>JACCDP011128869.1_pt1 | contig 19241 bp, 20 predicted proteins | sample 7445841 | NCBI WGS metagenome assembly JACCDP01 (sample SAMN15323441, study PRJNA562643) | freshwater metagenome | isolation source: river surface water | place: USA:Blue River Watershed | collected 2017-08-17
CCTATTTTTGCACTCCTGAATCAAACAAGTGATTGATTGTGAAGGGTGAAGATTCCGTAGCTCAGTTGGTAGAGCAATACACTTTTAATGTATGGGCCCTGGGTTCGAGTCCCAGCGGGATCACAAACTAGCTAGTAAATAGCACTAAAAACTCCGATTTCTTTCGATTTCGGAGTTTTTTTATGTCCTTTTAGGTACGCTTTTGTAGTCTTTTGTATTGTTTTCTGTGGCTCGGTAATGAAGTTGAATCATTCGTAATTTAGAATAATTTTCCAGGTGATTTATATGTCACAACCTTAGGTCCCATTGAAAAATGAACATCCTTATTATTTGTCGTGTAAATATTTGAAAAACCAACAAACTTATTTTTGCTATAATCTGAGTTTACACTTTTAGGCGGGTTATTATCAGCAAGAACCTCATCTATAGATACGTGCCATTTAGGAAGTGGTGTATTTCTATCTGCTTTGGAATATAATTCAGTCCATGTTATACCATTATTCTTAATCCCTGAAGACTTTGAACTTGTTTCAAATCTAATGGAACCACAATAGGTATTTTGCTTATTTGATTGATTTGTTATCCATAAACCATACCAATCCCCAATTTTATCAGTGCTATCTTTTCTCAATTCAATAACGTAGGTTCCAACTCCCCATTCATAATTTGATCTAACACCAATAAAATCTCCTTCGTAACCTGCAGTTTCACCCCAACCCCCATTTGCAATTTTATAATTATTAATATCCCTCGTTTTCCATCTCGAAAATATTATACCTTTTTTATTGATACCATTCGGTTTTGTAGTTAAAGTCTGAATACCATAATAAAATCCAATAGTATCATTTAATATTCCCTGATAAAATTGATAGTATAATCCGTCTTTATTCAAAGAATTATCAAGATTAGTAGGCTCATTATGTATTGTAAATGTATGTGTGATTTTTGTAAACGTTACAGAATTGAAATTCCAAAAAGCATAATTTATTCCTCCGACTTCTCCAGCAATTGGTTGATTCGAATTAATTGGCTCAATTGCCGTTTGGCTAACCTCGATAGACTTATTTGACTCGAAATTACTACTATCTACAAATGAAACTTTATAAAAATATTTTTTATTTAAAATAACTAAATCGTCTTTGAATTGATTTGTAAACAAAATCTCTTTGTAGAATTTTAATGAATTAGGCAAAGTGTCTCTGTATATTCTACAAGTTTTAATTGATTGTTTATTTGGATTATCCCAACTTAAAAGTATGTTATAGTATCCTTGAGATGCATTTAAATTAATTGGACTATTAAGGGAATCTTGAGAAGAATTAGTTGAAGTATTTTTATGACAACTTAAAAATAGAAAATAACTAAATAAAAATAATAACTTATTTTTCATAAAATAAAATTTAAATTGTAAAATTTTACAAAAAGATTTATATAAAGTTTAATTTACTTTAAAATTGGAAACTAATAAATCAAAATTATAAGGATCTAGATAGATAGCAAATTTCTTTTCCAAGTTCTTTTTCTCTTTACTATCAATAATTTTTTTATCATTTAGATATTTATATTCGTAGCTCGATGTTCCACCGGGAAATGTACTATAATTGAAACTTAGTTTAACTTTTGATGTTAAATCGTATAAGCAATTAGTAGTTAAAGCACTACCAATACTTAAACAAGACAAAACATAGTTATCGATATTAAAAATTATAACATCATAACTTGGATATCCCCCAAAAAACAAATAACCATCTTCTTTATCTTTATCATTATATCCAATTTTTGTCCGATATAATCTTAAAGAATCAGCGATTAATTTATATTCATTAATCACAAATTTTTCCTTAGGAATTTCTAAATCTAATTGCAATAATTTTTGTATTTGCGCTTCAGATATTTTCTCAAGTTTATAAATATTTTTATTCTTTTTTAATTCAGTTATAAAACCATTTTGAACGTCTAAAGTTCCATTTAATGAATTACTATTTATTTTATCATCGATAATTACTTTCTTATCAAAAAGCATAGCATCTCCTCTTCCTGGTGCAAAAGAAATTAAAACCTTTGAATTAATTTTACTATTTGGCAATATATATGCACCCCTTTCACCATAACTACCACCAATAAATTTGTACTTATTATTAATCAGCTTAATAAAACCGGATGTTTCCTCAGTTCTAGGTACACTAGCATTATATTCATCCACAACCGTTGTAATGACAAAATAGCTAATTTCCTTTTGTTCATTCTTACCAATCTCAAGATTTGAAGTTGATGAAATTTTATAACCACCCATTACTCTTGATTTGATATGCTGAAATGAACCAATAATATTCTGAGCATTTCCTAAATTATGAAAACTTATAAAAAAGAATAAAGCAATACATGTCTTTTTCATATTAATAATTTTAATATACAATATAGTGTATATTTATCTATTACTACTTAAAGAAATTAAAGAACAACCATTTTTTTTAAAATTAATATACTTTATAAACAAATTATTATTAGTTTTAATACCAAAATCGGTAATTTAATTTAACTTAATGATTAAGACATCTATGAAAAAATCGTCAATCTTATTCTTATCAGCATCAATTATTATTATATTCTCAGCATTCTTATTATCTAAAGACCAAGGTAAAAACAAAGCCAGTATATTACTTAATGATGGTGAAACAGTTCAATTAGATTCAATATTTAGTAAATTTTCAGAAAACTCTATCAAAGAAAATTTAGAAAAAACAAATCTAACATCTGCAATTATTCGATCATTTGATTCAGACTCGAACAATGTAAACGATTTAAAACTTTACGTAGGAGATATATTTAAAAGGGAATTAATTGATTATTGGTCCGTTAATCCACCTTCAAGACTAGGAGACCCTACATATGTTTTTAATTTAGAAAACGGAGAGTTTGATTGGAAAAAAATAAATGGATTTAGCGATTATTATCATTCACTATTTAGAAATAAAACAACTAGAACCCTATTATTTAGAAATGGACTAGAATTTGTTGAGACGATGTGCAAAATATATCCAAGTGATTTTAAAAAAAGAATAATAACGGAGTTGGAGTCTTTATTGAAATTTACTAATAATATTAAATTTATTTCTTTCAATGATGACTTAGAATTCGAAAATTATTGGCAAGGATTTATTGTTAGAAGACACTTCACTGATAAAGTTCCAATTATCGAGATACAAAATTCAATAATAGAATCAATTAATAAGTTGAAAACTTCAAGTCCAAACAACTCTTTTAATGCTTTATATGAAATAAATATAAACAATCAAATCACTTTGTTATTCTCGGGCGAAGGAACATATGCAACAACACTTACAGGCGAAAAGAAATTTTCATTCAAGATAGATGAATATGTTAAAAGTATTCGATTCTTAAGAGACCTTTCAGGAGACTATTATCAAATTACAACAAGTAATGACATAGGAGAAAAAAGATATCTTCTTTCGAAAAGTTTAGAACCTATTCTTTAATTAACTTTACAAGAAATTATAAAATCAAATAATATGTTAAGAAAAATTCTTTTTTTAGTTGTTATTGCATTATTTAATAATAATTGCGATGCCCAAAATTTAACTTTAGACCAAGTTCTTAATCTCAGAACTAAACAACTGTCATATATAGATGAATATTTGACAACAAAAAAATGGTCAATGATAAGTGCTGAAGAACCTACAGACGACAAAATGGGAATAGTAAGTTTTGCATACAATAAAGGCATTTACGACGACAAAGCTGAATCTTTTATCAATTTCTATTATAGTAGTATATCAGATTTAAATAACAGAATTTCAATACAAGTAAATAAATCATCAAATTATAACATTTACATCGCAAGAATTAAAGCTCTAGGATATAAATTGCAAAAATCGTATGTTGAAGACGGTGATTTAGTGAAAATTTATCAATCATCTAATACAACTATAAAAGTTTCTACAAGTACTCAAAAAGATGATTTTACTTCAACTAAAACTACACATTCATTTTTTATATTAACAACAACTAGTTATAATCTTAATTACAATGATTAAATTAAAACTTTTCTTGTCACGTATTTGAGTTGAGTTACAAATTATATGAACTAACTAATTGATTATAGCATAATTAGAATTTAAAGGTCCGCCCCAGCGGGATCACAAAGCCTCAACCAAAGGTTGCGTTAAAAAGCTTGTTACTTGACAAATGCGTAACGGACGGCGGCGAAGTTCAACGGAGCCGACAATCCCTTTATTGTTTTGAAATACTTTATAATAGTGCAAAATTAATCATTTATTATATTTAAATTATATTCGTTAAGAAAATAATAAATATCTCAATATGGACAATAGAATAATTATTAGAATTTTAGCATTTGCGGTTATTATCCCCATAATTGCTTATTTAAAAAAAGATAGTTTACAAAAGAAAAAAGACAAGATAATTTCAAAACTAAAAGAAGACAATTTCAAATCTGAATTAAAAGAAAATGAGATTAGTACGCTTCACAACAATGTAATATCAGAAGTAGATATTCAATTTCAAAAGGAAGAATCTAGTGAATTTATTGACACATATAATCATCCAGATTATTACACAACTTCTGGGGGGGTTTTCTCTATATTTTTACTATGGGGCTTATTTGGAATAATAGCACCAATTGCACTCTATTATATTTTTAATTTATCTACCACAACTATTGTCATTATTGCAATTTTAATTCTTTGTGCATCTGTATATTTATTATTTTACTCAATAAAAATGAATAAGGATTGTGTTTTAATAAATTTATATTCTGATAAAATAATATATTCAAGAAAATTAGGAAAATTTTTATTTGAAATTCCAAAAAATAAAATTAAAAAATTAGATATCATCGTAGAACCTAGTTCTTCTCCCCTTTGGCCTAATGAATTAATATATATTGTTATTGATAATGAATATTACGAATCAAATATAGCTTCCAATTTAAAACAAGATACTGATCTCAATTATATTAAATTAGTAAATATAAAAAGCATAAAAGATGGCATATATAAACTAAAAGGAACTAAAAATACTATATTCAATGATGAAATTTTCAAAATGAAATATGGTAAAACATTAGAGAACTAACGAATTGAAATATAGGGTTAGATCAATTCGGAGCCGACAATCCCATAAAATTTAATTCATATAATATTTAAATTATATAATATTATAATATATTTATCTAAATATTAATTATGAAAATTAGAAATTACCTGATACTCGCTGCTACATTAGTAATATGTGCCTGCGGAAACGAATCAAAAAAAGATATAAATAATGACACTACAATAGTGATAAAAACAGATACCGCAAATGATGCAAAATCTAATATTAATGAAATAAAGCCTCTAACTCCTAGTGATATTACTGTTAAACTTTTTTTTAAAGGACAGGATTTTCAAGATGAGGAGACTGGAAAAGTTATTAAAGGAAAAATTGGAGAACACGAAAGTTTTAGAAAAGAAAAAAAATATACCTTTTGTTATGACTCAGAAAGTTTTAATAAGCTTGAAATATTGGGTAATGGCAACGGAATATCAATTGAAGTAAAAGATAAAGAAACGGTTATATTTAGCAAGCAAAAAATCGATTTAAAAGATAATATCAAGTTTACAACAAAAGACTTTGATATGACTGCTGGATCTGTAATTACCATAACAATAAAACAGGATGAAACTGTTTTATTTAAAGGAAAAATTGATTCACAACAATGTATGTAAAATATTTTTTGACTTACATACGTCATCTATAATTGCTGATATTTTACTAGATAAATTCAACTCATCAACCTTGTGACGCAGGCGGAGTAAAAAAGAGAAAATAATTCCGGTCTTACTAAATTTCTATTTATTCGTTTCTCTAAACAGCACTTTATCTGCATAAAAAGTACCAAGGGGTATCAATGAAGCTAAAAATGCCCAAAACATTTTAAGCAGGTTCCACTTATGCAAAAACGAAACTTGAAGTACTAAGCCAATATACAAAACAAAAAGAAGTCCATGCACTAATCCAACCACGTAATTAGGCTGTGGCATAGCGTATTTGTATTTCAGAATCATGGTAACACCTAATAGTAAATAAGAGCAACCTTCTAAAAAAGCTACGATTCTTAGTCTTCCCAATGATGTATTTAGCAAACTTTTAATCATTTTTTCTTTTTTATACTTTTCTTTTTAGTTGATTTGACAGGTTTGACTAACTTCTTCTTTTTTGGCACGACCTTACCTTTCTTTTTAATTGACTTCCTTGATTTAGCAACTATTAATCGCTTGGTTGGCTTATTTATTATTTTGGAACAATCACTTAAACCTAGTGAATCAACACTAGAAACAGGCTCATCAAATTTAAGTGTCTTTAAATTGATATTATTTTTAATACTGTCAATTGTATTTACAAAAGCATTATAAAACAGCTTGCCTTTGAGTTCATAGCCTATCTTGGTTAAATGTATATTATCTTCTCTGGCGAGTTTATTATCAACCCAATTAAACATTGCACCTTTACCTCCTGATATGGCAAACCAGTCATAAAATAAACAACCATTATCAAAAGCTATTTTTCTAATTAATTGCGAAAACTGAACGGATGTTGTTATATTAACTCCTTTTCTATTCATGTCCTGTACAGATGTAAGAACAATTACTGCATTTGGAACAGCACTTCTAACTTTTGAAATAGTGTTTTTAATAACCTCAGGTAAAGTATTATCAATACAGTTTTTATAAATTATATCATTAGACCCCCAGTCTAAAATAAAGAGATCAGGATTGATACTTTTTATTTCATCTGAAAAATATTGCTGTTTTACTAAGGCTTCAAAAGGAGCGCCCCCTACTCCTAGGTTATTATAAATCAAGCCATTATTATCGTTTTCTAAATAAAGTCCCCTTAGTATTAATGAATCCGAAAAAAGACTGGTTTTGCTAAACTTAAATTCTAAAGAATCAATTTGATTGTTAACCTTAAATTCCAGTCTAGTGGTATTATTTGAAATGAAGTAAGTATTTGGGTTAGAATAATTGAAACCATCGTACAAAATGGTTACATAATTATTGTTTTTATTACTAATAAATAAACTAATCCTGTTTATAGGTATAGATTTGTTAAATACAATTTTAAATGATGCAGCTGTGTCTAGTGTAGCTGCCGAAAAACCAGAGATACCCAAAGGAATTTTTGGGGAATAATGAATACTATTTGCACTTGACCATTTACCCTTAAAAGACGATTTATAATCTGACTGTGAGTAGGTTTTTGAAATAGAATAAGGAAATATCATCCCTCTACCACCATTACCTTTAATTTGCTGTAATGCACTACGCACATACCCAGTAAAATAATCTGGTTGAATATGCGAATCACCAAAGTGGGCTATAACAAACTTACTTTGATTATTATGATATTTAGCAATAAATGTCTTTAAATCTAGATTATTAAATTCTATATAATTTCTTGTGTTATTTATAATATCTGGATAGTTACTTTGAGAATGGGCAGTATATACTATAGAGGAAGTTAGAAATATAAAAAAGCATCTAATATAGAAAGTCAAATTAATTTGCATTTATTACTATATTTTGATTGCTTAAATGAGGAGTTGAAGTAATGATTGATTCTACAACTTTTGCAACTTCTATTGGTTCTAATAGCTTTTTTAAAGGATGATTATTAATCAATTCCTCAATAATACGATCATCTGTATTTTTTGTAAAATCAGTCAACATAAAAGAAGGAGATATACAATTAGCAGATATATTATATTTCACATTTTCCGAATTCCAGCATTTAGATAATTGCAAAATAATTGCCTTATTTGTTAAATATACAGAAGTACCTATTGGAGGTGTAGTGTCCAAAAATGAAGTAAGAATTGAAACGATTTTACCGCCCCCGTTTTTTCTAAAATTTACAATTGCGGCATTGGTAATATCAATAACTGGAGAAATATTAACAGCAAAACTATTTAAAAAGTCCTGACCAGCTGTTTTATGGATATGCTTATTGATTGCTTGTCCAACAAAAGCATTGTTAATAAGTACGTTTATTTTAAAATCTGAAATTTTTTCAATTAATTGTGCAACATCATCTGAATTGGTAAAATCACATTTAATTCCAAATGTGTTATTATTCGTTTTTTGTAATTCTGTAGCACTCGCTTCTGAATTTGCAAAAGTAAAATAAACAATATTTTCATTATTCTTTGCTAATAATTTAGTTATTTCTAACCCTAAACCATTTGCACCTCCTGTAATTAATATTTTCATAGTACACCAATTTGAATCTTTCCTTTAGCAAAAACATTACCTTCTAAAGACAAAAACTTAAATTTAAAAATAACTACATTTACAGATTCTACTACACTATCAACCACTACTTCAAGTTTAACGATGGTATCTAGATAAATAGGCTTTTTATATTCAATATTTTGACTTTGAATCACAACATTCTTAATAGGAAGACACTCTCCAATAAAATACGATAGGAAAGCATTTAATATATTCCCATGCATGATCTTTCCCTTAAATCCAAATTGTTTAGGATACTCATCATCCACATGCATTAAATTATGATCATCGGATAAATCAATAAACTGATTATACTTAGTATTGTTTATCTCAAAACCATGATTATAAGTATCTCCTATTTGAAAAGAATGTATCATTTGGCTAATATACTTTCTATCATTTCATTCACATTCTCCCAATTTCTAATTTCACTAGATTTAAAACGAACATTAAATCTTTTTTCAATTGCTACAACTAGTTGAATGTGATTTAGAGAATCCCAGTCTTCAACATCATCAGCAGTTGTATTTAAATTTATGACAATACTAGGGTTATCTAATACATCAATGAATATTTCATTGACAATTTGTAAAATTTCATCCTTATTCATTTGTTGCTTTTTTAATATAAGTTTCTTTGTTAATATAATTCCGAACATTAATATTCCAGTATCCGTCTTTTCCAGTAAATCCTAAATTACTGTAATGATTTTCAACCAATGCATTTTTTGCAGTTTGAATATATTCACCTGTTAATTCTTCTACTCCACTATTTTTAAGATCTGATATGATAGTATTTAAAACAAAATGCTCCATTCCTCTTTTTAATACACGACAACTCATAAACCAATTTTCAATAAATGCTTGATTATCATTTATTTTGTTAAGTACCACAACACAAATTAAACCATTATCACCAAATTTATCAGTGAGTGTAAATGAATAAGTCAAATACTTTGAATCCCCGATTCTATCTAGAACATCATTATCTGTATATCTAATTGTTCGTAAATTAAATTGGTTTGATCTTTGAGACAATTGAACTACCCTAGCCATATTACGCTTACTAAATGGTTCAACTACAGAAGCCATATCTAAGCTTTGTAAAAAATCGCTTTCATTAACATATGATTTCTTTAAATTAGAAATCTCAGCTTCTTTTTGATACAAAACGGTACGATTGGTATCTTCTTTAGTGATTCCTGTATTGTCAAACAAATTTAACCCATACAAGTATTGCAGATAATAGGCAGGATCCTCTGGCAATTCAGGAACTGTAATTTCAGGAATATTTTCTTTAACTATTTGCCTTTCTACTGGATTGTCATCTAAAAAAACCATAGAATTAAAACCAATATTTAAGACAGATTGTATGTATTTTATATTATCTGCTTTATTATCCCAATTGGCGACAAAAATAGAAATATCCTCTAGAGTAAGAACCATTTCTGAATTTCGAGTAAAAGCTTCCTTTGCAACATCCTCATTGTTTTTACTACATACAGCAAGAATAATACCTCGTTGTTTTAGCTCTTTTAACCATTTTTGAAATTCTGAAAAAGCCTTACCAATTCCTAAACTACCAACTTCTATATTTTCAAACCCATCATCCCCAATTACTCCACCCCATATCGTATTATCTAAATCAATAATTACACATTTTTTTACAAATCCCTTTCTAACACTAATTGTATTTAAAACTATTTCTGAAACATAAGGCAGAATTTCGGTACTCAATACAATATCAGTAGTGATATAGATATTATTATTAAAACATCGATCTATTCCAAATCTATTTTGAATTTGAATTAGGTCAATAATTAAAAGATTATGAAGATGAACTGATTTTTCAGATAATAAATAATTCAATTTTCTACATTGAAATAAAAAGGAATCTTCAATTTTGCAGGCCTGATGACCGTAAATAGTATCATCTATTTCAGGAAAATTACATAACAATAAAATACTATTTGGCAAATTCTTTTTAACAGCAGAAACCAGTTCTTCAATATAACATAAATATTTATCAGCAAACTTTGATCTCTCTTGCAAAGGCGACGAATAAAATTTATCTAACAATTTATTAGTAGATAAATAAACTAGTACATATTTTGGAGAGTATTTATATAAATCAGAGCTATTATTAAAGATTTGATATTCAACCTGATTATAATCTGCTTCGTAAATATTTAAGTCAATTTTATATTCATAAGCCAAGCCTCTAAGACCCATCGATAAAAATTGTGATGCAGAATTACTTATAATTGCAATCTCTTCTTTATCAAAAGAATTATAATCTTTTTTGATATTTTTCTTAAGTTCATTAAATGTTTTCATGTTATTTCAGCATATTTCTTTCTCGTGAAACAGTAAAAGAGGAATTAAACATAAATACATTGTGGGCAAATAAAATATCAGTGATTTTATTTTCAGAAATAAGCTTTTTAACACTGCCATCAAAATATCTATAATCAATTACATATACTTCTTCAAAATGAGATGGCAAGTATGGAACAAAAGCATTTCCATATGAATCCTTAAATACGAGTATTTTTTTGCCGTTTTTTACTGAAGAAGTAATTTTTGTTAAAGGGAAATCACCACCTAAAAAAACACCATAGGCGTTTCCCCCTTTAGCATATTCGGCATATAAACTACTTTTAATAGGATTTGTAGAATTTTTAGGATAATAAACCGTTTTAGTATCTACAAATATTTTAAAATACTCTACACTATCCTTATTATTTTTTAAACTTTCACTTAGCGTGTAATAATACAATGTACCCAAAAAGTTGGGTATAACTTTCCTGGTTAACTTATCCATAGGCACTGGACCAACTCCTATAGTGTTACAAAAAGCAACATAAGCATAATAAGCACCCCTGCCTGTCCAATGATGATCTGTATTGAACTGGAGATACTCTCTATAATGGGGCTTCATGGACTCGTATGCACGAACCGGAACGACTCCATTACTAAGTGAAGAATAAAGCGAGTTAATGAACTTGATTTCATTGTCTTTATTAATGTTGCTAGGCAAATAAAAATCACCCCCCACTGGCACTGCCATACAATAAACATTTAGACTTGGGAAAGCTATTTTATATTCAGACATTAATTTCGAAAAACTAGCGGCAGACTTATTAGATCCTGCAAACATTTGTAAGGCTCTATTCTTGTAAACAATGACCGATTTGATATTTTGATATTCATGATCATCGTTTACAATCTTAATTGTATCTGCAGCATTAAGATTAGGCTTTTTATTAATATCAATTACGTTTTTTTGATTATCATTTTTCGTATAAATCTTTAATTCTTCACTTTTTAATCCTTTATTCTCCTTGATTTTATTTGCAATTTGAATGAGTTTGTCTCGAAATAAAAAATTGTCTGAATAATAGAAATCAATACTATCCGTGTACTTACCAGTTAGATAATTACTTTTTGTAAATAAAGGGAATGGACTTAATGCACGCTTTTCATTTATTGATATAGTCTTGTGAGGCAAAATAATAAATAATACCCCTCCAATGAATATGATAATTAAAAAAAGTATACTTATTGAATAACGCATTATCTAAAATCTAAAGTATAAAAATGGATTGTAGCTACTTCCAACTAATAAAATAATTGAAAATATAAATAAGGAAATTGTAATACTTGTATTGATTGCATTTTTAATATTAGCATTATTAATTCTATCAACTAATAAGATTAATTTTTTGTATACAGGCATTGAAAATGCTAAGGCCAGAATCAACCAAAATATATTTTCCTTAATTAATAGAACACTTTCTATATCTGCAGTAATTTTACTGAAATTAAAAATAACTCTACTAAAGCTTACAATTTTACTAAAATCAGTAAAATAAAAAAGCATCCAACTTGGTATAATTAATATTAAAAAATAAGCATGTTGAAATACTTTAGGAATCTTTTTTAAGAATTTACCAATTAATAATGATTCAATTAAAACCCAAAAACCAAAATACAATCCCCACAAAACAAAATTCCAAGATGCACCATGCCATAATCCAGAAACAAAAAATGTGGTAATAGTTGCAATCATTAAACTTACGATTCTATAATCCCTAAATCGTATCATTAATGGCGTGAAAATATAATCAGATAGCCAAGTAGATAAAGACATATGCCATTTACGCCAAAAATCTGTAATTGATTTTGATGTATACGGGTGATTAAAATTTTCGTTAAACTTGAAACCAAACATTTTACCCAAACCAATAGCCATGTCAGAATATCCCGAAAAGTCATAATAAACTTGCAGTCCAAAAATTAACAAACCAATCCAACCTCCAAAAAATGATAATGAATTAATGTCTTTATCGAGTAATTGAGTAGCTATGGCTCCTGCAGTGTTAGCAATTGCAACTTTTTTAAATAAACCTTTACAAAATCTTTCAACACCTAGGTTAAATCCTTCCCAATCAATTTTTCTAGCTGTTAATTGGTTTTGTATGATCGAATATCTAACAATGGGTCCGGCTACTAATTGCGGAAATAAGGTAACAAAGGTTAAAAAGTTTAAAAATGATCTTTGAGCTTTTACTTTGCCGTTATAGACATCTATTGTATAAGAAATAGTTTGAAATGTATAAAACGATATTCCAATTGGTAATATCAAACCTGGGGCTTTGAAACTTGTTCCAAAAATAAAATTCAAATTTTCTATAAAAAAATCAGCGTATTTAAACGTGCAAAGCAACCCTAAATTAAAAATAAGTGTACTTACAACACCTAACATTGCAATTCGAGAATCTTTATTATTCTCAACAAAAATTCCATTTAAATAATCTACGATTGCGGAAATAATTAATAAAACAAACCAAACTGGTTCTCCCCAAGCATAAAATACTAATGAAAATAGTACCAAAATAATATTTCTTATTTTATCACTTTTGGTTAAAAAGTAAAAAACAAGAATTAATGGCAAGAAGAAGAAAATGAAAAATAGACTTGAAAATACCATGCTTTAAAAATAGTAAATTATCAAGACATATTTAAAAATTTTATATTATTTAATTTAAATAATTATATATAATAATTTAAATTATGTATGGGGTTTATTTAATAAATAGTCTAGCATTAAATATAGATAAGACAAAATTACGGAATCATCCAACTAAAAGAGCCACTTATATAATCAAAATATGCCCTTCGATGGCCAGTATGATGAAGCAACAACCAATCTATATTTTGCACTTGAATTGAAACAATACCAAAGTTTTGGAACCCAATTTCACTTTCTTCTAATGTAAAGTTTTCTTGTTCAATATGTTCCGGTAGGCCGCTGGTTGGATGATCCGTAAAACTTGAAGGATCAAAATTAGTTAGGTAGCAACGTCTACTAGATAAAGATGTTTTTTGCCATGCAGCAGCAGTAATATCGTTATTCAATTGAAGCTCTGCCCTACCCTTTACCCTTATTTGAATCCTATCGGCGGCATCATAAAATAATGCGCTAATAGAAGGGTTTAAAGTAAGTTCCTGCCATTTTTTACTGCGGATATCGGTATGAAAACGCAACTCCTTACTTACAGGATTAGCTTTACGAAGTACCACAGTTCGCAAACTTAATTCGTTACCGCTATGGGTAGCTACAAAAGGAGTATGTAAAGGGTCCCTACTTTTAACAGCGCCATTCACTAGCCTGCTCCAAGTATCTATTTCAATATCAGTTGGCGTATAAACTATATTGTTGATTGTAACATTGTTAGATGGTTCCATCAACTACTTGAACAAAATAAATGGCAGAAAGTTGAGCAATTGCAGGAAACTTAAATAATATCTAAGTGAACTTTACAAACCATACGTAGTTCTCAAAGCAGAAAAATTAATTTTTACCTCCTCTTCACTCAAGGCTCGATTGTATACTCTCATACTATAAAAAGTGCCTGGGCTATAGTCAGTCACACCTGTTCCTCCATTAGCGTGCCTTGCACCAAAATAAAGTCCATTCGTACTCAGTCCACCAGGAGGTGCAGTGAATGTACCTGTTTGCACAAGAACTCCATCTTTAAATAGCGTATAAGTGGTCCCATTGACCGTAAAGTCCCAAATATGAATGGTATTAATATCATTCATTGGGATGGTAGGAGGTGCTGGAGGACTTCCAAAGTCAATTCCATTGGCACTACTTAAATAGGCGATATACCCTTTTTGCGCTGTCCAACTTTCGTTCGCCCATATCACAGACCAATAGCTAGTTGGATTAAAGGAAGAAGCTACACTTACCGTAAAATTACTTGGTAAATTATAGCCAGTAGAAATATAAGAAGTTCCAGAAGTTCTTATGCCACCTCCATTAGTAGAGATATAAGTTGGGGAATTCTGTAAAGTAGCATTATTACCATTTCCAGAAATATCAGTCCAAGTTGAACCAGAACTTGGCGCAGTGGCTAAATTCATTACTAGCCCATTTTGAATAACACCATACAAGGATTTACTTGCATCATAATTTTTTAAAACCTCGGTTGCTGTTAACGCTTTTTTATACATTCTTACAATTCCTAACTGTCCATCATAATACTGGCTATACTCGCCTCCGTTATAAGACCCCAAATATAAATTGGTAGAAGTATTTAAGATACTTGTAACACTAGCATTGGCTTTTGATTGTGTTAAAACTCCATTTGCATAAGTATAAATAAAATTATTAGTCCTATCCCAAACATACACCATATGTACCCAATTATTAGCCCTAAGGATATAATTATCTGTAGTAATAACCCCACTGCCGTTGCTAAAATCTGCACGAATTGCATTACCACCAACCAGTCTCAATGCATAGGAAATATTTACACCCGCTCCCCCATTACTATATTTACCAATCACAGTACCTGTGATATTATTAGGTTTCATCCATACTTCAATGGACCAACTTCCTGAACCCGGCTCCAAAGCAGCATTGTCTGGAATATTTACTTGGGATGTAGTTCCATTAAAGGTAAATGCAGGACTAGCATAAGTAATATTGGTCATGGTTCCGTTTAATCCATTACCAGCCAAATCAATTAAACTAGTACCTGTTCCAGAATAACTTTCAGGCATACTAGGGTTATAGTGTAGTACTAAATTATCAGAAGTACTTGTAATATTGGGCTTCACCAATAATCCCATTCGCATGGTGATATGATTATTCCATGTTGTTGGAATCACTTTTACAGATTTAGCAAATACAGGGTTAGGAAAATCAATTCTATTGTCATCAGCGATACTACTGTTGATATTTACATTGCTTAATACAGTGACCCATGGAGCAGATCCGGTTAAACTGGTTTGTATATCTGCTTTTGTAACCCACTGACCAAATGAAGCTGCTCTGGGTTGTACCACTATTCCTTTAATATAGGCAGGCTCATCATAATTTAAAGTGATTGACTGGCTAGTGTTGTTGGCACCTGCTGCCCAACCTAAATCTGAATTTAACCAAGGAGAAAAATGACCTGATCCCCCATAACCATCCCCTGCCCAAACACTTGAAACGGTCCAATAAACAGGGCTTGTATTTGTTAATGGACTGTGAACGGTATAATCGAACTCATTTTTTCTTAAGTTATATTCTAAAGTAATATCTTTATCACTTAATGGTAAATTATGAATTTTAAATTGGGCTAAATTAAATTTACCATAAGCCGCTGTCCCCATATTAGTGGTCTCACCCGCTCCTATTGCATAATTTTGACTGGTTGGAGGAATCTCTCTCGCACCAACCTGAGTACCTTGCAAAACACCGTTTAAATAACCTTTTACTGTTGTGCCGTCATATACCAAAGCAATATGATGCCATTGATTTAAATTGACAGCTGATGCAGAAGTAATAATGGGTCCATTCCAAATCCGATATTTAATAAACCCATTGATTATTTCAACATTTGAAGCATGCCACCCACCACTTGGCACATGTGAATCCAATTCACTAACAACAACACCCGTATTAATGGTTGGATAAAACCAAAAGCTCATCGTAAAACTTTTTTGGGCTGTTGCGTTTGCAGACTTAAAATAAGTTCTAATATTAGGTGTCGCTAAATATTGAGTAGAACCATTAAAGGAAACATATCCCAAAGAATTAATAAAGATGGGTGCATTATACATAGTCGCATTACCCGAAGCAATTCCTGCCAAATTAGTAACAGACGTTCCTCCTCTTGTGAACCCTGCCGATTTCGAAAAATCATAATTTACCACTAAATTATTTTTGGGTAGTAAAGAAGACTGAATGGGTAACCCAATTTGAGCAAAAGCCACAGTTGCAATAAAAAGAAAAAGAAAAGTAATTACTGATTTCATAATTAATTACTCATTTCTCCTGTAACTATATAATTATTAGATCCTAAGTTCAGAATACTCATTACTGAATATTGACTTGCAGATTTAGTAAAACCAGTTCTATTAAAATAGGTACCCGAAAAAGTTATTTGCCCTGCTCCCATTTGTATAACCGTACAATTAAAACCTGTTGGTAAACCGGCAGGAATCGTAATTGTGATTGCAGAAGCCCCGGTAGTTTGTATCACTTTCCCATTATCGGTTGCATCAATAGTATAGGTAGTTCCTGTTTGTGTATTGATATTTACACCAAAACCAGACAAAGAAGATGTGCTTGAATTACCCCCAGTTAATGTGCCTGTTGTAGATACATTACCCACAGTATAAGCAATATCATTACCAGTTCTTGTCCAATCCATATTAATTCTAGTCCATACAGGTGAAGCAGCAGTTCCGGTATTAACATAAAATCCAACAACTCCATCGGTTTGATAAATTAATAAACCATTGGCTGGTGAAGTGATATTTCCTCTTTGTGTACTAGTCAATCTAGGAATCAACAATCCTTTATCGGTAGCTGAAATTTCCAATTTGGCAGAAGCATTAGGCGTAGTAGTACCAATACCAGTTTGGCCATATACTTGAATCGATATAACAAAACTTAATAATATCAAATAAACTTTATACATAATATATGTCTAAAAATAAAGAAAACGAATTAATTCCCAGCTTTAATAAACTTCACTACATCCACAAACTTAGGTGCATCTATCTTAAGCACATAAGTTCCTGATTTAAGATTGGATAAATCTATAGTAAGTCCTTGAAATAAATTATAACCTGTTTCTTTTCTACTATTTATAAGTACTCCATCTGCGGTCCATACTGATAGGTTAAACGTTTCATTTAACGGAGGCGTATTGGTGGCTTTAACTTTTGCCTGAGCTTGTACCGGATTTGGAAACATACGGACACCCAATGAATTGTACTTAAGCGATACTTCACAATTAATAGCAAAATCACCAGCTGCTCGTTTACCTGTTAATACAGCCATTCCAGACTCTACATCTATACAGGTGCTAATGCTTTTAAACTGAATGGCAGATATGCTGCTAGTAGTTCCTGCAAAATTACCAATACTACTTACCACAACCCCATGTTGCGCAAAGGAGGCCCCACAGGCAAACAGGCCAACCACTATTCCAATTATTTTATTTTTATCTAACACTAAAGTATTTTTTTACGGTTTGCGTATTGGTTGAATAAAATACAATCAATTCTTTAGATCCCACAGATTCTATACTGTAAACATATTCTACCGGATTAGATCCGTTAGTTTTTGCATTTACATGAATTTGCAATTGATTGCCTATTTTTTTTATGTTATACACCCCTACTATCCCATCAGAATCTTTAGTTGAATTATCTTTTAAGAAATTGATAAAATAGGTAGACTGACCAACGTATGTTTTAGTTACTGTTGATGTACCAGTTCTGGTAATTGTGTAGTCTAATAACCATGTTTTACCTTCAAGCATTTGCTTTGCTAATTCTAATTGCGATGCAGGCTCCACCTTACTGCAAGATGTTACAATAAAACTTATAGCTACAAGTAATATGACTTTAATATTGATTTTCATATATAAAAATTAATTGAATTAAAATAAATCTTTGGCTCTAATAAATACCCCAAGGTTAAGCGAACTCATATTGGCTTGAACCGGATTTTTTGTGAGTGAATTAAAATTGTGATTATAGTGCATGAACAATGTGTAATAAGAATTATTATCGAATTCTACCCCCATATTATAACCAAATACAAATCTTCGGTAATTATTATTGATTTGATTGTCTAAACTTTGTTTACTAAGCCTTACATCCAAACTAGGCCCAACAACTATGTAAAATTTATACTTCGTAGTATCTAAAACCGGTAGCAATTTTTTATAATTTGCCTTAATACTCAAATTAAAAAGCTGATTGTCTGCCTTAAAATTTGAAAACTCACCAACAATAGGATTTAATGTTTTTGCATTTTTATAAAATAGTCCACTATTAATTTTAGTAAACCCTAGCATAAATGCATACTTATTGGTTTTCTTATAATCACCATCAATTCTTACACCTAGGTGATAACCTGGTTTATACACTTTATTGTTTATTTCTGAAAGACGGTAATTAAAAGAAGATGTATAATCAGCTTCATTAATAGATTGTCTATTAAATCCAATACCTGCATATAACGAGGTTTTATTGTTGGTAAAGTTTACAAATGTTTTCTTGAAAACTTTTGCTGTACTATCTGATAACTTTTTAAAGAAATCCGATTTTTTAGTTTTTTGTGCAGAAACAGATGTACTAATTAGCAAAACTGCTAAAAGACAAAGTAATTGATTTGATTTATTCATATATACTAGTTGTAATTATTATAAAAGGCGCTCAATACAGATAAAATTCTTAATAAAACTTGGCATAATGATGAGAGTCACCCGATACATTCGGCTGTTGGTAGCATCCGTTAAATGATAAATGACTGTATTCCCTGTGTCTACAAAACTCCAACCAAATAAGGAACCACTTGCAGTAGTGTTATAAGCTACTGTTCCATTCGTGTAACTTGTATAAGCTGCTC
>JACCDP011307266.1_pt1 | contig 19235 bp, 22 predicted proteins | sample 7445841 | NCBI WGS metagenome assembly JACCDP01 (sample SAMN15323441, study PRJNA562643) | freshwater metagenome | isolation source: river surface water | place: USA:Blue River Watershed | collected 2017-08-17
AGAGGCAGAGGCGTCGATTTCGAGAGCGCCACCCGTTATCTTTCCGCTTCCATTAATTGTTAATGGCAAGGAATATCTATTGCCATGTTCAATCGTTACGCCCAACTCTTCGAGTGCGGTTATGACTGGTCCTACAGGTCGCTCGTGGGATCTTGCATCGCCATCAAAGTGAACTAAGCCATTTGCAAGGGCGGCAACGGGCGGCAAGAAACGCATTACGGTTCCAGCATTTCCAACATCAACACTTGCCGGTCCGAAGAACTTGCCCGGTGTAATAATTAAATCGCCATTTGATTCCTGAGTTATGCCACAACCAATTGCCTTAAGCCCGGCAATCATTAGCGCACTGTCGCGAGAATGCAATGGCTTACGCAGAGTTGATGGAGTTTTTGCAAGAGCAGCCAAAATCAGTGCCCGATTTGTTGCAGATTTTGAACCAGGAATTGTTATTGCGGCGGTGATTGGATTATTGCCTCGAAAAGGCGCGCGCCATAACTCTTCGGCACTTGCTCCAATTTTTTCGCTCACCGCGCAAGCCTACCTCAGCAGGTATTCTTGCCGTTATGTGCGGAAGATATGCCCTCGTCAAATCTGCTGGCGAGTTAATTGAAGAATTTGAAATCACAACAAATCGGATTCCTGCAGCGCTTCCTGCAGATTGGAATATTGCACCCACCCGCGAAATTTATGTAGTTAGAAATCTTAGAGATGATGCAAATCCGAATCAGCGGGAATTAGCAACGCTTTCTTGGGGAATGATTGCACCTTGGAGCAAAGATCGAAACGAAGCTATTCGCTCCCAATCACAGGCGATAAATGCACGAAGTGAGAGCGTTCATGAGAAGCCAACTTTTCGAAGCGCATTCAAATCTCGACGATGTTTGATTCCTGCTTCTGGATATTACGAATGGGCAACTGAACTTGGAAAATATGAGAGCAAACAACCATTCTTTATCCAATCCGAAATGCAAGGAAAGTCGCTAGCTTTTGCCGGAATCTTTGACCGTTGGATTGATCCAAGTGGTGAAATTTTTGAGAGCGCATCAATCATCACAAGACCGGCAGTAGATTTCTTGGCAACTATTCATAATCGAATGCCGACTTTTCTTCCAGTCGATCGATGGGATGCTTGGTTGGACCCAAAATTAAATTCTGTTGAAGAGATTCAAAAACTAATGGAGCTTTCAGAACCCGCAAGCGGCCTACAAGCACATCCAGTTTCTACTCAAGTTAATGCCACCAGAAACAATGGCCCCGACCTGATTTCTGAGATTGATGTGAGCGAGCCCAATACTCTCTTCTGAAAACCTTTTTCAAACCCTTTTCCGTGGCTGGGAATAAACCTAGGTTTGCCACGGTTCTATTGCCTATAGGTTTTATTCATATTTGATTCATATTTTATTCATAGGAAAGGTGACAGCTCTTGGCGGTAGCCTTATGTCCGATGAACTCGGAATTAGAGATTAGAACTCCGGCCCAACTTCTGGCCACGGAGTCTGTTCTCGAGCGCACTGCAAGGTTTGAGCGCGATGCAATGCAATATACAAATCAGTTGTATGCCGCCGCTATGCGTTACACAAAAAATCCACATGATGCGCAAGATTTAGTTCAAGATACTTACGCAAAGGCTTTCACCTCTTTTCATCAATTCGAGCCAGGAACAAATTTAAAGGCCTGGTTGTATCGAATTCTTACAACAACTTTTATCAACACATATCGCAAAGATCAACGGCGACCACTAATTTCAGATGGCGAAGTTGAAGATTGGCAATTAGCGGCATCGGCTAGCCACACCAGCGATCAAGGAAAATCTGCCGAAGATGAAGTTTTAGAAAATCTGCCTGATGGCGATGTAAAGCGCGCACTGCACGAGATTCCAGAGGAGTTTCGCTTAGCTGTTTTTTATGCAGATGTTGAAGGTTATTCATATAAAGAAATTGCAGACATTTTAGGAATCCCTGCCGGAACTGTTATGTCTCGACTTCATCGTGGCCGTAAATTACTGCGTACCCTCCTTATTGATTACGCAAAAGATCGCGGATTTGGAGGATCAGATGGAATGTAATGAAGTTATGCATGCCTTGATTCTCTTCATCGATGATGAGATTCAAGATGCCGTCCAAGTTCAAACTTTTCAGAGCCACTTTGAAGAGTGTTTACAATGCCTGACCGAGATGCAGCACGAGCGTGCGGTTCTGACTCGAATGAAATCTTTATTGGCAGATGAATGTTGCGAGCAAGCCCCAGAAGAATTACAGATTCGCATCTCAAAACAGACCGCGCTACTTGCTTCTCAAATGTTTAGCCCAACTCAAGTCATAACCGAATACCGTCGCACCGAAACCACAATTAATGGCGAGACACACATTGAAATTGAAACTACTCACGAGATTAGACGAGATTTCCCACTAAGTTAGCGGTTATGAATTCGGAAGCAGTATTTGGCGCCATTGGAATGGCCTCTTTGACTGTGCGCCCGGCTGATACATCGGTGGCTCAAGCGCTAAATGATCTACCTATTTTGGCAACACCAACTTTAGTTAATATCTTCGAAGGCGCTTGCACCACTGCCTTGGCCGAACATTTAGATTCTGGCGAAACATCAATAACTTCAGCTTTAGAAATTACAACTCATTCTTCGGTTGGGGTAGGAATAGAAATCCGAGCAAATGCCACCTGCGTTGAAATTGATGCTTCGATCTGTAAGTTCAGCGTTGAAGTTCATCAAGGAACAAAGTTAGTTGCATCTGGAACTATCAATAGAAAAATTGTAGATCGAGTTTCGTTTGGGGCTCGAATCGCAGCTGAATCTATCTCGCGCGAATAACTATAGAAATAAAAATGAGCCCGCCCAAAGGCGAGCCCATTTATTAATTACTAGCTTTAGAAGTTATTACTTCTTTGTTGCCCAGAAGATTTCGGCAATTTCATCAATCTTGCCAATCAACTTTTCAGCAACTGCAACATCATTAGAACCCTTAGTTCCACCAGCACCAGCAAGCTTTGTTGCTTCATTAAATAGGACGTGAAGTTGTGGGTAGGCTTCAAAGTGATTTGGCTTGAAGTAGTCAGTCCATAGAACCCAGAGATGATGCTTTACTAATTCAGAGCGCTCTTCCTTAATTGCTACGGCGCGAGACTTGAAATCAGCATCAGATGACGCTGCATATTTCTCCATTGTTGCCTTGATTGAAAGTGCTTCGATCTTGGCCTGAGCTGGGTCATAAACACCACAAGGTAGATCGCAATGTGCATGTGCAATTGCTTCTGGCTTGAAAATATTCTTAAAATTCATAGCTTCCATTTCCTATCTTTGATTTCGGTGCCATCTGGATTTACCGGATTTATGGTGCGAGACTACTACGCCTATGAACCGTGTGCATTTCAAGAAGATAGAGGTCCGCGGGGATTCGATGTCGCCTAACTACAACGATGGTGATTGGCTTCTTTTCTACCTCCTCCCAGCAAAATCCAAGGCAGAGGCCTTGGTCGGTAAAGTCGTTTTAATCCAGCGCCATTCAGAAGTCGGCACAGACTTCTTGCAAGTTAAACGAGTAAGCAAGGTAACGAACGATCCAGATTTTGACAAAGAAGTAAAGATTTGGGTTGAAGGAGATAACAAAGAGAAATCAACCGACTCCCGAAGTTGGGGCGCCCTTGATTCAAGGGAAGTTATTGGGAAACTAATTCTGCGTTATCGCCGTGCAACTAACTAATATCTGAGTGCCTAAGAATTAATTAGCGCGAGAAGGCTTCCATCAACAGCGCCTTCTGCTCTTCTTCATGCAGATGGTGTGAACCTGTTGCTGGACTTGCTGTTGCGCGACGTGAAACCCGACGAAGTGTGCGACCTTCAAGGAATTCACTTGTTGTAAGGGCAACAAATGGCCATGGTCCTTGATTTGCTGGTTCATCTTGAACCCAGAGCAAATTCGCATTTGGATGCTTAGCTGCAACGGCAGCAAATTCGGCAGCTGGGAATGGATAAAGTTGTTCGAGTCGAATGATTGCAGTCGAGCTTTCGCCCAACTTTGCGCGCTCTGCAACTAGGTCGTGATAAACCTTTCCAGAACAGAAGATAACGCGACTTGCATTAACAACTGTTGGATCATCGATTAGTGGTTTAAATGTTCCGGTTGTGAAATCTTGCATTCCAGATGCAGCAGCTTTCAAGCGCAACATTGACTTTGGTTCAAAGACAATTAGCGGTCTTCTTGCTGGATTCTTCATGTGCCAACGTAGTAAGTGGAAATATGAGGCAGGTGAAGAAGGTTGGGCAACAGTCATATTTAATTCTGCGCAGAGTGCGAGATAGCGCTCGATTCGACCAGATGAGTGATCTGGACCTTGGCCTTCATAACCATGTGGAAGTAAGAGAACTAGCGATGAACGCTCGCCCCACTTCTGAAGCGCAGAAGAGATAAATTCATCGATAATTGTTTGAGCGCCATTAGCAAAGTCTCCAAATTGTGCTTCCCACATTACAAGGGCATTTTCGCGTTCTACTGAATAGCCATATTCAAAGCCCATTGCAGCATATTCCGACAAGAGCGAATCAAATACGAAGAATTGATTTTCATCTGAAATCAAAGAACGAAGTGGAGTCCAGTCCGAACCATTGTTTTGATCAACAACAACTGCGTGACGGTTACTGAAAGTTCCGCGCTTCACATCTTGACCAGCAAGTCGGATTGGGTGGCCTTCTAATAAGAGCGATCCCATCGCTAACAGTTCACCGGTTGACCAATCAACAGTGCCTTCATCCAACATCTCTACTCGTTTAGCAAGCTGTGGCGCAAGCTTCACATGTGGAGTAAATCCTTCTGGAACTGCGCTCTGAGTCGCAATAATCTTTCGAAGCGTCGCCTCATCTACCGATGTGTTAACGCTCTCTGGTGCTGGCGCAACTGGAACAACAATATTTGCATCGTGCTCTGGCTCGATGTTATGAACTGCGTTATAAACCGCATCAAGTTGTGATTGATAATCCTGTAATACCTCTTCGGCCTCTTCGACAGTGATGTCTCCGCGACCAATCAGCGCTTCGGTGTAAAGCTTTCGAGTAGAACGTTTAGCTTCAATTAATTTATACATCAGTGGTTGTGTGAAGCTTGGCTCGTCGCCTTCGTTGTGACCACGACGTCGGTAGCAAACCATGTCGATAACAACATCTTTTTTAAATGCTTGGCGATATTCGAATGCGATACGTGCAACTCGAACCACACTCTCTGGATCATCGGCATTCACATGGAAGACCGGCGCCTGAATCATTTTCGCAATATCTGTTGAGTAAGTTGAAGATCGCGCAGCATGTGGTGATGTTGTGAAACCAACTTGGTTGTTTACAACAACATGAATGGTTCCACCGACGCGATAACCCTTAAGTTGTGAAAGGTTTAGCGTTTCAGATACAACACCTTGCCCAGCAAATGCCGCATCTCCGTGCATCAAAATTGGCAGCACGCTGAAGATATCTTTCACATTTAACTTATCCTGCTTGGCTCGCGTAATACCTTCTAATACTGGGTTTACCGCCTCTAGGTGTGAAGGATTTGCAGCCAGATAAATCTTGGTAGTTGCACCAGATTCTGCAGTGAAAGTTCCCGCAGTTCCCAGGTGATACTTAACATCGCCAGAACCATGAACCTGATTCTCGGCGTAATGGCCTTCAAACTCTTGGAAGATTTGGCCATATGACTTACCGGCGATGTTTGCGAGAACATTTAGGCGACCACGGTGTGGCATTCCAACGCAAACTTCATCTAAGCCACGATCTGCGGCTGCTGAAATAATTGCATCAAGCAACGGAATTAAAGTTTCGCCGCCTTCAAGTGAGAATCGCTTCTGTCCAACATATTTAGTCTGCAAGAAAGCTTCAAATGCTTCGGCGCTATTTAACTTACGCAAGATTCTAAGTTGTTCTTCACGTGGAGTTCTTGGGTATCCAACTTCCACATACTCTTGAATCCAGGCACGTTCTAATGGGTTCTCGATATACATGTATTCAACACCGATGGTGCGGCAATATGAATCTCGCAGTGTTCCCAAGATTTTGCGCAGTTTCATAACTGGCTTGCCACCAAAGCCACCAGTTGCAAATTCGCGATCAAGATCCCAGAGAGAAAGTCCGTGGGTCACAACATCTAGATCAGGATGTGAACGTTGAACATATCTGAGTGGATCAATATCGGCCATCAAGTGACCAGTTGTGCGATAAGCCTGGATCAATTCTTGAACGCGAGCAGTTTTACCAACTTGGTCTTCCTTGCTAAAGCGCATATCAACAACCCAGCGAATTGGAACGTATGGAATCCGCAGAGCTGCAAAAATCTCATCGTAAAAACCATTTTCACCGAGCAACAATTCATGAATTCGCTTTAAGAAATCTCCTGATTGTGCGCTTTGAATAATTCTGTGATCGTAGGTGCTAGTTAAAGTTACGACTTTACTGATTGCTAAATCAGCCAAAGTATCTTCATTCGCGCCAAGAAATTCTGCTGGGTAATCCATTGCACCAACGCCAAGAATTAAGCCTTGACCTTGCACTAAACGTGGCACTGAATGAACTGTGCCAATTGTTCCTGGGTTTGTAAGTGAAACTGTTGTTCCAGCAAAATCCTCGACAGTTAAAGAACCACCGCGGGCTTTGCGAACTGTTTCTTCATAAGAGGCCCAGAACTGCGCGAAATCAAGTTCTTCGCAACCCTTAATAGAAGGAACCAATAATTGGCGTGAACCATCTGGCTTTGCCAAATCGATAGCAATACCAAGGTTGATATGTTCTGGCTTTCCAATTGCAGGCTTGCCATCTAATTCGCCGAAGAATGTATTCATCTCTGGCATCTGTCGCATTGCGCTGATCATTGCGTAACCAATTATGTGAGTGAATGAAACTTTTCCACCACGGCTACGTTTTAAATGATTATTTATGACTGTGCGATTATCAATCATTAGTTTCGCAGGGATTGCGCGAACACTTGTCGCAGTGGGAACTGTTAGCGATGCTTCCATGCTTTGAACAACGCGAGCGCTTACACCGCGAATTGGTTCAAGAGTAGATGCACCCGGGCTTACTAAAGTTGGAATTGGTTTGTTTATCGGATCCGCAGGAGTCGCAGCTTTAGCTGGCGCAACCGGTGTTGCTTGCGCAACCTGTGTTGCTGGTGTTGCTTGCGCAACCTGTGTTGCTGAAACTTGTGTTGCGGCCACTGGGATTTGAAGCGCTGCTGGATCAACAACCTTCTTAGGTAAAGGCGGAGTTCCACCGAGTGGCGCATTATCTAAAGTCGGAATTACTTTTCCATTGCTTTGTGCAATAGTTCCATTTGTATTTGGTTTGTAATCGGCAAAAAATTCAACCCATGCTGTATCTACAGAATTTGGATCAGCTAAGTATTTTTCATACATCTCATCGACAAGCCACTCATTAGGCCCGAAAGATCCACCAAAATGATTAGCAGGTGTATTCGATCCAGTTGCCGACACTTTTGATGCTCCTAATTTTTAATTTAAGTCTCGCTTAAGTCTAATAGAGGTATCGGGCCAGGCCATACGGCCTACGGCGATATCGCTGGAAAAGCCAAGAATTACATTAGTCACATTCCGATTCCCGTTCGGTATCCGACCAAGTGCCCACCCACCTACCTCTCGATTTTCAGGCGGGGGACATTCAGGAGGAAATCTCTTTCAAACTTCGGCAGAGTTGGTTCCGTGACTTCCAATTCAGATAATCAATCACTCGATCAACCACTTGCGGTCGTTACTGGTGGTTCTCGCGGATTGGGCTTTGTCGTAGCAAAGGCTCTCAAAGCCGCAGGCAATCGAGTGCTAATTGTTAGTAAAGATCCAGTGCGCGCAGCGAAAAGTGCGGCAGAGATTAATTGCGAATTCGAAACCGTTGATTTTGAAGATTTAATTGCAACCCAATCTAAATTCGAAGAGATTCGCGGAAGGTATGGAACCCCTTCAGTTTTAGTTTTAGCGCACGGCGTAATGAGCGAAAAAATGTCGAAAACGTTGCGCACCACAGCACAAGAGTGGCGCCGAGTTATGGCAATTAATTTAGATTCAACTTTTATTGCAGTAAACACCCTGGCCCCATCAATGGCCGAAGCGCGCAATGGTCGCGTAGTTATTTTTTCGGCATGCCTAGGTCGAATGTCTGGTCCTGGAAATACCGGCGGCCTTGCGCCATATCGAATTAGCAAATCAGGCGTTAACGCATTGGTTAGAAATCTTGCTCATGAAACTGGTCAGGGTGGCCGGGGATTCTTAGTCGATGCAATCTGTCCAAACCACAGCAGAACAGATATGGGTGGACCTGATGCACCAAGATCGGCAGAAGAAGGCGCTGCAACCGCAATTTGGTTAGCAACTAGAAATTTTGAAGTTGGAAAAGATCAGACCGGATTATTTTGGGAAGACCAAGAAGTTATTCCTTGGTAACTAATTAAATCGCTATTCGCGATAGCCAAAAAGAGCTGAAACAAAAGTTACTGAACCAAGTAGTGCAAGCAAAATTCCAACAGCCAACAAACCACCTGAAATCATGTAATACGAAACCCCAACAGCAATTGCATTTGCAAGCACTGCGGGCGCCCTTCCATATGATCGGCGTTTAGCAAAACCCATGGATGCAAAGAACAAGCCAGTTGCACCAAGCAGTGCAAAGACGATTTCGCCAACAAGAGCAGAAGGCCAAGTTGCAGTTGAAAACACCGAAGCTAGAAGCAGGTAAACAACGATTCCAACCAGAATCAGAGATTCAAGGCGCAGTAGCCAGACCGCTGCCTTTCTAGAATTCTCATAGAAGGAATCTGAAATCTTCACATTGGCCCCTTAAAGTCTAAGTGTGTATTACGTATAGAAGCTATCAAAAATTTTGTTCAAGCGAATAACAACACCTCATTGTAACAAGAAGTTAACTACGACGCCTACTTTAAAGATACTCTGCTTTACAGGTGTTACAGGAATTACTGGTTTCTAGGAAATCGGATGAAAATTCAAATGTTAGGGAAGTGAGTGAACTTGAACGCATCAAATAGCAATCAACTCTCATGTGAAGTTGAATTTTCTAATAATGGATTAACGGATTCTCTTACCGGGGCACCAGCTCCTAAAACATTCCTTGATAACTTAGCTCGGGAAATTTCCCAATCTCGACGTAAACCTCAACCAATCGCAATAGTGACCATTAAACTCTTGCCGAGAAAAACAGAGAGCAAAAAATCAAAGAATATAAAATCTTTTGATCAAGACTTTGAAAAAGATTTGGCACTTATAAGCAATAGCATAAAAGCAAATATGAGAGGCGGAGACTTCTATTCACGAATGGCTGAAGATGGCTTCTGGCTGTGCTTGCAGGCAAACTTGGGGGAAGCAAATAGCTCTATTGAAAGATTTGAAGCCAAAATTTCCGATGATCTAAATAGATCTACTAGACAAGTGCAATTGAAATTCACTTCCAGCGAATGGAATTCGAATCTTGACTCGAGCTCTTGGATTGAAGAAATTGATCGAAAATACTTTTAGAGTAACTAGCAAAGAGGCTCGAATTGGAAATTCTTGTCAAAAAGTAACTGTAAATAGACCCTGAGCTCAACATTCAACCAAGAAATAAAGTTTTGTTAATAAGAAATAGGCAAATATGCTGAATGCATTTTGATGCCCTAGTGCAGACAAATTCTTTAGAATCAGAGAACACTTTTGAAACATTTGGACCACTTCAAGAATTAATGGAAAATCCTGAAATTGAAGAAGTTTGGATCAATTCACCTAATCGAATATTTATTGCTCGGCATGGAATGAGTGAACTTACTAATTTAACTCTCACCTTCGACGAGGTTAGAAATCTGGTTGAGAGATTACTGATGTGGGGAGGTCGCCGACTCGACCTAAGCCACCCGTTTGTAGATGCCAGACTTCCCGACGGAAGTAGATTGCATGTTGCGATTCCCGAAATTACCGCGCAACATTGGGCAGTAAACATTCGTAAACATTTGATTCGTGGAAAATCTCTAGAAGAGCTAGCAAAATTGAATGTCATGTCGGAAGAAGTTTGCGAATTTTTGATCAGATGCGTAGAAGCTGGAATGAACATTTTAGTCAGTGGATCTACGCAAGCGGGTAAAACCACTTTACTCAATGCTTTAGTTAGTGCTGTTCCACTTAGAAGTCGCGTTATAACTATTGAGGAAGTTTTTGAATTAAGGCCAAGGTTGCCAGATTGCGTTGCTTTGCAAACGAAGCCAGCAAATTTGCAAGGGGAAGGAGAAGTGCCACTTCGCAGATTAATTAAGGAAGCTTTGCGGATGCGTCCATCTCAAATAGTTGTAGGCGAAATTCGTGAAGCCGAATCACTAGATCTACTGATAGCACTGAACTCTGGACTACCTGGAATGGCAACCATTCACGCAAACTCCGCAAAGGATGCGATTAGCAAACTTCAGACCTTGCCGTTACTTGCTGGAGAAAATATTTCTCATAAGTTCATAGCGCCTGTAGTAGCAGCAGCAATCGATCTAGTAATTCATCTTTCTATTGCACCAGATGGGGTTCGTCGAATCATGGAAGTAGCACATGTTACGGGGCGACTTGAATCTGATCGGGTTGAAACAGAAATGCTTTTCAAATATTCCGGAGACGGGAAACTTGCTTATGAAAAAGGCTTAACAAACCCAAATCATATTTTCGCAAGACAAGTTAAGTAAAAATGGCGAATCTATTCGAAAAATTTGGAACGATAAAATCACGAAAAGTTGTTATCTATGCTGCTAGTTCATTCGGAGGATTTTTAGTCGCAACCCTAATTACCTCATCCCCATTGATAGGAATTCCTTTTGCATTAGTCACTACAACCATCCCAACTGTAATGATTCAGAGGAAAGCAGCGAAAGATAGAGCTCTGTTGCAAAATTTATGGCCTGAAATTTTGGATCACATCATTTCTGGATTGCAATCGGGATTATCGTTGGCTGAAACGCTGGTGGCACTTGGAACCAGAGGGCCGATTAAAGCTCGTTCTATATTTCTGCTTTTCTCTGAAAATTTACGAAGTGGTGTCGATTTTGGCCAGGCTCTTGATGAACTTAAACGTTCATTCAATGATGGAACCGCCGATCAAGTATGTGAAGTGATTGATTTTGCTCGAGTCTCAGGTGGTAGAGACACATCTCTAACCCTGAGAACTCTCTCAAACTTCATTCGCAGAGACTTGGCGCTGCGTGCGGAAATAACGGCCAAACATAGCTGGGTAAAAAACTCAGCAGCACTCGCTGCCGCAGCTCCTTGGATTTTACTGTTGTTGTTAGCAAATCAACCAAATACTTTACGGGCCTATACAAGCATTACAGGATTCACAATTCTAATTATCGGCGCACTGCTCACGCTAACTGCATACTTTTGGATGGAAAAAGTTGGCAGGCTTAATGAAAGTCCAAGGATATTCTCATGAGTATTTTCTCGCTATCGCTTCTATTTATGTCCCCGATGATTGCTTATGCAACATACATTTTACTTAACGAAAATAGAGATCCGCTAAAGGGTTTTCATGATGATTTTTTAAGAAACTTTCGCAATGAACAGAAAGCTTCCTTCGCACTTGAAGACAGTGAGGAGAATGAATATTCAAGAAAAACAGAGAAAAGAAATCAAATATTATTAGTCTCATTTGGTGTAGCCATTGGACTCTTGTTCTTAATGGGCGCCTCAATTTCAACAATTCTTCTGTTATTGATCACCTTAATTGTATTCCGGTATTGGGATAAGGGAACAATTTCAAGGATTCAAAAGAAACGGTCAGACGTGGCTGAAGCTGAGTTCCCTTCGATTATTGAATTGTTTGCAGTTCTAGTTTCAGCCGGAGAAAGTCCTTCGACTGCGATGCTTCGAGTAACCGAACACGCAAATGGCGAAATAGCACGAAAATTCGCTGGCTCCTTGCTTGAACTTAAGAATGGAAAAAGTCTCTCGCAATCATTAGAAGCTTTAGGAGGAAAGGTAAGTTCTCCAACTATTCGCCGCTTCTGTGACACTTTGATTTTGGCAATAGAGCGTGGAACATCATTGTCTGAAGTCTTAAACAGGCAAGTTGAAGAAGTTCGAGCCGGTCAACATGCTTCGCTACTAACAGCTGCTGGCAAGGCAGAAATCGCATTAATGGTTCCAGTGGTTTTTTTGATTCTTCCAATTTCAGTTCTGTTTGCCCTTTGGCCTTCATATGTATCGCTAGGTCAGAGCGTTATGTAGTGCGATGAATTCTCTTTGGCTCTCATTTGGAAAAACTTTGTTATCAACAACCAAGAGTTTATTCACAATAGCTTCTACTCTAGAGCAAAGACCAGGGCCAACAATGAAAACTAGATTTACTCAAATAAACAAGATCCCTTAAGGGAATCTACGAGCCAAATGGAGCGACATGAACGAAATACGGAAATCAATGAGTGATTCTAAGGAAGTTAAGTTACAGCAACAAATAGACAACTTTATAGAAAACGAGACATCTCTAATTAGCAGAACATATTTTAAAGTCAATGCTCAAATCAATCTAGTAACAATTTTGTTGGTATTCAGTGTTAGAAATGCACTTCATAAAATAGCGATAAGCCTAAGCAATTCAACGATATCTCTTGCGATAAACAGGTCGGCTAAGTTAAGTATTTTAAAAGAGAACTTTGCGCTTGCGGCAAAGTCCGAACGCGGAGATGTTCCTGGCTGGGTTTTAGTAGTTCTAATGACTACTGGATTAGTAACTGGCATCTGGACTGTTGCGCAGCCTCGGCTATCAAGTATTCTGAAAAATTCATTGGACAACATGAATGGCATTCGATAATTTTGAATCAGAAGAGGAATCGCTATTTTTATACTCTGTTTCGATCACAATCGGGAACCGTAGAGAGTGCTTTAGTTCTCATACCCACAATTCTCCTATTTTTGAGCGTTCTACAAATTGCCGCCTCGGTGCTCGGTCGAGGAGTTGCTGTTAACGAACTACAGGGAGAAGTAAGCCGGGAAGCGCTACTTGGCGCTAGTTCATTAAGTTCAACGGACCAGTCTCAGGGACAAGTAATTAGTAGGCAGGCTTTGCCTGGTGGAGGCGCAATAGTTATTGGAAGTCAAAAAGTTTTAATTCCAAAATTGACACCATTGTTGATTTTTCAAGATCAATTTCAGGTAAGGGGAATAGCTATTGATGAAAATTAACAGTTTTCGCCCCTTGATTAGAAGCGAAGAGGGAAGTGCCATAATTGAATTTGTTATTTATGCATTGCCATTATTCGTGCCTCTGATTATCTATTTAACAGCGATTAATCAGTCAGCACAGATCCAATATGAGGCGAGAAATTTTGCCCGTCAACTAGCGCGGGCTTATGTAACAAGCCCCAGTCAAGATTTTACTTTAGCTAGAATTTCAGCAGTTAAGGATGTCTTTTTTGCTAGCACTTTTGCAGCAAACAGGATTGAACCAAATCCAAAGATTGAAATAGCTTGTTCACACAATCCATGTTTAACCCCAACCGGAAAAGTATCAGTGACAGTTCGACTTACTTCAATAATCTCTGGAACAACTGCGACCGCAACAGCTCTTCAAACAGTTGATGCTTGGCGCAGTAACTAATGGCTCGACACCCATTCAGAATTCTTGCTCATAGCGAGGAAGGCTCAATTTCAGTTCTGATTACAAGCCTTTTCCTCCTAGTTTTTATCTTATCGGTCGGAATAATTGATATATCTGATTCCTATTTAGCAAAACGAGAGTTGATTCAAATTGGAGAAGATGCAATTTTGGTTGCTTCGCACACGCTAAATGAAAATCTTTATTATTCTGACTCACAAAATTATTCTGACTCACAAAGCTTTGGAACAGCAAGCGGCAGGGTCCCAATTGATTGTGCTCTGGCAGAGCTTAAGTTTCATGCTGAAATCACCCAGAAGGATCTGCGGGAAAATGATGTTTTGGTTTCTAGATGGCATTGCACTGGTGATGCAATAACTGCAAGCATCACTTCAAAAATTCAAGCACTTGTTAATTTTCCAATTCTTTCTAACTTAAATAATGGCAATATTGAGATTAGCGCAATAATTGGAGCCACATCAGAGCTCTCAAACAACGTCTGAAAGACCTAGAAGCGTCTTAGTAGCAAAGCACTCCAATGTTGCCATTACGCTTAACCCATGGCAGCCCGTGAATATCTGGAAGAGGTCAACGCTTTACGCGTAACCCTTTCAGCTATTGAACAGGTTTTGAATCTGCCGAAACTAGAAGCTGACTTTAAAACACTTGAAGCCGAGGCCAGTGAACCAAATCTTTGGGATGACCCAGAGAAAGCTCAAGTTGTGACTAGCAAACTTTCTCGAGTCCAAACAACTTTAAATAAATCAAACACTATTCGTCGCAGACTTGAAGATATTCCTTTACTTCTAGAATTAGCACAAGGCGAAAAAGATGCAAGTGCAATTGCTGAAGCTGGGAATGAACTAGATGATGTAACACGTGCTATTCGCGAGTTAGAAGTTCAAACGCTTTTGAGTGGTGAATATGACGATCGCGATTGCTTGATAACAATTCGCTCCGAAGCCGGTGGTGTTGAAGCAGCTGACTGGGCACAAATGTTGATGCGAATGTATTTGAGATATTGCGAACGCCATAATTTTAAAGTCAATGTTCTTGAAACTTCTTATGCGGAAGAAGCTGGAATTAAATCAACAACATTCAGAGTTTATGCACCATATGCTTACGGCACGCTTTCGGTAGAACAAGGCACACATCGATTGGTTCGTATTTCGCCATTCGATTCGCAATCGCGACGACACACATCATTTGCAGGGGTTGAAGTTGTGCCTGTTGTCGAGCAGAGCGACCATATTGTTATTGATGAGAAAGAGCTTCGCGTTGATGTTTATCGTTCTTCTGGGCCTGGCGGTCAAGGAGTTAACACGACAGACTCTGCCGTTCGAATAACTCACTTACCAACTGGAATAGTTGTTTCTTGCCAGAACGAGCGTTCACAGATTCAAAACAAAGCAACCGCAATGGCAGTTCTGCAATCTAAGTTATTGGAACGCCGCCGCCAAGAAGAACGCGCAAGATTAGATGCACTTAAGGGTGATAATTCTGGATCATGGGGAAATCAGATGCGTTCCTATGTTTTGGCTCCGTATCAAATGGTTAAAGATTTAAGAACTGATTTTGAAGTTGGTAATCCATCTGCAGTATTAGATGGCGAGATTGATGGCTTTATTGAAGCCGGAATCAAGTGGCGTAAAAGCACGGATTAATTCGTAATTCGAATATCACATGGATTTACGCGTAACTGGAAGAAATCTCTCAGCCTTTTTCGCGCGTATTTCCGGACTTGAACGGCGATTTCTGCCTAAACTTCCCATGTAGGCCAAGTGTCGGCAATGCACTTACCTGAAGTTCTAAACAGAAATTTGTATTGGGTAGGAAGTAATGAGGAGGCGATAATGATTCGTTTTGAAAATGTATCCAAGATTTATCCAAAGCAAGATCGCGCTGCTCTTGATTCAGTAAACATTGATATCCAAAAAGGCGAATTCGTCTTCTTGGTAGGACTTTCCGGTTCTGGAAAATCAACCTTTCTTCGTCTAGTCCTTCGCGAAGAGCGGCCAACATCTGGTCAAATAATTGTGGCTGGAAAAGATTTAAACACGCTATCGGCTCACAAGATTCCAGAACTTCGCCGACAGGTAGGAACCGTTTTCCAAGATTTCCGACTTCTTCCGAATAAAACTGTTACCGAGAATGTTGCGTTTACTTTGCACGTGCTTGGTTATTCGCAGAAGGAAATTAATCGAGAAGTGCCAGAAGTTCTAGAACTCGTTGGGCTAGAAGAGAAAGCTGACCGCAAGCCTTCGGAACTTTCAGGCGGAGAACAACAACGTGTTGCGATTGCAAGAGCATATGTAAGCCAACCAGCAATTTTGATTGCTGATGAGCCAACCGGAAACTTGGACCCAGCGACAAGTGTTGGAATTATGAAATTACTAGACCGGATTAACCGGGAAGGCACAACTGTTGTAATGGCAACACATGATTCAAAAATTGTTGATTCGATGCGCAAACGCGTTATTGAACTAGAAGGTGGTCAAGTTATTCGTGATCAGGTTCGTGGCGTATATGGATATGCGGGATAGGGGCAGAACATGAGATCTGGATTTCTATTTAAAGAGGTAAAGATTGGCCTGCGTCGAAATTTAACGATGACTTTTGCTGTAGTGATCACCGTTGCAATTTCTTTAACGCTTCTTGGAATTGGTCTTCTTGCTAACTCGCAAGTTCGTGTAATGAAAGATTATTGGTATGACAAAATCGAAGTTTCAGTATTTCTCTGTGGAACACTTTCGGAATCACCATCTTGCGCAAGTGGACCGGTCTCTCAAGAACAGAGAGATCAAATCAAACTAGATATAGAAGCTCTTCCTGTTGTAGATACTGTTTACTACGAATCTCAGGCCCAAGCCTTCGAACGTTTTCAGGAAAGATTCGAGGGATCTGCAATTGCGCAAAATGTATCCCAAGATCAACTTCCAGAGTCTTATCGAGTTAAGTTAAAAGATCCGACGCAATTTGCAGTTATGCAAAGTGCGTTTGCCGGAAGGCCTGGTGTTGACTCGGTTCAAGATCAGCGCAGCATTCTGGAAAAATTCTTTAAATTGTTATCGGTGCTACGAGATGGCGCTTTGGCAATTGGTTTAGCAAGCGTTCTCACAGCTGCACTACTGATTAGCAATACGCTTCGAATCGCGGCTTTCAACCGGCGACGCGAAACCGGTGTTATGAAATTGGTTGGTGCTTCGTCCTTCTCAATCCAATTACCGTTTTTACTAGAAGGAATAATCTCAGCAATTGTTGGCTGGGTATTTTCAACCGGTCTGCTATCGGCATTTAAATTGCTTGTTGATTCAAGAATTGCGCCGCTACTTAGTTTCACTAAATTCTTTACCTGGTCTGATGTTTGGGTTGCTTCAGGAATCCTCTTGATTACTGGGCTCTTTGTTTCAACTGTGGCCTCTGTTGCCACGCTGCGCAAATACTTAAAGGTATAACTGCTCACACCGCTCTAAATACGCATATAGCTCTACAGCTTTGCCAATTTAGGGCTTTGCCGGGAGAATTCCCGGATGCTTTCCCCATTGCAATCGCTGGTTTCGCGTATTCGAAGTGCGGGATTTAGTGCAACTGCAGCAATTGCTTCTTTTGCCATAATTTTGGCATTTGCAGTTGGGGATTATGTCGGTCAAACTAGAAATCAATCACCAGTAGAAGAATCCATTTCAAAAATTTTGGCAAAGAATCCAACACCTTTAGATCGAAATACTTTAGAGCGTGCCGCAATCGAAGCTGTATTGAAAGCGTCGGGCGACCAATGGGCAAACTATTTTCCGCAAGAGAGTGTTGAAGGTTTAACCCAGACACTCGAAGGAAGATATAGCGGAATTGGAATCTGGCTTCGAAAAAGTAAATCTGGTGTCTTAGAAGTTTCAAGCGTGCAAGTTAATTCACCCGCAGCAAAAGCTGGCATCAAAGTTTTTGATTCGCTCGTTGATATCAATGGTGTTGGTCTAGAAGGAGCATCTGTCGCCACCGCAATTGCTGCACTAAGAGGAGCTCCAAATACAAAGGTCAGTATTGGCCTAGAACGTAATCAAGATCCAATAAGACTTGAGATTACTCGTCAATCTATTCTCAATGGTGATGTTGTTGCATATCAGTTGGCAACCAAGGTTGTTTATATTCAAATTTCATCTATAAGCAGTCAAGTATCAAACGAAGTTGCGATTGCACTTGCCAAGTATCCACACACCAGTGGAATTGTCTTAGATTTGCGCGATAATCCTGGTGGATTACTTAATGTTGCAGTAGATGTGGCATCTCAATTTCTTCCAGAAGGAACAATTGTTTCCTATACAAGGAAAAATGATTCTGAAGTGGTTTTAGAATCAAAGAACAAGAATCCAGAAACTGCACCAATGACGGTATTGATCAGCAGAGCAACTGCAAGTGCAGCAGAGGTAATCGCGGGTGCACTTCAAGATCGCAATCGTGCTGTAATTATTGGTGAGAAAAGTTATGGCAAAGGCACCGTCCAAGAAATAATTGATTTAGTAGATGGCTCCAAACTAGAAATAACTATTGGTAAATATCGCACCCCAAATGGCCGCATCATTGATCAAGTCGGGATTGCTCCAGATCTACTTATCCCTGATGAAGAAGAACTCACTAAAGCACTGCTTGTTCTTAGCGGCTTATCGTCCATAAGAAGCGATAAATAGCAAAAAAAGAATTGGCAAGTTACGAGACCTATTAAGTTTCGTGCCCAGCAACCAGTAACGCGCTCTAATAGGACCGGGGTATGCGCTTTTCGGCGTATCCTTAGCCATGTAACTAATTGCAATTTCTCAAACTAGCAAACTAGCTAACAAGAAATGAGGTGGTCTAAATGGTTAAAGAACTAGGAAAGAAATTAATTGCGCAAAACAAAAGTGCTCGCCATGACTACTTCATTGAGGAAGTATTTGAATGCGGAATAGTTCTGAGCGGAACCGAAGTTAAATCCCTCCGAGCCGGGCGGGCTTCTCTTGTTGATGGTTTTGCGATGGTTAACAATGGTGAACTTTGGTTAAGCGGTGTTCATATCCCGGAATACACCGAAGGAACCTGGAATAACCACACTCCACGTCGCGAACGTAAATTACTTCTTCACAAGAAGGAGATTGAAAGATTGGCTGCTGATACCAAGCAAGGCGGTCTAACACTTGTGCCACTTTCTCTTTACTTTAAAGATGGCAAAGCCAAAATCGAATTGGCTCTTGCAAAAGGAAAGAAGGCTCACGATAAGCGAGCAACTTTGATGGAGAAACAGGCGAATCGCGAAATTACCCGTGAACTTTCCAGACGGACCAGCGGCAAATCCGAGCGCTGATTCAAATCCAAGCGCTGATTTAACCAGTTATCTTTAGGGCGCTTTACGCCTTACAATTAGCACGCTAGATGGTGACATTTATTTTCATCAAATATTGTCATCTAACAACAATTCGGAAAAAACTAAATATAGAAAAGTAAATGCTTCATGTTCCACAACCATCTTGGGGGTGAACGGTCTCGACTTTAGTTGTTGAGTCAGGTGAAGCGGGCCGAGGAAGCCGGGATGATCTCGTTAACCAATAACCCTGGCAAAACTATAAGCGCCAGTACAACTGCCGCTGATTTCGCT
>JACCDP010261450.1_pt1 | contig 19230 bp, 12 predicted proteins | sample 7445841 | NCBI WGS metagenome assembly JACCDP01 (sample SAMN15323441, study PRJNA562643) | freshwater metagenome | isolation source: river surface water | place: USA:Blue River Watershed | collected 2017-08-17
ACCTTCGTGTACCGGGCGCCGCTGCCCTGGCCGCGTTTTGTCGTGCTCACCGCCGACGCACCCACGGGCGAGCGCTGGTCGCCATCGCGCACGCGACGGGCACGCCGTGAACTGGAGCGTCTTCTCTCGGGCCTGCCGCACCGCTCGGTGACGGGCTGCGATCCCCGCGGTTCGCATTCCGAAAAAGGCTGGGCCTTCCCGTGTCCCGACGACGAGGCGCTCGCGGCGGCCCGGGCGTTGGGTTGCGGGCTGCGGCAGTTTGCGCTGTTCCATGTGCAGGACGGTCGGCTCGAGCTGGTCTGGTGCGCCGAACCCGACGCGCGCCACGATCTGGGGGCCTGGGCTGCTCGGCGGATCCCGCGGCCTTAGCCGAAGGGCGGCGGATCGAGCTCCGGATCGCGCACCACCTCCAGCGGCAGCGTGCGGTCCGGCGCGCCCTCGAGATGGCCCGCATACAGCCGCACGAAGTGCGTGGCCGACTCGTTCTCCCGCAGGAGCGCCGCCTCGTACCAGTGCCCGATGGTCGTCAGTACGAAGCTCCGGCTTTGCCCTGCAGGCAACCGGAACCTTTGCCGGGAGCCCGCGTAGACGTCGACCAGCGCAAGTTCCTCGGCCGCTCCCCCGACGTTCGTCACCTGAAGCATCATCCACGCTGGAGAGGCGAGCAGCCTCGATGCGATTGCATCGGTGCTGCGCCCGATGAAGCGCCGGTAGAAGCCGTTCACGCCCAGCACGGCGAGGTCGTGGCGGGCCTCGCCATCGGCAGCGGCCCATTCGACGGCTTCGTCGGCCCCTGGTGCGACGTCCACGGCAACGGGGGCCTCGAAGATCGTGCCATAGCGATGAACCGAGAGCGGAACCGTTCGCGTCCCCTTATTTTTCAGCCGAATCCGGACGACGGCCTCCTCGAGTTCCAACTCGGCCTCCGGCGCATACGGCAGGGGCAGCAGCGTCCTCGGGGCAGTTTCCTGAACAGGAAGGCGATCGCCGTCGGGTCGAGCGGCCGGTTGCGTGCGGCAGGCCTCGCGGGCTTCGGTGGCCAGCGTCGCTGCGTCGGGCAGGCTCAATGCCGGCATGCGGGGTGGTTTCGTGAAGTCGAACAGCGACACGAGATCGCCACACAGCTGTCGCCGCCAGCGCCCGATGTTCGGCTCCTCGACGCCGGTGAACCGCTCGAGCAGGCGAAGCAGCGACGTGTGATCGAACACCTCGGACGATACGCGGCCGCCGGCGGTGTAGGGCGAGACGGCGATGAGAGGGACGCGGTGGCCCAGCCCCATCGGCCTGCCGTCCAGCCACTCTCCCGGCTCGCCTGCGGTCGGCACCGGCGGCAGCACGTGGTCGAAGAAGCCGCCGTTCTCGTCCATGGAGTAGATGAGCGCCGTCTTTTCGAATACCTCGGGCTTCGCAAGCAGCGCGCGCACGTAGCGTTCCAGCAGCGCGGCGCCGACGTTGGGCGGCTCGGAGGGGTGCTCGCTCTCGGCCGTCGATGCCACGATCCACGAAACCGCAGGCAGCGCATCGTTCGCGACGTCGGCGAGGAAGGCGTCCTCGATGCTGCGGGCCATGCCCTTGTCGTAGAGCGGCTCGCCCGGCACCGCCTCCTGAAAGGCGTCGAACCAGGCGAGCGCATTGTCGTCGAAGTTGTCGGGCCCCTGATAGACCCGCCAGCCGATGCCGGCCTCCTCCAGCCGCTCGGCGTAAGTCTTCCACGAGAAGCCCCAGCCGGTGTCGTTGTCGACGACGGGTCCTTCGTAACGGCCCGCACCGTCGTTCGTGCCGGTCATGGCGAAGAGCCTGTTCGGGTTCGTCGAGGTGTTTGTCGAGCAGAAGTAGTGGTCGCAGATGGTGAACGCATCGGCCAGCGCGTGATGAAACGGCAGGTCGTCGCGGGTGTGGTAGCCCATGGCGTTCGGGCCCTTCGCGTGGACCCAGCGATCCATCCGGCCGCCGTTCCACGCCGCGTGTCCCGAGTTCCAGCCGTGGTCGACGTCGTCGACGCACTGTCCAGAGGTCCGCGCCCGGTCGAGGCGCATCGGCCCCACGCGACCCTCCTGCGAGGCCTGAGAGAAGACGCGCGCGCCGTCCGGCAGGTACTGCCCGTGCGGATCACCGAAGCCGCGCACGCCTGCCAGCGTCCCGAAATAGTGGTCGAAGCTTCGGTTCTCCTGCAGGAAAATCACGATGTGTCGCAGCGGACCCATCGAGGCGCCGCCGGTGGCCCCGGGGCCGAACGCGTGGCGGCACGCGGGGACCAGCGCAGAACCCAGCGTGGCGCCTGCACTGGCCGCCGCCGCACGAACGAGCAGTTCGCGACGCGTCAATCGTTTCATGGCCGGTGGCTCAGCGCGGCAGGCAGGCGATGAAACCGTCGGCGAAGCTTTGTGCGCTGAACGGCGTGCCGAAGCCGAAGTCGATGCTGCTGCGGAAGTCGCCCGCGACGAGCAGGTTTCCCGAAGCGTCGACGGCGATCTGGTTCGCGTAGTCGTCGCCGCTGCCGCCGTACGAGTAGGCCGACTGCACGGTTCCCGCGCCCGACATCTTCAGGACGAACAGGTCGTCGTCGCCACGCCCCGTGAGCGTGGTCGAACCGAAGGTTGCCGAGGTGGCAAACCGGCCGGCCACCCAGACGGTGTCCCGCGCCGCGTCGTAGGCGATCTGGTCGCCGTGTACCCGGCCTCCGCCCGCGAAGGTGCGCACCCAGAGCGCGGTGCCGCCCGACGAGAAGCGCGCGACGAAGGCGTTGTCGTCGTTGCCGGCGCGGGTCATCGAGGCGCCCGAGAAGAGCGCCGCCGGATCCGAGAAGTCGCCCGTGACCAGCAGGTCGCCGTTCGACAGCACCGCCACGCTGCGTCCGTTCGCGCTGCCCTGCGTCGTCGTGAGCGTCGACGCGCCGTTCAGCGCGTAGCCGCCCAGGAGGCCCGAGCCGACGTAGCTGGTGGCACCGGACGAGGTTGCGGCCACGCCCATCACGGTGGTGTTGCCGGCCGACGTCATCGTCTTCGCCCACGACAGCGTGCCCGTGCTGCCGTAGCGCGCCACGAAGCGGTCGCCGGAGCCGAACGACGACGAACCTCCGAAAGTCTCCGGCGCGACGAAGCTGCTCGCGTAGAAGAGGTTGTTGCTGCCGTCGACGGCGAGGTCCATCAACTGCAGGCCCACCCACGGCGAGTAGCCGAACGGCTCGGCCAGCGCCTTCGCCCACGAGAGCGCGCCGCTCGTCTGGTAGACCGCGACGTAGCTGCGCCAGCCGCCGCCCGAGGCGCTCGAGTTGTAGGTCGTGCCGTTTCCGAAATCGGCGGTGCCGCTGAAGACGCCCGTCACCGCGTACCGTCCATCGGGGAGCCACGCCACCTTGCCAGGCAGGAAGCCGCTGCGTCCGGCGGCATCGCCCACCACCTTCGGGCTGATCCCCGCCACAGGCTTGCCCGAACGGTCGACGACGAGGCTCACCATGTTGGCGTTGCTGGGCGTTACGGAGAGTCCGGTCGCGCCGTAGAAGGCCGAGTTGGGTCCCGTCAGCATCGACAGCAGGATGTTGCCCGTCGCGGCCTGCACCGCGACGCCCGCCACCGAGTGACGGTTCGTGCCGGTCACCTGATTCGCCCAGCCGCAGGTGCCATCGGTCGGCGCGGCGGTGAAGAGGGCCGACGTCATCTCATCGCTGCTCAACGTCACCGTGCAGGTCGCGCCACTGCCCGCGCAGGCACCTGCCCAGCCGCTGAACTGGCTGCCCGCTCCGGGGGTTGCGCTCAGCGTCACGCGGGTGCCGCCGTCAAAGGCTTCGCTGCAGTCGCCCGGGCAGGCAATGCCGGCCGGCGCGCTGGAGACGCTGCCACTCCCCAAGACCGAGACGGTGAGTCCGTATCGCGGTGTCGTGTCGGCCGGCTCGAAGGTTGCGGTGACGCTCTTCGCTCCGTCCATCGTCACCTGGCAGACGAGCCCGGGGGTTCCCGCGCAGGCGCCGCCCCAGCCCTGCAGCACGTGTCCGCGCGAGGCGATGGCCGTCAGCGTGACGCGCGTATCCTCAGCGAATGAGGCGGAGCAGGTGCCCGGACACGTCACACCCGACGGGTCGCTCGAAACGAGGCCGTCGCCGGTGACCGCGACCGTGAGCGGCTGCGTCGCTCCGCCGCCGCCCGCAGGGGCGAAGGACGCCGTCACCTGGGCCGCGTGCTGAAGCTTGAGCGTGCACGGTCCGGTACCGCTGCAGGCGCCGCCGAAGCCGACGAAGGTCTGGCCCGCGTCCGGGGTGGCCGTCAGGGTGACGCTCTTCCCCGGCGCGTAAAGATCTTCACAGGTCCCGGGGCACGAGAGCGCGCCGATGTCCGCCGCGACGCGGCCCGCTCCCGTCACGGAGACCTTCAGCGCCACCGCAAACTGCGCGACCAGCTGCTTGTTCGCGTCCATCGCGACGACGCACCCGGAGCTGCCGCTGCAGGCCCCCGCCCAGCCCAGGAAGCGGCCGCCCTCCACCGGGGTCGCCGTCATCGTCACGGCGCTGTTGAGCGGGAAGGTGGCCTCGCAGCCGGTGCCGCAGTCGATGCCGGCGGGCGATGAGGCGACGCTGCCGTCGCCCTGCACCGCGACGATGAGCGTCGGCAGCTGCCCCGTAAGCGCGTCGTCGGCACAGGCGAAAGCAAAGGCGAACGACGCGGTCAGGGCGAGCAGCGGGCGGCGGAGCATGACGGCCTCGGGATAGGGCGCGGCCATGTGAGGGGCCCGCCGACGGACCGCGAAAAATCGCCGCCCAAGGGGCCGTCGGTCAACGTCAATCTGTCGCCGCTGGTGGTCCGAACGCCTCGAGAATTTCGGCGATGGGACGGCCGCCGAATCTGGCCTTCAGCGACTCCGGCGTGGAGAGGCTGCGCGTGTGCATCCGATCGACGTAGAGCGTGCCGTCGAGGTGATCCAGTTCGTGCTGAAGGATGCGCGCAGGCCAGCCGCGCACGCGCCAGACCTGCGGCCGCCCCTCGGCGTCCATGCCGCTCACCTCGACCTCCAGCGCCCGCGTCACCAGCGCCGCATAGCCCTTCACGCTGAGGCATCCCTCGAAGAAGGTGGCGCTGCCCGACGAAGCGATGGGCGTGACGACCGGGTTCACGAAGACCCGTGTTTCGAAGGGAATCCGCTCCCGCTCGTCCCGTTCGCGTTCGGTCAGCTTCGACATCAGCGCGGGGGTGTCCTCGAGCACGAAGATCCGCTTCGACACCCCGATCTGCGGCGCCGCGAGCCCGACGCCCGGCGCGGCCCGCATCACCGCGATCATCCGGTCGACCAGCGCATGCAGGGTGGGCGTGCCGTACTCGTCCGGGGCCACCTCGCGTGCGCGTGATCGCAGGACCGGCTCGCCGGCCTGAACAATCGCAGCCGGCGTCTGCCTCGCAGGCGGCGTGTGTGCACAGCCCGCCATCGCGAGCGCCGTTGCCGAGAGCGTCCGGACGATGGCTGGCCCGAGCTTCATTCCTGCGGCTTGGGAGGCGCTCCCGCTGGCGCGCCGCTCGCGGGGGCGCCGCCACCGCCCCGACCGCGACGACGGCGACGACGGCGACGGCCCGAAGGAGACGGCTGACCGGGCGGTGCGGCGGCTCCCGAGGCGTTCGCGTTCGGCGTACCCTTGGCCTCGCCGTCACCCTCCTCGTCGTCGAGCCCGTCTTCGCCCTCCTCGTCACGCAGCGCACCCGCCGGCACCGGTACGACCGGGGGAATCATCTCCAGCTGGGCAGGCTTCGGCGCAGGTGCGGCCGGCGGCTGTGCCGGACGCTCCCTCTCCTTGCGCGCCGGCGCGTCCTCACGCCGGCTCCACTTCGCCGACAGCTCGTACTGCTCCTGACGGAAGCTGCCCACCGGCTTGATGATGAGCGTCCGGTTCCAGCGCATCATCAGGGTCCGCAGCGCCTCGCGCTCGTCGTTCTGGATCAGCTTCGCGACCTCGGGGTGGCAGCTGATGGTGATGGTGTCCTCGCGGCGGCTCGTCGCCTCGCGCTGCACCTCGCGGAAGATCTCGTAGGCGATGGTGACCTTGCTCTTGAGGTGACCGCGGCCGTCGCAGGTGGGGCAGGGCTCGTGCAGCAGCCGGCCCACGCTCTCTCGCACGCGCTTGCGGGTCATCTCGACGAGGCCCAGCTCCGAGATCTTGACGATGTTCGTCTTCGCCCGGTCCTTCTGCAGCGCCTCCTGGAGGGCCTTGAACACCTTCTCCCGGTTCTGCTGCTTCTCCATGTCGATGAAGTCGATGATGATGATGCCGCCGATGTTGCGCAGCCTCAGCTGGTAGACGACCTCGCGCGCCGCCTCGATGTTGATGGCGGTGATGGTCTCTTCCAGGTTCTTCTTCCCTACGAACCGGCCCGAGTTGACGTCGACGGCGACCAGCGCCTCGGCCTGATCCATGATCAGGTAGCCGCCGCTCTTGAGCCACACCTTGCGCTGCAGCGCCCGCTGCAGCTCCTGCTCGATGCCGTAGGCGTCGAAGATGGGCTCGCTGCCGTCGTACAGCTCGATGCTCTTCTTGAGCTGCGGAACGTTCTGCTCGACGAACTGGGAAATGCGCTCGTACTCGGCCCGGTCGTCGATGACCAGCTTCTCGACCTCGGCGCTGAACAGGTCGCGGATGGAGCGCAGGATCAGGTCCAGGTCCGGGTGCAGCAGCGCCGGCGCGCGCAGCTTGTCCTTCCTGCGGGCCATCTCGTTCCAGAGGCCCAGCAGGAACTTGATGTCGGCGACCAGCTTCTCCTTGTCGACCCCGTCGGCCACCGTGCGGACGATGAAGCCCGTGCCCGGCGGACGCAGCCCGTCGACCAGCTCGCGCAGGCGTCGGCGCTCCTTTTCGTTCTCGACGCGGCGGCTGATGCCCACGTGGTCGACCGTCGGCATGAAGACGAGGTGCCGGCCCGGCAGCGAAATGTGGCAGGTGACGCGCGCGCCCTTCGTCCCGATCGGATCCTTCACGACCTGAACGATCACCTCCTGCCCCTCGCGGAGCAGGTCCTGGATCTGGGCGCCCTTCGCGGGCTTCGGCGCCTCCTTGCGGGGCGCGTTCTCGCGGCGGCGGCGCTTGGCCAGCGGCTCGGACGGACGCTGCTTCAGGCTGCCCTTCGTCGGTGCCGCGGGGGCGCTCTCGGTGGGAGCGGAAGCCTCGGCGGGAGCCGGTTCGCCCTCCACCGGCCCCGGCTCGCCCTCGACGCCATCGGCGGCCTCGGCGGGCGCCTCTTCGATCTCTGCGCCGTCCTCCGCGGTCTCTTCGTCGACACCCTCGCTGACGGTCTCGGGCGCTGTCTCGGGCGCTGTCTCGGGAGAGGCCTCGACCTGCGACGCCCCGGCGGACTCCTCCGATGGCACTTCGCCTTCGGGCGCTTCGCCGTGCTCGCCCTCCGGGGTTTCGGCGATGTCGAACTCTTCCGAGAAGTCGGGGCCGCCGGCGACGTCGGCCACGTACAGGAACGCGGCCTTCTCCAGACCGATGTCTACGAATGCCGCCTGCATGCCCGGAAGCACGCGCACGACCTTGCCCTTGTAGATGTTCCCGACGATGCCCTTGTCTTTCTTCCGCTCCAGATAGAACTCGGAGATCGTGCCGTTTTCGACCAGCGCAACGCGGGTCTCCGGACCCGCGGCGTTGATGACCAGAATGCTGGACATGCTGCCGTCCTAGGGACCCGGCGCCGTGGGCGGGCGGGGGACGCTGGCCTCCTGGGGAAGGGGCCTTGCGCACCACCGACGCCCACCGCCCATACGGGGCGGCCGTTCGACGCCGAGCCTGCCTGTCAAAGAGCCAGCGACCTTGCCGTGGCCGTCAGGCACCCGCCTGCCGAGCCGTCGGGAGCAAGGCCCCAAACCCGTGTGAAACCTCAGTGGTTCGCCCGCCCCCGAAAGGGCCGACGACCAAAACGGCAGCAGTCTAGCCTTCGGCGACTCCGGAATCCACCCCCATCGCCCAAGCGGCCCCGCGACAGCCCCTTGGCGTGCCCCCGCGATGCGGTATACCGGTGCGGGTAAAGGTGTCCAGCGCCCATGGAATCTACCGCGACACGCAAGAAACGCGTCCTCATCGTCGATGACGACCGGGTCATCCGGATGATCGAGAAGCGTATGCTCGAGGCCGGCGGCTTCGAGGTCGTCGCTGCCGAGGACGCCGAGTCGGCGCTCGAAATCGCTCGTGGGTCCGCTTTTGAACTATTTCTCTTCGACGTCACGCTGCCCGGCATGAGCGGCTTCGAGCTGGCGCGGATTCTGTCGCAGGAGCCGGCCACCCGGACGGTGCCGATCATCTTTGCGACCGGGCTGGACGAGCGCGAGAACGCCCACGAGGGGTTCCGCTCGGGGGCGTCTTTCTACCTGACGAAGCCGTTCTCGGCGACGACGCTGATGACGATGGTGCGCGCGGCGCTGGACGGCATCGCCGGACCGGCGAACTCAGGGCCCGCCGTTGCCTAGCTGGCGCGCCTCCAGCGCAGGGGTGGCCTTGAGGTCCACCTTCACTGCGAAGGCCTGGATGGGCCGTCCGCCGTAGTCGTCGTCCTCGAAGATGACCCGCACCTCGCGGCCGTCGGCGGAGGGGGCGAGCGCTTCGGGCTTGTGTCCCGGGAAGCAGGCGAGCCGCTCGACGCGACCGTCGGTGCCGCGGCGCCACAGCGTTCCCGAAAGCCGGCCGCGGGCGACGTCCGAAGGCGACTTCCGGGGCTGCAGCGTCTCCTCGAAGCTGGTGAGCGCGAGCAGGCTACCGTCGGGCAGGGCCGCGAGATCGCTGATGCCCTCGTCCTTCCCGGAGCAGCCCGCGCCGTCGATGGTGAACGGTGGCTGGGCCTTCGCCTCCTCGCGCGTGCCGGTCCAGTCGACGTCGAGCGCCAGCGGATGCACCTCGCGGCTGATTTTCTCGGCCTCCCCGTGGTGCCGTGAGCGAAGGCCGACGTAGAGCGTGTGGCAGTCGGTCGACAGCGCGATGCCCTCGACCTTGACGAAGTCGCCCTCGGGGGCAAGGGCGCGAATGGCCGCCGAGACCTTCTCGAGCGGTCGGGGGGCGCTCTCCATGGTGCCGACGAGGGCCGCCACCCGCGAGCGTTCCGGCGACGGGCCGCGGCGCCCCGGCATGAAGTTGCTCGCCGCGAGAAAGACGGGCGTGCCGTCGCAGCGTCCGGAGGCGGCCGATTCGACCTTGTGGAGCGCCGGCTTCATCAGCCCCACCAGCGCCGGGTGGTCGTGATCCCACGCCGCATCGGGGGCGAGGTTCCAGCGAAAGAGCGCCGCGTCCTCGTTGACGACGAGGAAGCCGCCGGGCTTGCCGAACGGGTCGGGCGCTGCGCCGGAGGGCTCGAAGTCGTACGAGAGGGCGCAGGGCCTCGCACCGTCCAGACACCGCTCTGCGTAGGCGGGGGCCCGCGTGGAGGCGCATCCGGAGAGGACGGCGAGGACAACGGCTGCAGCCGGCCCGAGGGCCGTGATCCGCGATGACGGTAGGGTCATGGACGAGGACGATAGCCGACCCGGCGTGCGTTCGCTCGGGTGCCTAGAACGGGTGCCGCAGGAACTGCGCCACGAGGCGCTCGAGGGCGGCGGCGTCCTCGGGTCCGTACGCGGCGACCTGCGGCGAATCGAGGTCCAGCACCGCGAAGAGGCGGCCGGCCTCGTCGAACAGCGGCACGACGATCTCCGAGCGGGAGCGCGCGTCGCAGGCGATGTGGCCGGGGAAGGCGTGGACGTCGGGAACGACCACGGTGCGCTGCTCGGCGGCGGCGGTGCCGCAGACCCCACGTCCGAAGGCGATTTCGAGGCAGCCCAGCGTGCCCTGGTAGGGACCCACCTTGAGCAGGCGCTCGCCGGTCCGTCGATAGAAGCCGGTCCAGAGGTTGCCGAGGCCGTGGTGCAGCACGCAGGCGAAGGTCGCGGTCCGCGACAGCGCGTCCTCCTCGCCCTCGAGCAGCGCGGCGAGCTGCGCCTCCAACTCGGCGTAGGCCTCGGCGCGCGGCCTGTCGCGAAGGTCCAGCGTCGTTTCTGCCATGGCCTCGGCTTAGCGCCGCCCGCCGCCGCGGTGCGTGTTGCACGGGTACTTGCCGACAAGGGTCAGCTTGCCGTCGCGCATCAGCAGCCGGTCGTTCGGGACCATCTTCTCGAGCAGGCAGCCGCAGGAGAGCCGGGCGCGCACGACGGTGGTGCCGCTTTCCTCGTCGGGCATGGTGCCGAGGACCTCTTCGGCGGCGTGGGCGCTGGCCATTCGCGACTTCCTTCCCGCCAGTGTCTGGCGGACATGCGGGACGGCCGCGGCCGGGCGCGTCGTCCTCGAGCGGTGTTCCGTGTGATGCCAGCCCGCGCGGCGACGGCGGCGTCGTTCGCGGAGGGCGGGGCGGTTGTCGTCCGAGCGACGGGAGCTGGTGCCGTGCCTCCCGAAGCGAACGCGGTACGGCTGTAAACCGCACCGGATTCGAGACGTCAAGCCGGCGCTGAGGCGTCATGCTGATGAAGGCCCGATCCTCAGGAGCGCCGGCGGCTCAGAACGGGCAACTGCGTTTCGAGAACGGCCATGACTCGCCGACGCGACCGGATTCCGGCTGGAGGGGCAGTTGCTCGATCTGCGGGTCGCCGATGCCCTCGTGGTACAGCAACCAGTGGCCGCTGCTTGTCACTTCGGGCTGCCCAGTCGACTTCGACAAGACGCCCCAGTTGATGCTCTGACGCGTCGTGCTACCGCTTGCTGACCGGAATTTCGCGACGCCGTAACCGCCGGAATCGTACGTGATGCAGACGTTCTCGTAGACCCAGGTCGTTCCGCTCACCGGTACATCGATCCACTTGTGCACCGCCGTCGCGCCACCCGAATTGGTGAGGCAACGGAAACCGTAAGCCGGGATCTGTCCGGGGCCGGTGCAGCGCAGGTTCAGCGGGGCGGTGCCTCCGTCTTCGAGAGGCGGAGGGGGCGGCGGAGAGACGTCGAGGCCGATGATTCGATTGAACGAGGCAACGAACTGCTCGTCCGGCATGAAGGAGACAGAGTAGGCGCCTGTCTGGACATCGGCGGCGGCCTTGACCACCAGCGAAACCGTCGACTGGCCACCCTGGACGGCTCCGAACTCGACCGTGAGTCCGGATGGGAGTCTGGTGTCTTCCTTGGTGATCGAAAACGGTCCCGCTCCCTCGGAGGTGCGCCAGGATCGCCCATGGGCCATGAACCCGCCGGGGATGTCTCGAATCCGAACGTCGAGGCGGGTTTCGGTGCCGGCCATCACCGAGATGCGGGGCGCCAGACCAAGGTCCATGGTGCCTCCGATCTGTGCGACGGGCAGGGCCGGCTCGTTGTCCGTGCCGCTCGGGACCGGTCCTAAGCTCGCAAAGGAGATGGGGACCCAAGGTGCCCAGCCGTACAGGCCTCCGTTTTCCTCGAGAGCGAAGCCGACTCCCTTGTCGCCGAGGCCGACGGTGGCGAAGCGCTTGGTCGGCATCAAGGGGGTCGGTTCGTAAACGGTCTCTTCCGTTCCTCGGCCAAGTCGGCCGGCGCCCCACGTGAAGAGCCGGCCATCGAGCGTAATGCCGACGGAGACACTCCAGCCGTAGGCGTGGTGGATCTCACGCCAGCGCTGGCCGCCGAGGATCGGGGTCTGGGTGAGTCCAGTCCCGATCGTCTCTCCACGGCCAATTCCTTCCGAAGGATCAACGGCGACGTTCTCGCGAACGATGGTTGCTTCCCCGGAGGCCGTGATCCCAGCGATGCGAGACCGACCCATGCAGACAATCTTTTCGAATGATGTGCCCGCGACCCACCTCTCGGGGACGAGTACGTTTTGCCCCCATCGGTAGAGGTCTCCGTTGGCGGCCAAGCCGTACGACTGCGGACTACATGTCTCAATGGCCTTGAATGTGAGGTTGTGGGTAACCGGGACAGGCTCCCACCGCTCTGTCGTCGTGCCGTCCCCGACTTTGCCTCCTACGTTTTTGCCCCAGGCGAACAGTTTTCCAGCGCCGTCGAGCGCGAGGACCCACGAATCAACGGCAAGCTCTTTGAACCGATGGCCGCCGACGACCTTCTTCGGCTCCGGTGAGACTCGGGCTCCGCTGCCTTGTCCTAGCGTCGGCGATGGGTTGGTGCCGGCCATGGAATCCCCCCACGAGTAGGCCTCACCGTTCTCTGCCAGTGCGAAGTAGAGCGCGCCGTTTGTCTTGAGTTTCACGAACCGGACATCGATTGGAAGGGGGCGCACAAGATACGGACCGGCTGGACCCCATTCCTCCTCTTCCAGCGCGGGCAGACCGGTGAAGCGCCCCCACCCGTAGAGACGGCCCGTGCTGGCCAAGGCATACGTGGCGCCACCATCAGCGCCGCGGTTTACGATGGCTGGCGTCGTGATGTCGGGAACCACGGTAATGCTTTGCTCGCCGGCGATGCTGCCAGCCGTTGCTCTGACGACTGCCGTCCCTGCACCGACCGCGGTCACCACTCCCGTGCTCGCGTCGACCGTTGCCACGGCGCGGTTGCTGCTCGACCATTCGAGTGTGTTGCGAAGAATCGCGCCATTGGAGCCACGGACGGTCGCCCGAAGAGGGTAACGCGCTCCGATACCCAGTTCGGACTCTTCCGGCAGTTCGACCACGACCTCTGCGACCGTCGGCTCACCCGGACCAACATCCCCGCCCCCGTCGATTGGCTGACCGGTGTCCGTCCCCGTCGGATTGTCGGAAGGGGCCGATGGGTCCTTGGCCATCGGCGCGCAGGCCGTCAGCAGCAACACGAGGCGGACGATCATCGCTGATCGCGGCATTGAAATTGACATTGGTTCTTCTCCTGCGAATCGAGTTCCTGAAGCGTATCAAACGCGCGTAAAGGGACCTATCGAAGGGGCGTCGACCGGCGGCGGCGAAACGGGCGGCATCAGCTCCGTCGCGCGTCAGTCGCCGACCGCCGGTCCTGCGGTCCAGCGGCCCGCCTCGCGAATCCACTTCATGCAGACCGCGACGACCTCCGAGCGGGGCGCGGCGCACAGCTCCTCGGCCTTGGTCCCGTTGCGCGTGCCCTGCGCGAACGCCTGGACCTGGCGCTTCTGCGCGATGCTCTTGCGGCAAGCCCGCTCGAACGCCTCCTTCTGCTCGCCGTCGGCGACGCAGCGCGTCTCGTCCAAGGCGAGCAGCGCCTGACAGAAGCCGTTGAAGGTGCCGGCCGGGCAGTTTGCGGCGTCGCCCGACCGTGCCGCCTTCTGGAAGTCATCGCAGACCTCTTTCAGCGGGGTGTTGCGGCACTCCTCCGCGTCGGTGTCGGTGAAGAGCCAGTCGCGGCCCATCGACGAGGCGGCGACGGTCAGCTGCAGCAGCTGCGTGAGGCACTCCTCCCTCATGCCGTCGACCAGGTTCAGGTCGCAGAAGATGGCGTTGCCGGTCGCCGCCGCCTGACACGAGAGCGTCCGGCCGAACTCCTCCGACTGCGTCCACGACAGAGCGAACCCATGCAGCTGCTCCCGGGTCATGCCGGGCGACAGCAGCACCTCGAGCTGCTTGCGGCAATGTTCGCGGACGGCCTCATCGGAGCTCGGCACCGTCACCGGCTCCGGGGCAGCAGCGGCCGCATCATCGGCAGCTCCTGCGGCGGGAGCGTCGCCCGTCTTCGAGCGCGCCCCGGTGTCGAGCAGCGCCTTCATCTGCCGGGCCGACTGGTTGCGCGCCGCGAACCGTTCGACCAGGTCGTCCAGGCGGTAGATGCCCACAGTGACGAGTCCCCAGATGCCGATCACGAGCAGCGAACGGAGCAGCCTGCGACGCGGCGGCGGCGCTTGCGAGGGCCCGCCGTCCGGTGGCGCTTCCTCTGGTTTCTCGAGATCCGTCATTGGTGTGAACAACCTTCGGAGGGCCTTGGCTGCCGCCTCGTCGACGTCAGAACCGCCGCTCGACATTTTTACTGCAGAAGGCCCCGTGCCGACGGCCGAAATCGGGGTCCGAATCGACCTCCATCGGCTATCGTCCGAGGATCCCATGCAGACCACCGAGGCCAGCAGCGTGACCCAGCCCCCGTCGGCGATGCTCGATGCGTCGCTGAGTGAAGGCCGCTCGTGGTCGGAGCGGCTTCTGGCCCTCCCGTCGGTGGCTCGCAGCGTCCGGGCCATCGTCGTGGTGGCGGGCGGCCTCCGGGGCGAGCCCATCACGCTGCGGGCCGGCGCGCTGACCTACCTGTCGGTGCTGTCGCTGCTCCCGCTCCTCGCCGTCGTCTTCTCGCTGTTTCAGGCGGTGGTCGGGACGCGGGTGCTGCAGGACCAGCTGCGCGAGTACATCGTCGAGAACCTGGCCGTGGGCGCCCGTGAGAGCTTCGAGCGGATCATCGAGCAGTCGATCCAGCGCGCCACGGGCGCCAAGCTGGGCGGCTTCGGCTTCGCGTTCCTGCTGGCCAGCGCGGTCAGCCTCATCGCCAACGTCGAGTCGGCGTTCAACCAGATCTTCCGGGCCCCGCGGCCTCGTCCGCTCGCGCTCCGGTTCGGCGTCTACTGGTGCCTGCTGACGCTGGGGCCGGTGCTGCTGAGCCTGTCGGTGGCCGGTACGGCGCTGCTCGAGCGATCGCGCGCCTTGGGCTCGCTGCGTCACCTCGCCGGCTTCTTCCTGCCGCTGTCCGTGACGTGCGGCGCCTTCTTCCTGCTCTACGTCATCGTGCCGGCGGTGCGGGTGCAGCGGCGCGCGGCGCTGGTGGGGGCGCTGGTCGCGGGAACGGCGTGGGAGGTCGCGAAGATCGTCTACACCGTGGCCTCGGCCCATTCGGTTCGGCGCGACGCGCTGTACGGCTCGCTCTCGGCCATTCCGACCTTCCTGCTCTGGGTCTACGTCTCGTGGATCATCGTGCTGTTCGGGGCGCGCATCGCCTACGCGGCCCAGGCCACCCACGTCATGCTGCCCACCGATCCGCAGCCGGCGCCGCTCTCGCGGGAGCTGCTGGTCGCCCGCGTGATGCACGTCGTCGCGAGGCGCTGGCGGGAGGCCGAGCGGCGGCCGTCGACGGTGCGGGCCATCGCCGAAGACGGCGGCATGGACGAGGCGCTGGTGCGCGCGGCCCTGGACGATTTGAAGCGCGAGGGGCTCGTCAGCGAGCTGGCCGAGGGCGGGTGGGTGCCGGCGCGACCGCTCGAGCAGATCGCACTGTCGGAGGTCCGTCGGGCCGCGCGCGGAACGATCGAAACGCCGAAGTCCCACGAACTGCCGCTGGGGCCGCTCGACGGGGTGCTGCTCTCCGAGTGGCGCCGCGCCGATGAGGCCGCCGGCAAGGCGCTCGAGTTGTCGCTTGCGGATCTCCTGGAGAAGACGGCACCGGCCGACGGAGCGACCGCGCCGGGGCCGGCCGGTGCTCGAAGGTAGTCGAAGTCAGGCGCAAGCGCGCGCCGCGAGGGCCTCCCATGTTCCAACTGACCCAGCTGCTGAAGCTGATGATCGACCAGCGCGCCTCGGACCTCCACGTGGCGGTCGGTACGCCGCCGCAGCTTCGCATCGACGGCCGGCTGTTTCCCATCAAGACGCCGCCGCTGACCGCCGAGCAGGCGCGCACGCTCTGCTACGAGGTGCTGCCGCCCGACAGCCAGCGGATCTTCGAACAGGAGAGCGAGCTGGACTTCGCCGTCGGCATCGAGGGGCTGTCCCGTTTTCGCGTCAACCTCTTCATGCAGCGCGGCACCGTGGCCGGCGCCTTCCGGGCCATCCCGCACAGCGTCCCGGCGATCGACCAGCTGGGGTTGCCCTCCGCGGTGGTGGAGCTCGCGTCGCGTCCGCGCGGACTGGTGCTGGTGACGGGGCCGACCGGTTCGGGCAAGTCGACGACGCTGGCGGCGCTCATCGACAAGATCAACGCCGAGCGGCACGAGCACATCATCACCGTCGAAGACCCGATCGAGTTCCTGCACGAGAACAAGCGCTGCGTGGTGAGTCAGCGCGAGGTGGGCCCGGACACCCGTTCGTTCGGCGTCGCGCTCAAGCACATCCTGCGGCAGGACCCCGACGTGGTGCTCATCGGCGAGATGCGCGACCTGGAGACGGTGGAGGCGGCGCTGCGGGTGAGCGAGACGGGCCACCTCGTCTTCGCGACGCTGCACACGAACAACGCCATCCAGACCATCAACCGCATCCTCGACGTCTTCCCCGCCGAGCATCAGGCGCAGGTGCGTACGCAGCTGTCGTTCGTGCTGGAGGGCATCGTCTGTCAGGACCTGGTGCCCAGGGCGAACGGCCCGGGCCGCGCGCTGGCGATGGAGGTGCTGATTCCGACGCCCGGCATCCGCACGCTCATCCGTGACGACAAGCTCCACCAGATCCACTCGGCGATGCAGATGGGGCAGGGCAAGCACCAGATGCAGACGATGAACCAGTCGCTGGCCTCGCTGGTGCACCGCGGCGCCATCACCGCCGAGACCGCGCTGTCCCACACGAGCGAGCCCGAAGAGCTTCGTTTGATCCTCGGGCCCACGGCCGGCGGCGTCAGGTGAGCGCCGGGGCGTTCGATGGGGCAGGTCAGGTCACCTGACCACCGACATCGGAGCGCCGCGATGGCATGTCAGGCGACCGAAGCGGCCTACTTCCGCGGTTCTGCGGGCTTCGTGCCCTGCTCGGCCAGCGCGCCGCCGGACCGGTGGATGACCAGCGTGCGCTGCGACGAGAACTCGCCGTCCTCGCGCGCCACCACCAGCACCAGATTGTTGCCCGGCTTGAGCGGCACCTCGACGTTGAACGGCAGGCTGGTCGTCTTCGCCGCTTTGCCCGCCGTCTTCTCCGGGGTGTGGAAGAAGACCTTCTCGTTGTCGACGAAGACCCGCAGGTCCATGAGGCCCGAGGGGTCGGTCGCGGTGCCGCTCAGCTTGAAGCGCGCACCGTCGACGACCACGGCGGACTTGGTCGGGTCGACGCCGTTGAAGGTGATGGCCGGCGGCTCGCGCAGCTGCGCGGCGGTGAGCCGTGCGTCTCCGGAGGCGTTGCCACCTTCGGGAATGACCGTTGCGTCGCGCGCGGGCAGATAGCCGAAGCGGCCCTTCGTGACCTCGACCTTGATGAAGTCGCCCACCTTGGCCACCACCGGAAGCAGCGCGCCCTTTCGGCTCTGGGCGATGGTCGCCGCACCGGCGAGCGGCGCCGAAAGCAGGCCCGTCTCCTTGTCGATGCGCACGTGGCCCGAGGCCGCGGCGAAGGTCGGAGCGGTCGGAGCGGCGGGCAGCGAGATCTTGTCGGAGAGGAACTCCCAGACGTCGCGGTCGCCGATCTCGAGCTTGAGCGGGATGCCCGCGCTGGTGTCGGCGCCCGGCTTCACCTCGAGGGAGACCGTCGCGGTGCGCGACTCGCCCGGCTTGATCTCGCCCACGCTGATGCGGCCCTTTTTCATGAAGACCTTGTCGTTGTTCTGGTTGCGCAGGCTGACGTAGGTGGCGCGCGTGCGGCCGGTGCCGGTGTTGCGGACCTCCACCTGCACGTCGACCACCTCGCCGGGCGTCGCCAGGTTGTCCTTGTCCATCACCTGCACCGAGTAGGCGAACGACGGCTTCGGCGCCTCGAGCGACTCGAAGTCGATGTTCTGCGGCGTGGGCGCGGCGCCGTGGGCGTCCTCGAAGTTGAGCGTGAGCCGCTCGTGGGTCGCGGGCAGGTGGTTCGGCACCTTGAACTGCGTGCTCCAGCTCTTCTTCTCGCCGGGGTTCACGCGGCCGAAGAGGAACTCGCGCCGCTCGAGCACGCCGCAGAGCCCCTGGTAGGAGGTCTTCTCGGCGGTGCACTTGGTGAAGGCGCGCAGCCGCTCGAACGGGGCCTTTCCTGTGTTGGTGACGGTCGCGGTGAGGGTGACGAACTCGCCGCCGACGGGGCGCGCGGGGCTCGCCTTGAACTCGACCTGCGCGGAGGGCGTGCCGCTGACGTTGGTGCTGGACCAGTCAAGCCCCAGCGCCTCGATCGTCTTCTGGATGCGGCCGTCCTCCTCGGCGCGGCGCTCGGCGAGGAAGGGACGGGCGGCCTGCAGCAGCCCTTCGCGGTCGTTCGCCTTCAGCTTCGGTCCGGCTTTCAGCAGCAGCTGCCGCGCAAAGTCGACGGGGTAGTCGGCGGCGACGAGGTCGTCCTCCTGGTCGTCCAGGTCGTCGGCGTCGTCCTCCACGCCGAGCAGGTTCTCCTCGCGCCGCTGGTCGCGCAGCTCGCGGGCGGCGTTCTTCGGGCCGTCCTCCTTCTTCGGCTTGTCGGCCTTGAGGTAGCGCATCGATTCGGCGGGCTTTTCGGTGTTCACGACCTTCTTCGCGTCGGCGGGCTGGAAGCCGTTCGAGAAGTGCTTGTCGAGGTCGGCCTCGCGCACGAGCCGCGGCGGCGAGAACAGGTCGACGCGCTCCTTCGTGATGCGCGCGGGCAGCAGCTCGATGTCCGGGGTGACGCCGATCTCCTGGATGGAGCGGTCGCCCGGCGTCAGGTACTGCGCGATGGTCAGCTTCAGGGCGCTCTCATCCTTCGTGCCCGGCTCGACCATGTCGTAGAGCACCTGTACCGAGCCCTTGCCGAAGGTCTGCCGGCCGATGATGACGGCGCGGTTCAGGTTCTTGAGCGCGCCCGCGACGATCTCGCTGGCGCTGGCCGATTCGGAGTTGACCAGCACGGCGATGGGGAATTCGCGGTCGTTGCCGTCGTTCTTCGCCATCTTCGGTTCGCGCAGCTTCTCGCTCATGCCGCTCGTCGTGACGATGGCGCCCTCCTCGATGAAGTTGTCGGCCACCTGGAACGCCTGATCGAGCAGGCCGCCGGGGTTCGAGCGCAGGTCGAGGACGAGGCCCTTGAGCTTGCCGCCGGCCTTCTGCCGCATCTCGCGGATCGACTGGACGAGCTCGCGGTTGGTGGTGCCGGCGAAGCTGGCGAGCCGCACGTAGCCGACGCCGTCCGGCAGCAGCCTGCTCGTGACGCTCTCGACGGAGATCACGTCGCGGGTCAGGCGGTAGGGCTTCTCGTCCTCCTTGTCGCGTCGCACGAACAGCTTCACTTCCGTGCCGGGCTTGCCGCGCAGCTTCGAGACGGCCTCGTTCAGCTCCATGTTGATGGTGCTCTCGTCGTCGATGCGGGTGATGTGGTCGCCCTTCTTGATCCCCGCGCGCGCCGCCGGCGTGTTCTTGAGCACCTTGCGGACGGTGAGCCGCTCCTCATCCATCATGATGACGAAGCCGAGGCCGCCGAACTCGCCCTTGGTCTGGAGCTTCATCTCCCGGTAGTTCTCGGGCTTGAGCAGCCACGAGTGCGGGTCCAGCGTCGAGAGCATGCCGTTGATGGCGGCGTACT
>JACCDP010398592.1_pt1 | contig 19229 bp, 12 predicted proteins | sample 7445841 | NCBI WGS metagenome assembly JACCDP01 (sample SAMN15323441, study PRJNA562643) | freshwater metagenome | isolation source: river surface water | place: USA:Blue River Watershed | collected 2017-08-17
AAGCTAAGTGAGTTAAAGCTACACCGCTCATACTACCAGCTAAAGAAAATGTAGCACCTATGCCCTGAGTTAGTAAATTAACATGTCCATAAATACCCAAATCAATAGGGCAATTATTGTATGGATTTATGTTTTTAACACCTTCAAAATAGCTCTTATTAATAATCAAATGCACTTCATCTGTTGAGGTTGATCCTGAAGTGTTTTTGACTGAAATCCATCTTGAAGAATTAAATAATGGGACTTGGGTATATCCAGAGCCAGAGTATCTAACTGGAAAATTATAATTTGTTCTTGCTATACCAGTTCCAGGCTCAGAATTTATACTGTATATGATGTAATTAGTATTTGTGTTACCATTTGCATCATAAGGAGGAATATAGCTTGACCATGCATTGTAATCTAAAGCTTCCCATCCTTCTAAAGCTGGAGGATTATAAGTGACTGGATTCCATCCACCTGTATTTCCAAAGCTAGAAATTTTATTATCAATTGCAAAATTTGCACCTTGAATACCAAAGAAAATATTGTCTGGGCTATTGAATGATAAATAAGGTTTTTGATTTATTCCAAGATTATTTTTTCTTGATAAATCATAATCATGAAAAGTAGTTGAGCCTCTTAGTTTTACTAGTATTCTCTCAAAATCTAAAAAATAACCAGGATTGTTGGTAAGATCACCAGACAAATTGGCAAAAGCTGACCTAGCCTTTCCAAGCTGATTGATTATAAATTCTAAACCCTTCCTTGTTACTAGACTCATTTTTATAAACTATAAGCAGTTGTTGGTACGTTATCTGGTCCATATTGAGATTGTCTTACCAATTCTTTTGCAGTGATATTGATCGTTCCATTTCTGAAAAGTTGTCTGTTTGTAGCATCATCAGAAGACTTGATGTCATTACAACTTACATCGTATAAAATTCTTACTGGTTCTACTAAGTCAGACTGCATTCTTCTGATATTAGTAGCTGCTGTGGTAGACAAGCCTGTTACTGCAATTCCTGACTGAACATCGTTATATAATCTTATAAAAGCTTCAGCAGCTAAACCTGAATCTGGAATTGTTGGTGCAGTGGAAGATGCAGGGTGAGTTTCTGACCAAAGATTATTGAATTCTGTTGTTACTGTTGTTCTGTATGGTAAAAATAATGAAGAATGGTCAACAGTAAAATGCTGAGGAGTTAATGCAAACTTTCCACAAACAGGGCAATTTTCTAACACCCAAAGTCTTCTATGCTTTCTTAATATGCCTAAACAAATTCTCGTTGCTTCTTGAGTAATTCTTTCAGTGGATTCTATATTATCTCCACCAGCATTGATTTCTAAAGTAATAGAATGTTCAAATTCCTGAAGACCTAAAGCAATGTCTTTAAGTGGAGAAGATGCACCTTTGAGAGTAATTGAAATACTATTTGGCTTGACTCCAGTATCCCCAACATAAAAGCCAGTAATTACTCTGTCATAAACTACAGCTTGACCTTTGGTATTTTTTGGGAATTCATGAAATAGTATTCCTCTTAAGGTGTCATAAACTTTTTCTAACATTTATTTCACCTACTGATTTGGTCCCTTAGATCTTCTTCCTTCAGCAGGATTAACTGGCATACCTCTTAAGGTTGATCTAACAAATCTATCTCCACGTAGGTTTCTTTGTCCAAATAATCTGATTTCCCCGTTTTGAATTCTAACTAATTCATTTTGAGCAAAATCAAATCTAACTTTTTGAGCCTCTGAATATTGTGGTTCTGCTCCTTGAAGAGCTTGCATGTAAAACATTTGTGCAGCTAGAATTGCACAACATACAGGAATTGGGTGCGGATAACTCACCTCTCCACCCATATTAACTTGCTTCAAAGGGACATCATATTGGGTAGCTAAATTTGCATCAATTTGTGCTGAAGCTTGTTGAATAAAAAATTCTAAGTCAACATTCTTTGCAGTTTCAGGTGCTGGATTTCTAAAATTAGGAACTGGATTTTCACCTTCAGATACAACATTTGGTGGAAGGTACTGCTTTACATCTTCTGTTGAACAATAAGATCTTGCCATTAAACCTCTCCTCTTTTAGGCCTTAAGTATTTTGGAACGTAATCTACACCTGTATTTTCTTCAAGAAGCTTCATATCAACAGCTTCTTTTCTTTCTACGAGAGTAAAAACATTTGTATTTTCAAGGTCATTAGCTGACGTTGCACCTGATGATACAAACTTATAATAATCAATATCTAAGTTTCTATAGCCACCACTTTTAGAATTAAAAATTTCAACAGCATCAGGAGCATAAGTACTGCCTTGAAGCCTTTCTAAAACTTGAGCTTGTTTTTTTGACACGTTAGAAGCTATGACAAATCCGCCGTTTTTATGAGCAAATTCACAAACTTTATCAATAGTTAAATTTGGTGGTAGTGGCTTCTTAAGTTTATAAACATATAGTTGTTCTTTACCAGAACAGACATACATTTGACCAGGAACTACTACAATATCCATCTGCTGTTCTATAGCCATTTTTTGTGCTTTGATTCCAACAGTAGGAGTTTTATCAGTAATAATTCCCACTATATCTAAGCCTTTAATGATAGCAGATGTCAAAATTGATTTGATAGTTGAATTTAGAAAGTTAACATTAGCAAAAGCAGTTTCATCATCAATGAAGATGCACATATCTGCTCTCAATACATTCTTTCTGATTGAGACACACTCTCTTGCAATTTTGTACCATGGAGTTGACATAATACAATTTTTCTTTAATTTAGAGATAAAATCCTTGACTATCTTTTATTTCCACAGTCAGGGCAGAACTTTTCTAATCCTGGAAATTTAAAACCACATTCAGTACAGAATTTTGGAAGTTGAGCTGTTCCACATTTTAAGCAAAACTTAGCATCTTTTGGGAGATTGTACATACAGTCTTGATTAATACAATCCTTAAAACTCTGATTTTGAGTTTGGACTTCTATGTGCTTTAGTTCTGCCGTTCCGTCCATTTCATCAAGTTCTGAAAGTAATGCTGCGATAGACACTTCTTTTGGAGAATATGGATTTGAAGCTTCTATGATATTAGCCTGAACTTCAAACTCTTCAGCATGAGAAAGATCTTCATATGAGCTGCCAAATTTATCCATACTTTTAGCCATATTTTGAAGTTTTTGGCTGTTTAGAAGCCATTCACTCGGATTAGCTACAATTTCACCATTTTCAGCTATTTCTACATGAATTTCAGACGTATCAATTTGCCTCACTTCACCAAGAACAGTATGGCCAAACTGATTCTTCTTTATCTTGTTTGTTTCATTAGACGACGACGATGTAAAGCTGTGTCTAAGCTTCTTGATTTCACTCTCATCCATAAACTAATGATACAGTTATTGCTTCTTTTTGTCGTCTCTTCTCTCGTATTTAAAAGACACTACTTCAAAAGAGTTGGAAGTTGAATCGTCACCATATGCATATTCAGAAGTATTGTGATTTTCAATAGCTTGTAAAATTTTTGACATAAGTTGGGTGTCAGGAATTGGGCCGTCTTTCTTAGCTTTGATTTCTACTGCAAAGCTATGTAGTGTTCCTGAATCGTCTCCAGTGCTTACATTAAACTTTGGCTTGGCAAATGTTTGGATTTTAGGATTCATGCCTTGAATGTCGTTTAGTGTTTCCGATATTGGTCTGTCAAACTCTGGGTTCATTGTCTATTCCTTTTCTGTGCTATTTCTATCACATTTATTGTACTGTTCATCGTGTCTAAATGTTTCTCTTTTTTTACACCCATTAATTTAGGGAAAGATATATATTAACGTTAAGATTTAAAGGTTAACTTTTAACTTTAAAATTTTTAACTTAAAAAATTTAATTAAATATTTGGCAAATTAAGAAGAACTTCCAATATTCCAGATGTATCTGAAGAATCTACTTCTTCCTCCTGGCATGTTAAATTCTGGAACAACTACAGATCTAATACCTGGATATCTAGAAATTGGTAATTTTTCTAGTAATTTATCAAATTCTTCTTTGTACATGGTAGCTGTACTTCTTAAGTCTTCAACAAACTTAGCATCAGGATCTTCAATAAGTAATCTTCTTTGTCTATTTGTTAACTGCACTAATACACTTCTAAGCATGTAATAAGCTGCACCATAAACTAAAGCTGGTTCATAATAGAAAGGAGCACTCACTACACTTTGATATTTGGTTGCACCTGGTTGAGAATTTATTGATTGTAATGCCATGTTCAATGCACTATTCATATGATCTGTAGTAAACATTTTGACATTGTAAGAAACAAATACTGTGTCATATGGTTGAATAGATACAGGAGCACCATTTGCATCTATAAAATAAACGTTTCCTTTGTAATCATATGAACATCTTAAACCATCACTGTAGTTGTTATTATTTGTATATGGTTGTTCATACCCATCTCTGTTAAAAATTATTGGATTATAACCCGCATTGATAGTTTTGTATATTGGTGTTGTTTCTGATAGTTGAATCATTGGATCAGCATCACCTTCATTGCTATATCCACTAATTCTAATATCTGGTCTAGGAGAGTAATTCCAATAAGGAAATGCTACTGTTCCCATTGTTCTATTTTTTCTGAACACTACTTCTTCATCATAAATAGGAATGTGAAGAAGATGTTCTAATTCATATCTTAATGATGATTTCATTAATAGCTCATCGCCTATAATTGGAGAACTTGTGTTTAGTACTGTACCGTTTCCATCTATCTCTTGAATTCTGTAATAATCTGAAGGAATTCCATATGAATCTACACCTTCATTGTATGGGAAAGGAACAATTGCTATCGTGTTGTATTCTCCGTCAAAAACTGGTGATTTTTGGATTTTATAATGTGATACACCTGTTGCTCCAGATCTTTCCCATTCTAGAAAAATACCTGGGTTTGCAGTGGCTATATTGTAATATATAACTGAAGCATTAGTATATGAGACTGCTACAGCAGCATTATTGTTAAAAATTAGCTGACTTTGACTGTATGATTGTTCTGAAAAATCTGACATATTTGCTCCAAAAAAAAGGCTACCCTGACGGATAGCCTATATATTTCCGCTTATTTGGATTTTTCTAAACTCTTCTTACAGATCCCTTTTCAGAGTCATCCATATCTTGATCTAAATCAATAGCGTCAGCAATTGCATCTTCATTAAAATCAGTGTTGTTAACATCATAATCAATAGATGTTCTTCTATCACGATTGTAATTTGTCATTTGCATTTCTGTAACTGTTGTGCCATTCATACCATCTGGAGAGTTAGCAACATATGCTTTGCCTTTTCTTGTGTCTCCTGATGTAACTGACATATCTTCCATGTATTTATTTGAATTCAACAATTGCTGAACTAGCTCTGGATTTCTTTGTACCTGAGATGCAAAGTCTTCAACAGATAGATCTTCACCTCTAAGTTCTGCTTGGGTTTGAGCAATGTCTAGAGCTGTTGCATAAGAAATAGAGTCATTAGCATATCCAGCAGTAGAAACAGTGTTATCGCCTTTTACTACTTTGTTTGGATTAATAGTTTCAGCTTCAATTTGCTTCCCATCAACTTCAACAGTGCTAAGATTTGCCATATTTGATTGTTTGAGAAGCTCTTTCTTTTCTCTTGTTGCTTGTTGATCTAAAATCTTTTCCCATTGTTCAGGACTAATCTTCTTAAGTAATCCCATTCTCAAAGAATTTCTCAAATCTTTAGAAGCCTTAATTACCTTAGGATCTTCCCATGTAAGATCAATTACAGCTAGTGGATCAAATTGCAATCTGATATCACTAATGTAATGAGGTCCTAATGTTACATTCTGGACAATAAAAGATTCTGGATCTTCACTTAATTTCTCGTTCATTCTTATTCCCTTCTGTCTACTGGAAGAGAAGTTATGCCATCTAAGCCTTCTTTTCCCGTCCAATATTCATTTGTTTTAGCTTCTCTAGAATTAGGATCATAAGATTTTTTTCTTAATTCTGTTTGATCCTTTACAAATTCTGACATTTGCTTTCTTTTAGATGTCGTACCAAATTGTTTTTCCTTAGCTGTTAAGCCATCTTGAACCGAGAAAGAATTGAATATTCTTTTTGCAGTTCCGCTTCCACAGGGGCAAGGAATTTCTTGCTTGTATTCATTAAAAGATAAAGACACTGTAAACTTTTTAGGTTCATCTTTGCAATTACAAAGATATTCATACCTTGGCATAACACATCTCTTGAGTTTATGTTTTAAAGGTATTTGTACAATAATTTATAGAATAACTTTATCAAGGAGATAATTATGAATAACGAAAAAACTTCTGATCCAGGGCAAACACATCCAATGTATTGTGTCAAATGTAGAACCATGGTTATGATTTCAAGCCCAAAGAAGATTTTGTTAAAGAGTAGTAGACATGCTTTACATGGCAAATGTCCTCATTGCTCCTGCTCAACTTATAAATTAACAGCCAAACAAGATTAAAAGCCATGCATTTCACTAATACAATCTTTTCTTCAAATCCTAATAAAGAAGTAGTTTCTCAAAATAATATTACTTTTGGTAATGTTATTTTAGAAAATTCACGTATAGCTGAATTGTCTCCAGCTGTAAAATTGTTATTAGACAAAGCAAAAGATGCTGCAAAAAATGAAGATTGGGAAGAAGTCAAAAGGATACAAGAAACTGTTAAGCAACAACATCCTTCTTATTATTCAGAATTCTTAAAACAATCTTTTTCTCCATCTACAACTACTGGTGACTCAGATGATAAGAAGAAGCCGCAAAGTGGAGCAAACGCATTAATTGATTTTGCACTAGAATCAGCAAAATCAACAGGCAAACCAGCTAGGCAAAGATTTGAATTAGAAAAAGAACGTGTTAAACAAATTGCGTTATCAAGAGGATGGATGCCATCTCAGGACTTAGCTGAGTGGTTTAGAATATTTTTTGACAAGTTTAACCTCAAAGAAGACACTGTTTATAGATTACTTAATATTGCTCACAATGCTTCAGTAAAATGTGGTGTAGACACTCAAACTGTATTAAGTTTATGGTATCAGATGTATAGTGTTTTTCCGGACACTGACAAAATTATCACAATTATTAATACTGCAGCTGATTTGCAAAGTAAATATAGATCTTACGGACTTTTTGACGTTTTAAGATCTATGGCAATTTCTCCAAAAAATAACAATAGATATGATGGAGATTTTGATAATGATACAGATAATTTAATTTGGCAAGAATTAAAATCACTTGTTCTTAGAGCTCCACTAGAAGATACTTCTTATTTATCTGCGCAGTGGATGCGATCAGAGAATGCTGTGGCTAGAGCACTTGAAAAAGCTGAAAGATTACAACAAATATCTGATCAAATTGATTCTGTAGGAAATAACGCAGCAGCAGTAGCGCTTATAAATAATATTACTAAGGCAAACCAATTTTTACAAACTCAAGCTTGGTATAAAGCTCTACAAGGGGTTATATATAGTTTGTATGCTGGTCAAAAAGCATGGGAAGCTTTCTCAGCTCCATTGACAAACACATCACCTACTATAGATACAGAGTCAAGATCTACAATTTACAATTTGCAAAATCAACCTCAATCTACTGATGTCGCCAAGCAAGTTACATCAAAATTTATGAATAGGGAAGTTTTGTCTCAAAAATCTAATTCAGCAAAAACATCAGTTTCAGAACAAAAACTTAATGCTATAACAAAAATTTTAAAAGATGAGCTTCCACTTTTAAAGATAAAAGATCAGCCTTTATTAAATTTAGTTATCGACATATTTGTAAATTTGATTGGTAATGCTAAATATTTAGATTTTTTCAATGGAAATTTAGAAAATGCATTAAATAAAACATTAAGTAATTTACCAATAACAAATTCAAATATAGTAAAAAGCTCACACACATCATTTGTAAAAGTAAGTAATGTAGTAGCACCAAATATAGGAATTTTTCAAGTATCAAATTTAATTAGTACACTTGGTAGCGCAGCAGTTGCAGCAGCAATTATTGGATATTTCAGAAAAAATATAACAGCTTTAGCAGATAATCCAGCTGATCTTATAAAAAATGCGTTATTAGCAATTAATTATATTCTCAATTTAATCACAGCAGAGGTTGTTGTTGATGTAGCTGGAACTCCTTTAGAAAGAGATCCAATTTTTTATAATCCTGATGGGACTGCTAAAACAGATTCTTTTATTGAATATGAAAAAGCAGCATTGGCATTAAAAGTAAGCAAACAAGATGCAAGTGCTTTTGCACTTTTAACACAAGTTGTTAAAAGAAAAATTGAAATGATTGAAGATCTTGAAAATACTGTAAATTCTCAAATTGAAAGAGATGTACAAGCAGGTTCAGAAAGTAAAATTATAAGAGCGCCTGCAGATACTTCAGCAAAGTTTACACAGAGTTTGAATTCTTTATCAAAACTTATAGTAGAAACTCTTGCAGATTCTTCAAAGCTTATTAGTATGTATGATCGCATGTTATCTGACCCAGATAAGCAAACTATAGATGCTATCAATGGTTCATTTATTGGTAGTGGAAGAAGACGTGCATATTCTAATCATGAGAAGCTCAGAGCAAAAAGACAAAGATATGCTTCAGTTGATGTGATTAAAGATGAAATTGCTAAATACATCAGATTAAATGCATTACTTGGTCCTATTATGGCCAGAGTCAAAAAGTTTAACAACTTGGGAATTAGTATAGCTCCTCTTATTTCAGATAGTAAGTCAAATCCTAATAGTCTATTAAAAGCTATGTCAGCAATAAGGCAAAATGAACAAAATAAAATTGACAAAGTTCAGAAAAAAATTAATGAAATAAAAGCTAGAGTTCCAAATGCTGAATCTTACACTGATGATAAATATATAGGTATATAAAATGAGCAATTTTTCTGATGCTTTATCCAAGATTGAATCTTCTGCACCTAATCAAAATTTAATAAAATATAAAAGTGATTTATCAATCTCAGACTATTCTGATAAACAAAAGTTGCAACTTGAATATGATAAAGTTTCAAGTAAATCAGGAAATGATTATGTACTTTTAAATGGTAAAACCTATAAAATTTCTAAATATTTAGAGGCATTGCAAATAGCTTTAGGTGTTCAAAATACAGCAGATGGTACTGCTTCAGATATAAATACAAAAGATATTGATTATGATACATATCTGAATATAAAGCCAACACCCATATCTGAATCGTTGAAAGATGATGTTGATATTACAGATTTAGCTTCTTTAGAGGCAATTTTAGTAGATGCAAAAAAGAATATAGAACTAATTGATGATTACATTTTAGGATTAGTTACAGGTAGGGATTTTACTCAATTTTCTCTTCAAAGATCTAATAACAAGTTCATAAAACTAGCTAATGACACAAGTGATGAGACTGAAGAAAATCTTGAAGTGGTTAAAGATTATTACAATGATCTTTATGATAATGATCCTAATTATGGAAATGTATTAGTACATCCAGAAAAGTATCATGACAAATTAACCACTGAAGCAAAAACAGAAAATCAATCAAAATTCAAAAAAGTTTAATTTTCTTTACAATTAAAATATGCCATTAGATGAGTTTAATTTTATTTCATACAATAAAATTACAAATCAATCAGATGCATTTATTACTTCCGACGAGCTTAATTGTTACGTTCAGTATGTGCCATCTTCAAAAGCTCTTTCTTACAATATAAAGAAAGAGTCTCATACTGCTGGAACAACTAATGATGTCAATGATTACAAAATTCCTGACATCTCAAAACAGCTCAATCCAAAAAAACTTTACAGAATAAATCCTTTCCATAAGAATAGTTCAGAATTTTTAGAGCTGAACAAAATTACAACAGATGAAGAAATAATTTTCCCAACATTCTTAACCGAATACAAAGAAAAGAAAAAAGATTATTCTAATAGTGGATTGAATGCTGATCAAATTGAATTCCTAGAAGCATTAGAAGCACTTAAAAGAAATGAATTTAATACAAAAGATGTTAGATTAAACATTGATGAATTCTGCCCTGTTGAGAAAAGAATGCATGATGGATACTTTGAAATCAATGCTAGATTCTCTGAAGTAGCCACATCAACAGTTAGACAAGCTCAATTCATGCAAGATCCAGTAGAGACATTTTCTAGTGGAGAAGATACAGCATTAACAGATCAACTTAAGAAATTTGGATATACAAATGATCAAGTTTCTCTAAAAAAAAAATTTAAAGTAAGAACTGGTAATGCTAAAGATAATGTTGAGGTAAACAATTATCTGCAAAATAAATTTGAAAAGAAAGAAGAAAAGATAAATATAGTAAAGGTCAGCAATACTAATCTTGTTTCTTCTGATTTTTCTTCTTCAATCAATTTCAATAATCAAAATACTAATATCCAAGTTAATAAGCTCTCATCCACAAACGAGCGTATTTTGAAGAATAGTTTGAATATTACAAATAATTCAACTTCTAATAACTCAAATTTTGATATTAAGTTCATCAATAACATCAAAGTTTCAACCCAAGAAAAAGATGATTTTAGCCAAGCATACAAAAACTTGTTAAAAAGCTTAAATTCTTCTAAGACATCCAATAGTATTTATGTAAATTATGTAAGTAATTTGAGTAAAAATTACGACTATAATAACAATAATGTGTTGAACCTCACTGAGAAGAAATACAATAATTTAAATATCGCATCTTTCTCTACATATAATAAATTCTATACTGAATTTCAAAATAAATATTCACAGCTTTTGACTAATATCAACATCCAAAATAATAACTTAGAAAGCTTGACTCAGTTTGTATATAACAACAGAAATAATATTACAAACATTAAGAGATTCAACAATACATACAGATCCACTGAATTCAAAAGCACGATAAATGTATTCAAGACAGAGAAAAAAGTAATTAATGAGGAAGATTATTTTTTCAAACAAGCTGTAATGAAAACTTTTACTTTGAGCAACCAGATAACTAAGATTAAAATTGAGCAAGTAAAAGATCAGATAAATAATGTAAAGAACAAAATTAGTTTTATCAATCACGATGTTATTAAGATTAAAAACTATAACAAAGAATACAGACTGAATGAATTTAAGAAAATTATCAACAACACTGAAGTTAATGATGATGTAACTAATATTGTCATTAACAAGCTTGGTAATAAAACTGATGTAAATGCGATAAGAAATTTAGTGAATATGTTAAGTGAAAGTAAAACACTTAAGAATATTACTAATCTTGAAAATATAAATGAAATCAAGAAAGTTTCTAATATAAGCTCACAGCATTTAAGTAAGGTTGTGCAGAATATACAAACAATTTTAAGTCAACCAAATAAAGCTGAAACAATTAATCAAATTATCAATAGTTCTAGTTTTGTAAATACAGCAAAGATAATTTCTACAAGCAAAAATATTCAAAACTTAGAAAAAATTAATCTAACATCCAATACAATAAATAACATAAATAAACTGAGTAAGTCAAATAGTGTAGTTTATCAAAATACTAAATTGTCAAGCTATAACGATGAAGTCACTTTGGAGAATATTCAATCAATAAACAATATTTCTAAAGAAGATATTAAATTAATTACAGATAATTTAAGTAATTTACAACAAATTAAAAATATCAAAAATATAAGTGATGTAGTGAATGTTCTAAATGTCCAGCAAAATAACAAATCTTCAAATTTCAAAGTTTCTAAAAATGTTGATGAAAGAAAATTTGTTGAACTTCATAATTGGAATAATTTAAACAACTTAGTAAAAATAAGTAAGAACATTGATTCTTCCATGGTTAATAAAATTACTAAAACTTCAAATGTTCTTAGTAGTACAAATGTAGAGCAGCTCAATGTAGTAAGCCAAAATTTAAATGCTTTGACTAAAATATCCAAGATTACAAATTTGAATAAGATTGATCAGAATATCAATAACATAAAAACAATTATTGAAAATCAAGACATTGTATCAAAATCAGACATTAAGCTTAGCCAAAACAATATAAAAAATATTTTAGAGATATCAAAAATTTCTCAGAATAATAATTCACAAATTTTGAAAATAAGCAAAGTAGATCAAAATACTTTGAACAACATTATTAGTTTGACTGAAAATAAAAATACTTTAAATTCTTTCACGACAAAAATTACAAGTGTATCTGAAATGCTCAAGATAAAAGAAAGCTTAGAAAGTTTAAATCTCAATACTCAAACAATAAATGCCACATATAACACAGTGCAAAAGATTTCAAAAAATACTAAAAATATATTGAAGAGTGAAGTTCTACAAAATATCAATGTAGTGGATTTGCATAAAACGACAAAAGCATTTAGCACTATGAATTTTGATTATTCTAAAAAGAATATTACCTCTTTATATAATGAGATTAACCTTACTAACGTTTCCAAAATAGAAAGAAGACAAGATAAGCTTTATAATGTTTTATCTAAAAATATCAATATTTCAAATAAAAATATTGAAAACAATATCAGAGAGCTCAACATTAATAATAGGATAAATAATAATTTATTTAAACAAGAAATGAATGAAAAGATTAGTAAACTCACTAACATTCAAAAGTCTTATGATTCTATAACATTCAATAAAATTGAATCAATTACTAAGTCAAAAGAAAGAAAGAAGGCAAAAGATTTCTTAGATATCTTTAATGTATTGAATGCCACTAACAGATACAATAATCAATACAGTGTTAATAATCAAAATATCAAAAATGTAGAAACAAGAATTGTTAATAAGTTGAGCAAAATTTCTTATGATATTAAGAAAAATGAAGTGGTTGATGAGATAAAGATATTAAATGTCAAGAAATTTGAAACAAACAATTACTTTGAAGAGCAAGAACAAAAGCGCAAACAAGAACAGATAGTGTCTGAACAAGTAGAAAAGTTGCTAATAGATAAAATCCAGAATGTTACAAATAACTTTGTTCAAGAAGTTGTCACCAAACAAGAAATCAATCAAATTAAAAATGAAATAATTTTAGAAATTTTTAACATTGAAAACAAAACAGAACAAAAGCTTTCAGAATTCAAAAATGAAACTCGTCAAACTGTACAAAATATGTTAGAAAAATTCCTGAGAAGCTAAAGTATGTCCCTCTATAAAATTAACAGAAGCAGAAGTTTATCATTTGTTGGTAAATTTAAGTTTGACTATACTGTAGAGCTTAATGGATCAATTCAAAGTGGTTGGACTGATGTAGGCTTTTCAAGAGGAGCATTTGTACGTTTTGATAGACAGGAGGAGTTTGAGGGAGAATGCATTGTTTCAAATGCTAATACTGATTTTTCTCCCTACTATCTAAATCACCCATTTGACTTTGCTGCAAATTTTGGTCCTGGATATAATAATACCAATCCAATAAGTAAAGAATATGAAATAAGATTATATTATAGATTTAGAACGTCTTCTAGGTCAATAAGAACTAATGAATTTACTAAAACTTATTTTGTTCTTTCTGTTCAGAGTCCTCCGAATAACAATGATGAAATTTTTGACTTGGATGAAAATACAAGTGGAAGAAATCGTAGAAGAATAGTCAGAGGATCTATAGAGGGCTATATATATGATAGTGAGCCCTTAAACGAATATGTTGACATATCAGAATACTATCCATCTGAAGCGCTAAAAGTACCTGGAAATTGCCCTGGATCAATTGATGAGCTTTGGATTAACAAAAAATTAGACAAAGATACAGTCAGGCAATGGCCAAAATATACTACGCTAAATTGGTTTGAAGCCATTAACCCAACAGGAAAAAGAACAGTTGGAATCTATGTAAAGCATAGTAGTAATAACAAATTTTCCATTCATTCAGCTGCATATGATGTGCCTCCATCTTTATTTGTCTCTTATCAAGCAAACAAATCTTTCAATGCATGGAGCGATGATAATACGAGTAACACGGGATACTGCACTATTTCTAGTAATATAGATTATGTTAATCTTAACATCATTCCAGCAAGAACAGACTATGTAACTGTTGATTTGGATAAGTTTAGTATCATTGCAGCTGATAGAGGTTATTCACGTAGAGCTACCATTATTGTTGGAAACAATTATCCTGTAAGAAATGTGTCATTTGAGTCTGTAATAAAGGATTGGAAGCAAAATCACAGCGATGAACTTACTGCATATCTTGTTGGTTTCAATAGTGATGGCGTTAATAAAGTTTCTGATCAGGATGGAAATCAGTATCCAGCACCTACTTATCAAACTGTAAATACTAAAAGTGGTGTAATTTCAGCAAGCCAAACTTATCTCAGATACGGTTCACCATCTATTACAGCTAGAGAAGAAGGGCAGATTGATTCTAAATCATTTCCCAAATTTGATAATACTCAAAAATGGATTTTTGGTATGCTTGATGGAGTAAAGGCAAGAGTTAATACCAAAGAACTATTTGATGATTTAGAAAGTCCGCCAAAAAACTTTGACTATCCAGATAAACATGTTACTAGGTTTTCATTAGGCGGTGGATTATATTGTGTAAATATAAATCAAATTAGTCAAGACCTCACAATTGATGAATTTGATTTACCTAGTGGTTTATTTTCAATTCCTATACCGTTAAGAGGCTGGAAATTTAATGCCTTAAGTTTATACCAAGAACCTGAAGTGATTATACCTGGCACTGGAAATGTTAGAGACTTTACCGTAGAAGATAATGTTCCAAAATACTATGGGAACTTCAATCTTTCTGGATATAGATATCTTGATTTACAATTGAAATCAAAAGATCAAAATATTCAAACTTCCTCTTTTCAAATTGATGAAACTTCTAAGGGTCCAAAAACACTTGGTGGAGATTTTAGCATAAATGAAAAAAAGTGGGATATTTCTACAACATCTAATGTATTTGAAAATATAAGAATTGACTTATGTAACCCTGACAACAAAATTGAAAAAGTCGATAATCAAGATTCACCATATCCAAGATTAAATACATACACAACCTCAATTCCTCAATTTAGAGAAACTTTTGCATATTTATCAAAAGAAAATTCACCTAAAGATTTATCCATAACCACAAAGAAAACAAAATCTAGCTCAGATGCATTATGGATTGATGTTGCAGAGGCTAAAACAATAGCAAGTGCTGGAATTATATATTTATTGAATGAGTCAGATTCTGTCATAGATTATTTTGAAGTCGATGCTTCTAAATTACCAACAAGCGGAACTGCTACTACAAATCTAATTTTTGGTAAACCTAGAGTCAGAAATGGAAAAGTTAAACTTGCAAAATATTGGTCTGGGATTGATGTTTTTATTGAGACAACAGATGAAAATGGAAATACTATATTAGTTTTAGATCCAGATTATAGAAAAACATTGTGGTTAACTATTCCTAGAAATCTGATTACTTCTGGGCGATCTATAAATGAACTATTAGATGCAGATAAGGATGGAAAATTTCCAAAAGAATTTCAAATTTATGATTTTGATCCAGGCTATCCAGATAAAGTAGAAAAAATTACAAAATTGTCAAAAAATTATTTAGACAATTCAAATATTATTTTTGTAAATAAGGTTTCACTATATGAAAATAGTGAAATTGTCCCATACAATGCAGTTATACTAACTACTACAGATTCAAAAGTATCAAGAAAATATGAAATAGTTCAATACCAAAACGATACTCAATCAGAAAGTTCATATTTTACGATAATACCAAACAGTACATCAGATAAAAATCTTATTTTTTATCCAGATAAAACTGAAGTTTCTTTGGGATTTATTAATCCAGATTCAGATGATGGTTTTAGAACTGGATATGTAAAATTTGAATCTGTAAATAAAATTGGTGACGAATATCAAGCAAGAATTGAATATTTTAAACAAAAACTTTCTGATGAGCCAAACTATGAAGGCATACCAGAAAGAGATTCTAGTGGTAAATACAATTATTTCTCTAATAGCTCTCCAGTTATTTCATTAGAACCACAAAAATTAGTGGAATATGTTTTTCCAGTTGATACAGCTATCAGACTTAAGCTTGATACAAGCTCAAGCCCATCTGGAAATGAAATTAATGCAATCGATGATTACCCTGAAGATGAAGCATCAAATGAATTGTATTATGGTGTGAGCAGGGTTGCTAAAATTGCAGTAGATTCTAACAACATTGAAGTTGGAGAAATGAAATTAATCAGAGATAATTCTTTGAGTAATTTTGTTATAGCAGGTAATAAAAACACATTCAACTTAAAAACAAAATTCATAGTTGCAGAAAATTCAAGTACAGGAGTTCCAACAGAAACAGAATATTTTACAAGAAGATTTTGGCAGCAAAGCACAGATGCTAGAGATGAAGAAGAAGGCGACATTGAATGGCAACACACTACAAGCGCAACATTAGATAACTGGACCCTTTTTCCAAGAACAATATCTCAATTCTGTGATGAAATCAATGCCAAAGATGTATATGTTGCTCCAAGATGGTTGAATCCTTCTAATCCAGCAAGTGAAATAGTTAGACACCCAGGTTGGAAAGCTACTAAAGTTAATAAAGCTCTTACTGGTGGAGTAGAACCAATTTGGAAAGAGGCACTATTAGACCCAGACTATCTAAATTCAGATTCTGGTTATGCATCATGGATATATGGCGGTGGTTTATTAGCTCTTCCAAGTGGAAAAAATACAGGCAGCGGAACTACATATTTTTCTGCTATTGATGTTTCTTTCAATCAAATAAAAAATATATTAGCTCAAACGATTTTCCACAGAATTAATGGAGATTTTCCACCTGGTAAGCCTGATTTATTTGGAAATACTTCTCTCTTGAATGAGGATGGAACAAAACAAGAATCTACTCTTCATTTGAGAGGTGGTCTTATTGCAAGAGGACCAGGACATGGTCTTATTTTACCTCCAGCTGAATCTACACCTGACCAATTACGACAAGCAACATTAATTCAAAGAACTACAGGCGATCCAGTCAATGCTGGTTCTGATGAAACTGATGCGGAAGGATTTTATGAAACAGGTTCACCATATGGAAAGACCAATCTTAGTCATGTAATTCAAGTAAGTGAATCGGCAGAATTTCCAAATCCAGATGAATTAACAAGTTCTTCAAGAAACATTTCACAAGGCAAGAGAGAAAGAGCAACCTTCAAACAAGGAGAAGGAGCGTCAGCTGTATCTCTTTCAACAGTTGAGTCAGGATTTGAGCATTCATTTGTTATTGCATATGAAATACCTACAGAGAATGCAAAAAATGAGGGACGCACCGGAATTATAAGTACTGGGTCTTTCTATGACAGTAATTATGAAAAATATTCATTAGGGTTTGGTGCTCTTCCAAATGATAGTGGAGTTGGTGTATCTATGAAAGGTTTTATGCCTTTCTTAGTTTCTACTGAAGTAACAGACAATATTTCCACAAATACTCACTGCTTTGTATTGACTGAAAAGAATTCAGATATAACCACAAACAAAACATCAAATTATTCTTCTTTAATAGCTTCTAATACAAGAGTTTTGTCTAGAAATGCTTGGGCACCATTCATAGAGGGACAATCAGCAGAGAACCTTAATTTTGACACTGAATCAGTTTTATTTGATAAAACAAAACTTAACTCTTATGTAATATCAGATTTCAACCCAGAAATTTATATGGTTGGATATGCCGATCCTGGTTCAATTATATTTCAATCTACACACTTGGGTATTGCTGGATTACAAGCACCATCTAAATCAAAAACACTTTTAATTGATGGAGCAATTCCTACTGATCAAAAAAGTTTTAATCTATTTGATGAATTTACTTCTTCATCAAATGCTTATGAATCACACCCAGTTGTTATTCAACTTTTGTCAAGAGAATTATTAGTTTGTTATTTAAAAAATGAGAATAAAAAGAAGATTTTATTTAAGACAGTTTCAAATGATAAGATTTTAGAAACCACTCCAAATGTTTTACTAGACTTAGAAAAAATTGCTGGAGTAGCCTTAGATAAAAAGTTTGATATATTTGGTCTCACTTCAACATACGGAGAAGTAGGTGAAACTGTTCATTTCATTTTCTATAGTAATGGAAATATTTATTATTTCAATAATGACTTTTCTTCATCAAATAGATCAGAAATAAAAATAGATAAAATTCACTTAATTAAGGGTGAGATAGGTGATGAATTATCTTCAGCTTTACAAAATAAAGGCGTTTTAGTTACATATTTTAATGCCACGGATACATTCAATCTAACTACTGCCTATGGAAAGAAAGTACCTAAGCACCGTCCTGGAATTACAATAGCAAAAAAAGAAGATTACTACTATAAAGTTATTGTTACATTTGATACTGGAAAATGTAATCTTCAGTCTGTTTTGTTTGAACCATTCAAGCAAATTGAATATGTCAGAGAATTTAAGATAGAGTGCGTAGCTAAGGGAACTAATAAAAGACCAAGAGCAAAAATTACTGCTAATCCAACATCAGGTAATTCTGCTCTAAATGTGCAATTTTCAAGCCAAGGTTCAACTGATCCAGAAAATGCATCCCTTACTTATAAATGGAATTTTGATGATGGAACAACAAGCAATTTAGCTAATCCAAGCCATTTGTTTTATAATTCAACAACTGAAAATGTTTCATACAATGTTTCTTTGATAGTAGCTGATGAAAAGGGATTATCAAGTGTTCCAGCTTCAGTAATAATCACAGTATTTCCTGAAAGTGATGTAGATCCAAATGGAAATCAAAAACCTACAGCTAAATTCTCTGCCAGCCCAACAGATGGAGTGAAAGATCTAACTGTAAATTTTGTGGATCAATCAACTCCTGTCTCTACAACACAAGTAATAAATAAATGGGTTTGGGATTTTTATGGAGATGGCCAAACTGTAGAGAAGACTACAAATGATACATTCCCATTTATTTACACAAGGACAGGCACTTTCACACCAAAATTGTATGTTGTTGATTCTGCTAACATTCAGAGTACAACTTTTACAGGCCCCGCAATTACAGTTAGAGACCAAGAAAATCAAAATGCTCCTCCTGTAGCTGATTTTAGTTATCAACAAGTAACATTCACTGGTAGTTTTGAGGTGAGGTTTACTGACTTATCCAAAGATAATATTGTTTCTTGGGAGTGGAGTTTTGGAGACACTAAATCAGATACAATTCAAAACCCTATAAATATTTATGGTTCTAAGGGCACATATAATGTAACCCTAACTGTATTTGATAAGTTTGGC
>JACCDP010570789.1_pt1 | contig 19229 bp, 20 predicted proteins | sample 7445841 | NCBI WGS metagenome assembly JACCDP01 (sample SAMN15323441, study PRJNA562643) | freshwater metagenome | isolation source: river surface water | place: USA:Blue River Watershed | collected 2017-08-17
CTGTAAATCCTTAAATCCTGGACATCCTGATTCAGACAAAAAAATGACAGAAACAACCGCCAATTATGATCAAACATGGAAAGAAGCAATAGGAGAATATTTTGAATCATTCATCCAATTCTTTTACCCAAACCTACACCAAAAAATTGATTGGAGTCAAACCCCCATATCCCTAGATAAAGAACTAGAACAAATTACCGCATCTAGTCAAACAAAAAAACGTTATGCAGATAAATTGTTTCAAGTTTGGTTATTAAACAATGAAATTATCTGGATTTTGATTCATATAGAAGTACAAAGTCAATATGATAAAGAATTTACCCAAAGAATGTACATCTATAACTATCGTTCCTTTGATTTATTTCATAAACCAGTCATCAGTTTAGCCATATTAGGAGATGAAGACAAAAAATGGCGACTAAATAGTTATGAATATGGCATAGATGATAGTGTAGTAAAAATGCAATTTAGCATTGTCAAACTATTAGACTATGAATGGGAAGACCTCACCACAAGTAACAATTTATTTGCTATAATGGTTATGGCACATCTAAAAACCAAAGCCACGACTAAGAATTTAACCGAACGAGAACAATGGAAATGGAACATAGTCAGACCATTATATCAAAAAGGCTTAACTAGAGTTGATATTATCAACTTAATTAAGTTCATTGATAAAATGATGACTTTACCGCCACCATTACAAACAGAGTTCAACAATAAATTAGAACAACACGAAAAGGAGTTAAATATGCCTTTCCTAAGCACTATTGAAGAAATGGCAGAAGAACGAGGTGAAGCAAAAGGTAAAATCAAAGGTGCTAGAGAAAACTGCCGCAATAATATTCTCAAAATTCTCGCTAGTAGATTTGATGGTGTTCCAGAATTGATGACTAATTCTCTCAAAAAAATTGAGGATATGACGATTCTAGAAAATCTCCTGTTAGCAAGTATTAGTGTTAATTCATTGGAAGAATTTCAAAAGTTAATTGATGCCGAATTACAGCAAAATCAATGATATTTAATCCCTGATTTCTTCTATGATTAGGAAGTTAGGGATTTATCAAAATCCTCATCCTGTTAATCCTTAAATCCTGGATATCCTGATTCAGACAATTTTTCCTATAAATCCTCCTGTTTAAAGCTTACCATAATATCTATTACTTATGAAAAGAATTATTTCCCAATGTATTAAAGAACTATCTCAATTTAAACGTGATAAATTGACATTAGCATTAGCATTTTTATTGCCATTTATGACGCTGTTAATTTTTGGTTTTGCCACCAGATTAGAAAGTCAAAATATTCCCTTAGTTGTCCAGGATTTTGACCATACAAACTTGAGTAATAGCTATATTGAAAAATTATATGCTACCAATCAATTTATCCCTAAAGAATGGTCAGGAGGAAACCCAGCGCGAGATGCTATTGATAGAGGTATTGCCAAAGTAGCGGTAATTATTCCGCCCCAATTTAGTCGAGATATTCAAGCTAATAAACCTACTACAATACAAGTTTTAATTGATGCTACAGATGTTAATAACGCCCGTGTTATTAGAGGAAGTATTCAAAGGGTTACTAATTTCTTTATGCAGGAAGAAAAACTTTTATCAAGTAATAAAACTATTACAGCTAGAATCCGTTTATGGTTTAATCCTGGTAGATTAGAATCTCTATATATTGTTCCTGGAGTGTATGGAGTAATTTTATGGATTTTTCCCTCTTTATTAACAGCAATTGCTATGGTAAGAGAAAAAGAAAAAGGAACAATTTTACAAGTTTATGCCTCTAGTATTAGTGCCACAGAATTATTATTAGGTAAAGGAATGGCTTATTTATTAATTGCCATTACAGAAGCATTAGTTGTCATAGGATTAGGAACAATAATTTTTAAATTAAGCGTGGCCAATAATCCCATTACTTTATTATTAGGAACTCTCATATTTTTGATAGATAGTGTCATGTTTGGTTTATTGGTGGGGGTACGTAGCAATAACCAAAATTCCGCAGTACAAATCATTTCTCTAGTTGGCTTTATTACCTCTTTATTATTATCTGGTTTTATTTACCCTCTCAATAATATTCCTTTTCCCCTTTCACTTGTACCTAATGTAGTTCCTGCCCGTTATTATATTGATATTACCCGTGATGCTTTTCTGCGTGGCACGGGGTGGCCAGGAGTTTGGTTTGATTTCCTCATGTTGACAGTTTTAGGTTTGATATTTTTCAATGTTTCTCGGCGAATTTTAAGTAAAATGCAAATTAGCAATTAGTCAGTTGTCAGTTGTTTGACTATTCCCTATTACCTATTCCCTATTTTATGAAATTTATTCTGCAATTATTTGATAATCTATTTTGGGCATTAGTGCGAAAAGAAATTAATCAAATTTTACGCAATAGACAATTAATTGTTTTGTTGATAGTTCCTCCAACGGTACAATTATTGCTGTATGGATTTGCACTTAATCCCGATGTCCATAATTTGAAATTAGGTGTCATTGATTATGCTAATGTGGCTGATAGTCGAGAACTAATTTCGGCCATGACTTCCAATCGGATTTTTACCTTAGAATCTGTACCAACTAGCGAAAAAGATTTAAGTCAACAAGTAGAAGCGGGAAAATTAGATGTAGGGGTGATAATTCCTCCTGATTTCTCCCGTAAATTGGCAAAAAAAACGGCAGAAATTCAAGTTTTTATTGATGGAGTAAATGCTAATACAGCCGGGATTGCTGCTAACTATATGAATCAAATTGTTCAACAATATAATCTGAGTTTGGAACAAGGTAAACGAAGTCCTCCCGTATCATCTCAAGTCGTATTTCTTTATAATCCTGGACTTACAAGTAGTTGGTTTTTTGTACCGGGAGTCATGGGTTTAGTTTTAACATTAATTGGTACATTAGTTTCTGCTGTCACTGTTGTGCGAGAAAAAGATACAGGAACTTTAGAACAATTGTTAATGACTCCGGCGGCAAATTGGCAAATATTATTATCAAAAATTGTCCCTTTGGTTTTCTTACTCATGGGGGATGTGATGTTAGCTTTAACCTTGGGAATTGTGGTATTTAATTTACCATTTCGGGGCAGTTTTTTATTATTTATTTCCCTATCAAGTATGTATGTGTTTGTGGGAATTAGTTTAGGGATTATGTTAGCGACTGTTTGCGGTTCTCAACAACAAGTATTACTCACATCTTTCTTTATTAATTTACCGATAGTGCAGACATCTGGGGCAATTTCTCCTATTGAAGCTATGCCTCCTTTTTTTCAGGTTCTATCTTTACTAAATCCTTTACGTCATTACATTACAATTGTGCGAGGTATTTTACTGAAAGGAGTTGGTTTAGATGTGCTGTGGATTCACGTTTTAGCATTGCTAGGTTTTGCTGTGGTGTTGTTGAGTATTAGTGTGAGTAAGTTTCGTAATCAGTTGAGTTAAGTAGTTGTGCAAAATAAATTCTACATTTAGGAGAGGAAACAGGGAATAAAAAGAATCATGATCAAAGCGGTACAGGAGATTTATACCGAGCGACTTATGTTATAATACCAATTTATCTTCAGGATTACCTAGAGGAAAAATTATACAACTTTTCTATTTATCAGCCTCATAGCGACAAAGTTAAATTTTCTCATCACCATAATGAACACATCCACCACATCCCCAACTCCCTTAGATTTTTACTATCAGCAAATCAAGACAATTATTCTAGCGCGTCAAAATCCTATTACTGGTTTATTACCAGCAAGTACCGCTATCACTGCCCATGGAGATTATACGGATGCGTGGGTGCGAGATAATGTTTATAGTATTTTGGCGGTTTGGGGTTTAGCTTTAGCCTATCGTAAATTAGATCATGATGATGGGCGAACTTATGAGTTAGAACATAGCGTTGTTAAATTAATGCGTGGCTTGTTATTTTCCATGATGCGACAAGCCCATAAAGTCGAAAAATTCAAACATACACAATCTTTATTAGATGGACTTCACGCTAAATACAATACATCCACAGGTGATATTGTCGTTGGTGATGATGAATGGGGACATTTGCAACTTGACGCAACATCTATCTTTTTATTGATGTTGGCACAAATGACTGCCAGTGGCTTATCAATTATTTTTACCTTGGATGAAGTTAACTTTGTTCAAAACTTAGTTTATTATATTGGTCGGGCTTATCGGACACCGGATTTTGGCATTTGGGAACGGGGAAATAAAATTAATCATGGTAGTGCAGAATTAAACGCCAGTTCCTTGGGAATGGCCAAAGCAGCATTAGAGTCCATGAATGGTTTGAATTTATTTGGTGTTCATGGTAGTCAAGCATCAGTAATTCATGTTCTACCAGATGAAATCGCTAGAGCTAGAATTACTTTAGAATCACTATTGCCTAGAGAATCAGGTTCTAAGGAAGTTGATGCCGCATTATTAAGTATTATTAGTTATCCCGCTTTTGCTGTAAAAGATGAAGTATTGCGAGAACGGACTTTTAAAGAAATTATTCATAAATTGGAAGGTAAATATGGTTGTAAACGCTTTTTGCGAGATGGACATCAAACGGTTTTAGAAGACACCGAACGCCTACATTATGAACCTGGTGAACTTAAACAATTTGAGCATATTGAATGTGAATGGCCATTATTTTTCACTTATTTACTTCTGGATGGATTATTTCGCAATGAACTAGGACAAGTTCAAAAATATCAGGAACTTTTAAAATCATTATTGGTAGAAGAGAATGGGTTACTGCTATTACCAGAACTCTATTATGTTCCCAAAGAAAATATAGAAGCTGAGAAATTAAATCCTCAATCTCAGTTAAGATTACCTAACGAAAATATTCCTTTAGTGTGGGCGCAAAGTTTATATTATCTTGGTCAGATGTTATCCGAAGGCTTAATTTCCCTGGGAGATATTGATCCCTTAGGCAGACATTTAAACGTCGGTAAAAAACGCAGTGCCTTAGTGCAAATTGCATTAGTGGCAGAAGATGAGGCATTACAATCTCAGTTAGAAGTATATGGAATTGAAACCCAAACTCCTACCCAAGTAGCACCAATTCAAATTAGAAAATCTGAGGAACTTTCCCGAATTTATACACAAATTGGTAGAAATGATCAATTAGGTTTAACAGGCCGTCCCCTGCGAAGACTGAGAAGTTTAACAATATCGAGATTTTTTAGAATTCGAGATCAAACAGTTGTCTTTTTACCATCATTCCTAGATTCCCAGCAATTTTATTTAACTCTTGATTATCACTTTTTAGTAGATCAAATTAGAGGTGAATTAGCTTATATCCAAAAATATTGGACTGATTTAGGTCGTCCGACATTAACCTTAATGATTACTCGGACGATGTTAGAAACTGGTGCAGAAGCATTATTAGAATTAATGCAAGAACTCAAAGATGGTATTTGTAATGGAGTCAAGGTAAAATTAGGAAAACTCAATCAATTAATGCTAACAGCAGCAATTCAAAGAATTGATTTTTTGTCAAATGTAGAATTATCTCCATCATCTGTCACAGATCGGGGAATTCGTTGTTATTATCTGACTTCTGATTTACAAAAAAGTTGGTGTTTGGGGCATACTCAAGAATTCCAAATGGAATGCGAAACTAACTTAGATTTATTATTAAAACATTTACGCTCATCAGAAAATATTTATGAGCAAATTGAATTACTGCAAACATTAACCCGGTTAAAGGGTTTAGAATTTGATACAGGATATGCAGGTCCAAGTCATGCTGTAACTGTCGCTGATTTACTCGATGAAGTCTATACCAAAGCTGGAGATTTAGGACTGTGGGCGGTGGTAAGAAGGGCTGCGGGTTTACGCCAAATGCTGGATATTGGCTTATCAGATGCCATCACAAGTATTTTAGTTCAAGGTAAGCAAATAGCAGTGGGGAGGGCTTATAGTCAAGCGTCTTTGATGGTTCTTCCCATGCCTGGAAATGAAATTGTGGAGAAAATTAATAACTTCTGTCGTGAGGATATCCGCGATCGCGTTTTAACCCAAGAAATATTAATTTATCTCGGTGTTTTAATCAAATCTGAACCGGAATTATTTCGGGGATTTCTGACATTAAGAGTCGGTTATTTAATCCTGTTAATTACTAGCGAAATAGCCAGAGAATTTATCCTTACCCAAGATGAGGCCTATGAAAAATTAATGCAATTATCACCTTTTGAAGTGAAAATGCGGTTGCGTCAAGTGTTAAATGGATATAGTGGCGTGAGTAGTTTATTACGTCAACAGGAATCATTGCACGTTAAACAAAAAGAAAGTGATATTGCTTGGGTTGTGTTACTGCCAAGTAGTGAAGAAATAGAAGTTCCTCCCGATGGTTGGCGGAGATTTCGTCAAGCAGAGGGTGCATTAAATCGTGTACCCAAGGACTTTTTTAAACAAGTTTGGCTATTAATGCAGCATTGCAAAGGTGTAGTCATTGGCGATAAATTAGAACGCCGGAATCGTTTAGAAAGTGAAATTATGCTTTCAGAAATGACCGCCGGAGAAAGAAATTTTGCTTTATTAGTGGAACATTTACTAAATAAAATTGAAGCCCCAGAATATCGCCAAGTCAATGTAGAAGCCTTGATGGAATTGGCTACAATTGTGGCTAACAACCCGAACTTGCAAATTGAAGAATATATAGTTTTAGATGTGTTAATTGGTCATGCAGTGCGGTTAGCGTGGTTAGAAAATCATCCCCATCGTCAAGAAAATTATGATGAAGATAAAGCTCATGCCTGGCCATCATTTTATAATAGTTCTCCTCAGGATTGCGCTAATTATATTTTGAAGGCGTTTAGGTTCTTAACGGAGTTTGTTCAGGATGTTTAAAACTTTGCTATTCTTGGTATAAATACTAATTATCAACTATGCTACAACGAGTAATTATTAAGGGGTTCAAGTCTATTAAGACAATGGATATTGAATTGCATCCCTTAAACATTTTGATTGGAGCTAATGGAGCAGGTAAGAGCAATCTGATCTCCTTTTTCAAGATGCTAAATGAGATGATGGCCGAACGACTTCAAGAATATATCGGCATATCGGGTTATGCTCAATCCCTATTGCACTTTGGACCGAAGGTAACACTGCAAATAGAGGCACAACTAGAGTTTGAAGTCGAGAATGGAATGGATACTTACAACCTACGTTTGTTCCATGCCGCAGGTGATACACTGATTTTTGGCGAAGAGACACTGAGTTTCTTGCAAAAGGGTTGGTTATCTCCAAGAACCGACTCATTGGGTGCAGGACATAAAGAGACAAAAATTAAGGAAGCAGCAGACAGTGGGATGCAAACAGCCAAAGCACTCAGATTCTTGCTCAACTATTCCCGTGTTTATCACTTTCATGATACATCTTCTACTGCCCTAGTTCGTCAATCTTGTAATGTTAGTAATGACCGATGGCTAATGCCTGATGCTGGAAATTTAGCTGCATTACTCCTCCGATTCCGCGATGATAATAACACAGCCTATCAGCGTATTATTAAAACCATCCGTTTAATTGCTCCATTTTTTGATGATTTTGTGCTTGAACCTAGAGCGAATTATGTTATTCTCAACTGGCGAGAAAAAGGATCAGATCAAGTATTTGGTCCACACCAATTTTCTGACGGTACTTTGCGTGCTATCTGCCTAACTACTTTGCTTTTGCAGCCAGAAAATGAACTTCCAGAACTCATTATTGTTGATGAACCGGAACTTGGTCTTCATCCCTACGCGCTCAATGTTGTAGCTGGGATGTTTGGTAAAGCTTCCTATCATACACAAATTTTAATTAGTACCCAATCTACTTCTTTTTTAGATAACTTTAATCCTGAAGATGTAATTACAGTAGATAGAGTGGGTAAGGAATCGCAATTTAAGCGGTTAAATCCTGAAGAATTAGAATCTTGGTTAGAAGAATATAGTTTAGGAGAAATTTGGGAAAAAAATATCATTGGTGGAGGTCCACACTAATGGTAAGACTCTATTTATTTGCAGAAGGACAAACTGAACAAACATTTGCTTCTACTATCCTGCAACCACACCTGGCGCAACATCAAGTATTTATGCACCACCCTAGACTCATTGCTCATGCAACGAAAAAGGGTAAGGTTCATCGTGGTGGTAGTGGTTATGGTGATTATCAGCCAATGAAGAATGATATTTTGCGATCTCTTTCGCAAGATAAAAATACAGATGTTTTCTTTACAACGATGATTGATCTGTATGCAATTCATTATAATTTTCCGGGATTAAAGGAATCTGAAATTATGCGCCAAAATCCCATAAAACGAGTTGAGTTTTTAGAGAAAAGCTTTGCTGATGATATTGATGATCCTCGATTTATACCGTACATTCAACTGCATGAATATGAAGCTTACCTTTTTTCTGATCCTACTTGTTTTGAGTCCTTTTATGATAATTGCTCAGATCAGGTTGCAATTCTCAAGACTATTGCTGATAGCTATGAAACCCCTGAATTGATTAATGATAGCAGGGAAACAGCCCCCAGTAAACGTATTATTGCCCAATTTCCTGATTATGAAAGAGCAAAATCTAATGTTGGTTCATTATTAGCTCAATCCATTGGACTGGAAATAATTCGCAATAGATGCCCTCACTTTAATTCATGGCTATTACGACTCGAATCATTGAGTAAATAAGCCATTGATACCCCCAACATTAATGAGGGTACATTTATGTGTTCACGAAATGCGATAGCAGGATAAATTCTAATGAAATTCATTGAAATGTATAAAGGATAAAAGCAATGACTAATTTTGGATTTTTTATAACAGTTTTAGTTCTGATGGTAGTAGATATGAAGCAGTTTATAGTTTTATTAGATTTTCCACATTTTCTATTTTCAAAATTGTATGAACTTTTCTTAGCTATTCCTGAAAAATGTGTTAATGATCAAATATTTTATAAATGTATTCCTGATAAATCTATTCTTTCCTATCTGATCACAACCGTTTTTTCAGTAATGAGCTTGCTTTTGGGTAACACGATTATCAATTCTGTCAAATATAATAACCAAGTTAAGGAAATGAAAAAGATATTATATTCTTTGATTGAGAACCAAGTATCATCAATTTGGTTAATAAAAGAATCGCTAATTAAAATTAGAAGTATTTACCTTCTTGAAATTTATGAAATCCTTTCAGGACAGAAATAAGCAGAAACAGAAAGAGAAAAGGATATGGTTAGGAATTTTTGGTCCACCATAGCACAATTGAAACGTAGAATTGCGAAAGTTGAGAAAGATAATTTATATGAAAAAGTTCTAATAGATAGAAAATCACTGAAAGCAGATTCAAGTATTGTGGTTGATAGCTATTTCAATACGTTAAGCATATTATTAATAAATTTAGAAACCCTTGTTTTCTCTAATTTCCCAGATTCTAGTGAAGAAAAAGACTTCCATTGGAGAAAAAAAGATTCAATATGTGATATTCTCGCTATGCACATTACAGACTTAGATGTATTAAGATGTCAAGCTGAAATATGCAAAATAGTCTTATTAGAAAATAAAATCTTCAACATTGTCTGGAAGGAAAATAAAGAGAATAAAAAGAATAAGGAGTCCCTTGTAAATATTTTTTATCAATTAATTAGTCCTAATATAAGCGAATTTAAATCTACTAAAAGAGAAATGATACCACCAGATTACCTTGAAAAGATTGATAAGTTCATTAATGAAAGATGTCGAAAACAGAAGTTGAAATACTGCTCAAAAATAACTCAATAAAGATACAATTTGATTAGGTGGGCAATACCCACCTAATTATTCACCAAATCAGCAAAACATCAATTATTCCACAGTCACAGACTTAGCCAAATTTCTCGGCTGATCCACATCCAAACCTCGTCGGGCAGCAATATGATAAGCTAACAACTGCAATGGAATCACCGTAAGAATTGGCGAAAGAATTTCCTCAACTTCCGAAACAGGAATTAAATCATTAAAGATTTCCACCGCTTCACCATCTTTAATAAAAATAATCTCAATTAAATGGAATGGATATAGATCAAAACTTCGCTTCTACTTCTCAGAAACTTCTATATTTTGCAACCAACCAACCAAATTATCTAAATTAGAAAAATCTAACAACACTTCAGTTAAATCTTCCAATTGTTCCAGAGATAACTTCTCAATCTGCATTTTTAGCTGACTAGGAACTTCCCCGAATTTTTTAGATAACAACCGCAGGATAAGAGTTACTTCTCCCTCCTGTTTACCTCTTTGCATACCTTGTTGCATACCTTGTTGTATACCTTGTTGTATACCTATTTCCGTGGCTTCTTCTTTTAGTTCTTGATATAAGCGAGTTTGCTCAAAAGTTATACCTAACATTGCTTCTATCTCCACACGACTTAAACGAGTAAATCTATAAGACATAATCGTGGTAATTATTTCCATTATCGCACGACTGTCTGCTGGTGCTTGTAACTCCTGCTGACAACGGTTGACTAAATATCGCGCTGCTGCTGGTGCTTTGTCTTGGGTGAGAGTTGTTAACACTAACAAACTCACATCAAGGGGTAATTGTTCAATTTCTCCCAACTCATCCAAATATACTCGATGTACTTGTTCCGAACTCAAAAGTGCGCGATAGGGGTGAATATCCCCTTGTTCAATACTCCGAGTTGGATAAATTAACACCGCTTGCCAATCTTGAAAACGTTCTCTATTTCTGTAAAAATAGAGAAACAACTCCCCAAATAAACGTTCATACAGTCGCTCATCTCTTTGAAATTGTACCTCACAGAAATAAACAACTCCTGGTGTTTCTGTTTCCGGTGGTAAAAACACCCCGTCTATTTCAAATTTTGGTTCTTTTACCGCTACCGAATCGAAGCGGTAACTAGCCGCATTTGCTGGAGGATTTGCCAATAACTCAAACAGTAGGGTTGGGTATTTTTGAAATAAATAATAAAAAATAGAGTCACGCCGCATATAAAAGTAGACATCACCTTTTCATATATATATATATTACCAGGAATAGCGTCACTATCCATTTTGTGATTTTCATGACGGCAGAGATGGGAATTTTTAACAGATTACAAAAAACCTTTATAGGTCAGAGTACAGCATTGCTAAATCCTGACCTATAGTAACAGAGGATTAAACCACTTTGTTGACCATACCTCCAGTTGGTTTGGTAACTTTTAGATTGGGAAGTGCGATAGCGAAGCGCGACCTAGGAATCGCCAAGCTGACCGCAGGTATGGCTTTGTTGCATCTAAAATTCTGTTTACATCCCAATACTATTTCACAGAAACAGAATCAACGTCCACAGTCTTCCCAGTAGGAGGCGCGTGATCAACTGTATTGCTGGTACTATTTTTTACATTCCCTTTTTTAGCTTTCCAACCATCAATCACCAAACCAGAAACTTCAGTCACAAATAAAGTTAAAAGTAATACATCATCAATTTGCCCAATGATAGGAATAAAATCTGGAGAAATATCCAAAGGACTAATTAAATAAGCTACAGTACCGATAATTACCCACCAACGGTATTTAGGATTACGTAGTGTATTACGATACCATGCGTACAAAGATTGAATTGAGAAGTTCATATACTTAACCTCCAGTGATTTTTTTTATTTTGACAAATAATCCTCTAAACTCCCGGTGGGAATAACCGCCATATTGTGTATAGAAGATGTTACTCCTGAGTAATTAATGAGAAAAGTTTGTGAGTTTTGCATTACTCTCTAAAATGAAAATGCTTTAACTACCAGTGATGGAGAGAGGAAACATAGACAGTGGATATTTTAGATTTGTTGAAGAAGGGCGGGCCCTCTATGTGGCCTTTGCTAGTTTTATCAGTCCTATCACTCAGCGTCATTTTTGAACGTCTGTGGTTCTGGTTAAGGATTTTGACCCAAGAAAAAGAAATCGTTAATCGCGTTCTGGATGCTGCTGGGGAGAATTGGGAAATAGCACAAGCGATCGCCGAACAAGCCAGAGATCAGCCTATTGGCAGGTTTTTATATGCACCCTTACGCTTACAAAAATACGATCCAGAAACCTTTAGATTAGCACTAGAATCAACCGCGGCCGACGAGATTGCGGGGATGCGTCGGGGTGAAAAACTTCTTGAAGCCGTTATTGCTCTTTCACCCCTGTTAGGATTGTTGGGTACAGTTCTCGGTTTGATTCATTCCTTGGGTTCAATTCGTATTGGTGATTTAGGAACTGAATCTGCTACCGGCGTTACAACTGGGATTGGGGAATCCCTGATTAGTACAGCATCAGGATTAATAGTAGCGATCGCCAGTTTAGTATTTTATCGCCTATTTCAAAGTTTTGTTGTTAACCAAGTTAAAGTTTTCAACAAAGCAGGAAATGAACTAGAACTTCTCTATCGTCAGTATCCACCTGAACTGAACGCAATTAACGAAAAAATAGAGCCAAAATCTACTTCTGAAAATTTCCGTTCATCGTCTCACCTAGACGAAACATCATTTACTAAAAATTCAGCCATTGAGTCAAATGAAGTAATTGAGCTAGATGAAACAATTGATTCCCATAATACAACTGAGCTAGAGCCAAAATCTACTTCTAAAAATTTCCGTTCATCGTCTCACCTAAATGAAACATCATTTACTAAAAATTCAACCATTGACTCAAATGAAGTAATTGAGCCAATTGAGCCAGATCAGAAAATTGATTCCCATAAGACAATTGATCCAGATGAGAAAATTGATAATTCCACTTTGAACTCTCTAGAAAAGCAAGAAGATGAAAGTTAAACTAGATACCCCCGGTGAAGAACTTCAAATTCAGATTATCCCCTTAATTGATGTTGTTTTTTGTATTCTGACATTCTTTTTATTAGCAGCTTTACAATTTACCCGCCAACAAGCCATTAATATTGACTTACCTAAAGCGAGTACAGGTACAGATTCTGCTGCTAATTCCCAAGTCAAAAATAACATCTTGCCTGTAACTATTGATGCCATTGGGTTAACTTACATAGAAAAAGAACCCGTCAACCGGGAGCAATTAGAGGCTCGTTTAAAACAATATCTGCAAACGCATCCAGATGGCATTTTAGTATTAAATGCTTCGCGCACAGCTACTTATAATGATGTGATTCAAACATTAGACTTGCTGAGAAAAGTTGGCGGAAATCGGGTATCTCTGGGTATTATTCCTGGTTCATCTCAACCAGTCATAAATCCACCTGGTGTACCTACCATTCCTATTCCTAGCATCCCTAATAATTTTGCTAATCCAGAAATTAACCCACCGGGAAACTTGAGTCCTTTACCACCTGCCAATCCCAATCAATTTCCAGCACCAGCAAACGGACTACCTCCTGGAATTACACCTGTAGTTCCCAATAACACCTTACCACAAACACCTGTAGCACCAGGTACAAATAATTCTCCTCCTCCTCAAAATTAAGACCATTGCTTGACAAATTTTTATATATTTATATCTCCCCATATTTTCCCGGATTAGGAATTTATGGGGATATTTTTATATTTGGTAGTAGGAATTTGAGATAAAAATATCCCCGACTTCTTTATTATTTCTATAGCTGAATATTTCCATTTAGTATACTATGAAGCAGCAATAATTTTTAGTAATTACCCATTGCGAATTACCAATTATTAATACAAAGAAAGTAAACATAAAGATATCTAGAATAAATTTCAGGTAAAGACGAAAATTCTGTTAATTTATAAATAATTGGTTAAGCTACAAAGATTTTTACATCAATAAACCAAGTCAACCAGGTAATTTTCGCCAATTACCATTTACGTTTCAGGGGTTATGGCAATGGATATTGTAACGCTGTTAATTGTTTGGTTAGTTACGGCTGTAAGTTTGTGGATTATTAGTAAATTGCCTTTAGGAGTGGAAATTGACACTCCGGAGAAAGCAATTTTTTCCGCCGCAGTTTTAGGTATTATTACTGCACTTGTCAAGCCAGTTCTCAAAGTTTTATTTGTGATACCAAATTTAGCTACATTTGACTTATTATCTGGTATCTTTACATTCATGATTGCTGTTGCTTGTTTGAGTATTGCAGCTTGGTTAGTAGATGGTTTCCGTCTACGTTACGGTATTTGGAGTGCGGTTTTAGGTGCTTTTGCCCTCACTCTTATCAACAACATTATTTACAAGTTATTGGGTGTTTAATCCTCATACCAATTCTGTACAAAGATGCACACAAAAATACCCCCTGTGGTTCCTCTTAGTAAGATGGTACAACCGGGGGTTAATATATGCGGCTTTAGATAATATTGGTATCAATTTGAGAGAAATTAACACTTGTAAGCATTGAACTATAGTGATCGTTCATGGCCAGATCCCGGACTTCTTTTATGGATTGTGTCTATAAATCATAAATTGATCACAGAAGTCGGGGATCTTTGTACCTCACCTGAATTATTACTAACACTTTAACTAGATTTATGTTGGGTTGCGCTGTGCTTAACCCAACCTACATAATTTAGGCTCTTTTTCTACTATCTAGACCTTTTTTCAGCCAATTTAAACATTCATAGGGTGAGGAAAATAATTTAGGTGCGGCAATATTACTTAATGATTCTGGACTGTAATGGTCGTAATAACATCTACCATTTTTATCATAAACAATAATCAAATTATGATGGTAAATATAGCGGGTTTTAAAAAAATCACCTTGACTTACAAAGTCTGTATGGATATCAATATGTTCTTTGGCAATATCAATTATATTTGTGATGGTGTTTCCATACATTTTGGCTGGATTTTCGGCAGCATGAAATCGGCTTTTATGTGCAATTTCAGCTAATAATTTATATGAATAAATATCGTAATCATCTACTTTGCCAAAAACAAAAGGAATAATCAGATATCCATTATATGAGACAGAACTTTCATAAATTAGCCGATTCATAATCATCTCCTTGAGGGTTAATTATTGAGGATAAATAATAGTAGGCTAAATCTTTCCTTTGCAGGGAAGGGTAAGAAAAAAAGCAGCTTTAACGCCTTTATTCTTGATTAAGCTGAGTTTATATCTGCAATTTTAGGTCTTGAGGATAGGAGGAAAAAATATGGTTGATGTACTGGTCAGGTGTTAAGCTAATATAGCGGTGTTCATTTATAGCAATTGTTCATATCCAGATCCCCGACTTCTTTTATTGATTGTGTCCATAAATGATACCTTGATCACAGAAGTCAGGGATCTTTTTACATGACCTGAATTCTTACAGCTAATATAGCTTAATATCTATAAATTTAGTGTATAAAAATATTACAAGTAACTAATAATTAATCACCAATGACTAATGATAATTCGGCGAAACGTTTACCTAATCAACGTTGGCAAATTTACCCGGAAAATAGAGAATTAGCGGAAAAACTAGGAAATTTAACGGATATATCCCCTATTATTAGCCAATTGTTAATTAATCGGGGTATGGAAACGCTAGAAGATGCAAAGATATTTTTAGAACCCGAATCTCTCAATTTACCTTCTCCTTTAGAAGAATTTCCAGATTTAGCTGCAAGTGTGGAATTATTGGAAATTGCCATTTCTAAAAAAGAGAAAATAGCTATTTGTGGAGACTATGATGCAGATGGTATGACTAGCACTGCATTACTACTTCGTAGTTTACGCGCTTTGGGTGCTGATGTTGATTATGCTATTCCCAGTCGAATGCACGATGGTTATGGGATTAATAACCGGATTGTACAAGAATTTCATGATGAAGGTGTGGGACTAATTCTCACGGTAGATAATGGAATTTCGGCTTTTGAATCTATTACTAAAGCTAGAGAATTAGGTTTGAAGGTTATTATCACCGATCATCATGATATTCCTCAACAATTACCCCCAGCTAACGCTATTTTAAATCCCAAATTAATCGCTGAATCTTCCCCTTATCGGGGTGTTGCTGGTGTAGGTGTGGCGTATATTTTAGCGGTTTGTTTAGCACAGCAGCTAGGGGAATTAAAAGGTTTAGTACAACCACTTTTAGCTTTATTTACTTTAGGAACTATTGCCGATTTAGCACCTTTAACGGGTGTGAATCGTCGCTGGGTCAAAAGAGGTTTAAAAATATTACCTACATCTACTTTACCAGGTATTCAAGCATTAATTCAAATTGCTGGGGTTCAAGCTAGTGAAGGAGAAAAAAACCAAAATACCAAATCTTTAAAACCGGAAGATATTGGTTTTCGCTTGGGTCCACGAATTAATGCTATTGGTAGAATTGGTGATCCACAAATTGTCATTGATTTGCTGACAACTGATGATTTTGGTGTAGCACTAGCTAAAGCAATCCAATGTGAACAAACTAATGCTCAACGTCAACAAATGTGTGAGGAAATTGAAAAAGAAGCCATTTCTATTGTTGAAGATTTATATGTCAACTGTTTACAAAAAGACCGGGTATTAGTTATTATTAAAGATAATTGGCATCATGGTGTTATTGGTATTGTTGCTTCCCGTTTATTAGAACGCTATGGTGTTCCTGTCTTTATTTGTACCTATGAAAATGAAAGCATAATTCGCGGTTCAGCGCGGGGAATTCCTGAATTTAATGTTTTTGCAGCTTTAAAGGTTTGCCAGGATTTATTAGGTAAATTTGGCGGACACAAAGCTGCGGGAGGATTTTCTTTACCAGCAGAAAATTTATCAGAATTTCGGTTGCGGTTATCTGCATTTGCAAGTCAGTGTTTAGAATTGCAACACCTTAAACCTCTTTTGAAAATTGATACTCAAGTTGATATTCACGACATTAATCAGGATCTTTTCCAACAATTAAATATTCTCCATCCCTGCGGTATTGATAATTCCGATCCGATTTTTTGGACTCCTAATATCCAAGTAATTGAACAGAAAATTGTTGGTAAAGGTCACATTAAATTAACTGTAACCCAAACTATAGATAATCAGCGTCATGAACTTAAAGGTATAGCATGGCGTTGGGGTGATTATTTTCCCCTACCATCAAGATTAGATATTGCTTATAAATTACGAGAAAGTAACTTTAATGGTAAAACAAGTATAGAAATGGAATTAGTTGGTGCAAAACTGCCAAATTACGTTATTAACCTGTTTGCTAATTCATCGCACCTATCACGGGCTAATTTTGAATACAAACAGCGTCAATACACCTGTGGGATCTATAATAATGGTGCAAGTACAGAATTAAGAGTGAAAAATTCTGAAGGTAAAGTTTTAGTGATGCGTCCAGAAGATAAATTTGGTCTGTTGGGTTTCAACCGCGAAAATGCTGAACAGGTGAATTTATCTCAACCCATATATGAGGGAATTGTTCAAACTGCAATTCAGGCTTTGTTAGTCCCTTTACAGACTTAAAGATTAAAAGCTTTTTTAAGCGCGTAATTTAAAATTCCATGATTGCAAATGGGTAATTGGTTATCAAAGCATTACCCACTACCAATTACCCATGAACCAGTTTACAGGTCGCCGTTGCGAAATGCGAGAACGAAGATAACAGCAGGACCAGCAAGCACAATTAGTGCAATGCAGGTTAATTGTAATACAACTTCCCAATTGACGTTAGCTAAAGCTTCCATTTTTTCCTCCCAAAAGTTTTAAAAGATTGAATAATTTAATCACACAACCCAAAACTTATCATATCTAGCCTGGGGATCTAAAATTTAATTTACTTCACAAAATTATAGAAAAAGTCATAAAAAAGTAAAATAACAACAAGACTAGAGGCAAAAAATATGGCTACTTGGCAATGTATATCCAATTGTGGGGCGTGCTGTAACCTAACACCAGCAGATCGTCCTGACTTGGAAGAGTATCTTTCACCACCAGATTTAGAACTTTATCTCAGTATGGTAGGTGAGGGGGGATGGTGTATAAATTATGATCATGGCACACGGGAATGTAAAATCTACTCTACCCGTCCCCGGTTCTGTCGGGTGGAAGCAGAGACGTTTGAAGAGATGTATGGAATTGAACCGGAGGATGTGAATGATTTTGCCATTGATTGCTGTCGTCAGCAAATTGAGGGGGTTTACGGCGATCGCAGTTTGGAACAGATCCGTTTTGATCAAGCTGTCGGTTTTTGAAAAATCTAGTTGTCATTTATGACAACATTATGAGAAAATGAAAAGAATATGAAAACAACTTAGAGACAAAAGCCTGTGAAACTTGATACTGCACCTACTACTATTTCTCAGCTATCGGAAACTCAAAGCTATTCACTTCAGCCTCTAGTTAAGGAGAATCGCAAACCCCAAGAATCTGTATTTATGGTATTTGGGACAACCTTTATCACGATCTTTCTCGCGGAAATTGGTGATAAAACCCAACTCTCGACGTTGTTAATGAGTGCAGAATCTCATGCACCTTGGGTAGTTTTCCTGGGTTCTGGTGTAGCATTAATTACCACTAGCTTATTAGGAGTATTATTGGGTGGTTGGATAGCGACAAAACTCAGCCCGAAAACTGTGGAGAAATCAGCCGGTGTGATGTTGCTGCTAATTTCGATCATGTTGGTGTGGGATGTGATTCAGGGTTAATTCTTGTGGTTAATTCTTATAAATATTGTAAACTAGGAACATTATGGACTGGAATCTATTAGGATTAAGCTTTGTAACAGTGTTTTTGTCAGAATTGGGTGACAAAAGTCAGTTAGCAGCGATCGCTCTTTCTGGACAAGGACAATCTCGAAAAGCTATATTTTTTGGTACAGCAGGGGCTTTAGTATTAACCAGTCTTTTGGGTGCATTGGCTGGTGGTGCAGTGTCACAATTTTTACCTACACGCATTTTAAAAGCGATCGCTGCCGTTGGGTTTGCTATCCTCGCTATCCGTCTATTATTGCCTAATAGTGAAGAGTAAACAAATAGATAAGTAGTTGTGCAAAATAAATTTCATATTGAGGAAAGGTGCTACGCCACGGTGCTAGGCCACGGTGACAGACAAGAGATACAGTGATTTCTCTTGTTTTCCCCAATGTGCAATTAATTTTTCCCAGGTACTTATCACATTATACCAATTTTCTATGAAGATGCACATAATCAGACCCCCTTGTAGTCCTCCCTTAGCAAGGGCGGACGGCGAAGCCGGGGGGTAAATTATATGCAACTTTACAACCCACATTCCGCACCCTCAACTGTCACAGATCAAAAAAGCCATGAAAGTAGTACATAGCAACTAAAGTCAATCCAAAGATTAAGAGGCTTAATGAGAATAAGTAGCATTAAAACCCACATTCCGCAC
>JACCDP011277866.1_pt1 | contig 19225 bp, 15 predicted proteins | sample 7445841 | NCBI WGS metagenome assembly JACCDP01 (sample SAMN15323441, study PRJNA562643) | freshwater metagenome | isolation source: river surface water | place: USA:Blue River Watershed | collected 2017-08-17
ATCGGCGATGAGCGGCGAGTGGCGAAAGGACGTGAGACCGACCGTCATGCTCGCGGGGCCGGTCGTTCTGGGGCAGCTCGGCATGATGCTGATGAGCCTCGTGGACACCGCACTCGTGGGCCGTCTGGGGGCCGCTGCCGTGGCGTCCGTGGCCGTGGCGACATCGGTCTTCATGGTGCCGTTCATGTTCGGGCTGGGGATGCTTCAAGGGCTCGACAGGGTCGTCGCGTTCGCGAACGGCGCGGGTCGCCCCGAGGATGTCCGGCGGGCACTGGTGCAGGGACAGGTGCTCGCTCTCGGCGTCTCGCTGCCTGGCATCGGGTTGACGCTGCTGCTGTCGAAGCAGCTACACCGTGTCGGGGTCGAAGCGGAGGTGCTGACAGGGGCGCAATCCTACCTGTCGGTGCTGTCGTGGAGCCTGTGGCCGGCGCTCGCGTTCACGGCCATTCGCCAGTCGCTGCAGGGCCTCGGACAGACGCGCGTGGCGACGGTGACGACGGTCGTGGCGAACGCCGTCAACTACGGCGGAAACCTGCTGTTCATCGAGGGTCACGCGGGCATGCCGGCGATGGGCATCGTCGGCTCGGCGTGGGCGACGTTCGCGGCGCGGCTCTTCATGCTGGCGGTGCTCGCGTGGCACGCGCGTGGCCAGTTCATGCAGGCCCCGCTCCGGCCCGAGCCTGCGCGGCTCATGGAGTTGCTGCGGCTGGGCGTACCGGGCGGGCTGCATTTCGTCGTCGAGAGCGGCGTCTTCGCCTTCGTGACACTGCTCGCCGCGCGCATCAGCGCCACTTCGGGGGCGGCCCACCAGATCGTCCTGCAGGTGGCGAGTTTCACCTTCATGATCCCGCTGGGCATCTCTGCGGCCGGTGCGGTGCGCGTCGGCAATGCGCTGGGCAGGCGCGACGTCGCTGCGGCACGGCGTGCCGGGTGGGTGGCGACGGGCCTTGGCGTCGCTGCCATGTCGGCCGCCGCGGTGCTGCTGCTCGCCTTCGGACCGCTGTTCCTCGCGATGTTCCGGCCCGCACCCGAAGTGATGGAGGTTGCCAAGTCGCTGCTCGTCTGCGCCGGCTTCTTCCAGGTGTTCGACGGCGCCCAGGCGGTGCTGTCGGGCGTGCTGCGCGGCGCCGGCGACACGGCCAGCTCGATGGCGGCGAACCTGGTGGGACACTGGGCCATAGGGCTCCCGGTGGGTGCGGCGCTCTGCTACCGCGCTGCGTGGGGCGTCACCGGGTTGTGGGTCGGTCTGGCCGTGGGACTCGCGATGGTGGCGTGCGCGCTCGCGTTCATCTGGCACCGGCGGCTGGTCGTCCGGGAGGTCGAAACCGCCGTCGGATAAGACCGTTTCCGACTATCGAGCCGCGGCCAGCAGGCGCTGTGCCGTCCGCAGGTCTTCACCCGCCTGCTCGGCTTCGGCGACGCTGCGCAGCGCGAGGCCGCAGGCCGGCGACAGGAGCGCATGCGACAGGATCTCCCTGCGCGGCCCGAGAAGGGCTAGCGTCTCCGCCACCATCTCCTCGACCGGCACCCGCTCGGCGACGTTCGTCGGGACGATGCCGAGCCCGAGCCAGCCTCCCCGCGCGAGGTAGGCGTCCAAGGCATCACCAGCAGACAGCAGTGCCGAGAGCGACAGGCGGACGTCCGCCGAGACGATGTCGATGGGAAGGCCGAAGATCGCGCTCCAGTCGGTGTTGCCGCAGCAGTGGACGCCCACCAGCGCGCCGGCCTTCCGAAGCGCGGCGGCGGCGAAGCGAAGCTCCTGCAGGTCCACGAAATGGGCGGGCCGCCGTTTGTCGTAGGCGTAGAGACCGGGTTCGTCGAGGAAGACGACGGGCGTCGCACCCGTCGCCGAGAGCGCCCGCGTCATCGCCAGCGCCCTCGCCAGCACGAGCTTCACGACCTGCGCAGCGATCTCCGGCCGGGACGAGAGCGGCGAGCCGTCGGCGAGCGTCGTCGCCCAGACCGAGGTGATCGGGCCGGCGAGCTGCGCCTTGGCGAACGGGACCTTGCGCTGCTCGACCTCCCAGAGGAAGGGCAGCCAGGCGCGCGTCGACGTGGGCGTGGGCTCGAACGCATCGCCTCCATCGGAGAGCGCCCGCTCCAACCGGTCGCCGAATGGCCGGGCGTTCGCCGCCCAGATCTCCGGATCGATCACGGTGCGGCCGTCGCTGCCGAACGAGAGGCCCGGAAAGCCCTCCAGCGACTGCGCCAGCATGAACTCCGAGGCGCTGGTGCGAGGCAACTGCGGCAGCGCGGGAACGTCGGATCGCAGCGCTGATTGCAGGGCCAGCTCGAGCTGCGTGTGCGGCAGGCTGCCGATGGCGAACGTCGACAGCGGCGTCAGGGGGCGGTGGGCCATGGTCGGTTCTCGTCGTTCGTCCGGAGCCGGAAATCAGGCCCCGCGCGTCGAAAGGTCGGTGACGGAGAAGTAGGTCGCTTGCGGATGGTGGAAGACGAGTGCGCTGACGCTCGCCTCCGGATCCATCATGCAGCCGTCGGTGAGCGAGACGCCGATGTCTCCGGCGCCGAGCGCGTGGAACAGCTGCTCCTGATCTTCGAGGCGCGGGCAGGCGGGGTAGCCGAACGAGTAGCGCTTGCCGCGGTACTTCGCCTGGAAGCGGTCGAGCATGGTGGTGTCGGGGCCGTCGGGAAAGCCCCACATCGAGCGCAGCCGCGAGTGGAGCAGCTCGGCGTAGCCCTCGGCCGTCTCGAGCGCCAGGGCCTGCAGTGCGTGGCACTTCAGGAACTGACCGGCACGCTTGAGCTCTTCGGCGCGCTCGCGAATGCCGGCGCCGGCCGTCACGATGAAGAGGCCCACGGCGTCGGGCAGGCCGCCGCGCGGCTGGACGAGATCGGCGAGGCACAGGCCGTCTTCGCGCGCCTGACGCGGCAACTCCCACTCGGCGGCCACGGCTCCATCGGGGTGAAAAATCCGAAGCGTGTTGCCGTCGCCCTCGGCGCGGAAGAAGCGGTAGACCGCCTTCGCCGACATTGCGCCGGCCCGGCACTCGGCCTTCAGCGCGTCGACGGTGTCGCGCAGCTCGAGCGCCTTACGGCCCTGCTCGCTGCAGGCGAGGATCGCTCGGTCCTCGGTCTCCAGCGTGCGGACGAACGACCCTTTGAGGCCGAGGTGGCGCCCGTAGAGCATGATCGGGTTGACGAACTTCCAGATCTGGTCGAGCGGCGTGTTGGTCAGCACGTGGCGCTCGAAGTCGGGAGCGGGCGGCACGTCCCGAAGCGCCGCGATCTCTCCGGAGCGCTTGCGAAGCGGTCCGGCGGCCACGGGGCGCTCTGTCGGCGCCTGCTGCGCGAGCTGGTGACGGCGGACTTCGATCTCGCTGCGAAGCTGACGGTGCTTCTCCGGGTCGACGATCTGTTTTGCGAGCTCGAGTCCGTTCATCGCGTCCTGCGCATAGGCGACGGTGCCGCCGTAGGCCGCTGCGATCTGCTTGTCGACGAAGTTCCGGCTGAGCGCCGCCCCGCCCACCATCATCGGCACGTCGATGCCCGCCTGCGCGAGGTCGCCCGCGGTTACGACCATCTGCTGCGCGCTCTTCACCAGCAAACCCGAGAGGCCGACGATGTCCGGCTTGTGCTCGCGCACGGCGCGGATGATCTCTTCCGGCGGCACCTTGATGCCCAGGTTCACGACCTCAAAACCGTTGTTCGACAGGATGATGTCGACGAGGTTCTTGCCGATGTCGTGAACGTCGCCCTTCACGGTGGCGAGCAGCACCTTGCCGCGCGCAGCGCTCGCGTCCTTGTCCATGAACTGCTCGAGGTGGCTCACGGCCAGCTTCATCACCTCGGCGCTCTGCAGCACCTCGGCGACGATCAGCTCGTTCCTGTTGAAGAGCCGCCCGACCTCGTCCATGCCGCGCATGAGCGGGCCGTTGATGATGTCGAGCGGCGCCGTTCCCGCGGTTCGCATGGCCTCCAGGTCGTCGATGAGCCCCTCGCGCGAACCCTCGATGATGCAGCGCGAGAGACGCTCGTCGATGGGCAGGTCGTCCTTGGCCGCGGCCTTCTTCACGCGCGTACGGAAGTGTGCCGCGAACGCGCCCACCGGGTCGGGGCCGCGGTTCCACAGCAGGTCGTCGGCGAGGCGGCGCTCCTCATCGGGCAGCGACGCATAGCGCTCCAGCTTCTCGGTGTTGACCAGCGCGAGGTCGAGTCCCGCCTGCGTGCAGTGGTACAGGAAGACCGAGTTCAGCACCTCGCGTCCCGCCGCAGGCAGGCCGAACGAGACGTTCGAGATTCCCAGCGCGGTGCGGCAACGCGGGAAGCGATCCTTGATGAGCCGAACGCCCTCGATGGTCTCGACCGCGCTCCCCACGTACTGCGCGTCGCCCGTGGCGCAGGGGAAGACGAGCGGGTCGAAGTAGATGTCCTCCTCGGCGACGCCATACTTCTGTGTCAGCAGCGTGTGGCTGCGCTCGGCGATGGCCAGCTTGCGCTCTCGTGAGACGCCCATGCCCTGCACCGGGTCTTCGTCGATGCAGCCCACCACGAGCGCCGCGCCGAACTTCCGTGCGAGCGGGACGACCTTCTCGAACCGCTCCTCACCGTCCTCGAGGTTGATCGAGTTGATGATCGCCTTGCCCTGCGAGTAGGTCAGCGCCTCCGCGATCACCGCCTCGTCCGTCGAGTCGATCATCAGGGGCGCCTTCACCTTGTGGATGACCTTCGACAGGAACGCCGTCATGTCGGCCAGCTCGTCCCGGTCCGGGTTTGCGAGGCAGACGTCGACAATCGCCGCGGCGTTCTTCACCTGCGCCTTCGCGACCTCCGCGGCGTCGTCGAACTTTCCGGCGATGATCAGCTCCTTGAACTTCTTCGAGCCGATGACGTTGGTCCGCTCCCCTACCAGCACCGGCCGCTTCTCGTCGGTCACCTCGAGGTAGTCGATGCCGGAGAGCGTCGAACGGCGGAGGGTGGGAACCGTTCGGGGCGTCAGCGTCCGCGCGAGGCGAGCCATCGCCGCGACGTGTTCGTAGGTGGTGCCGCAGCAGCCGCCGATCAGGTTCAGCCAACCCTGCTCGCCGAACCGCGCGAGGACCCGAGCCACCATCTCCGGCGTCTCAAGGTACCGGCCGTTTTCGTCCGGCAGACCCGCGTTCGGGACGCAGGCGACGCGGGTGCGCGCCAAATCGGACAGGGACCGCACGTGGTCGGTCATGAACTCGGGACCGGTGGCGCAGTTGACCCCGAGGTAGAGCAGCTCCACGTGCTCGAGGCTCGTCGCCAGCGCCTCGACAGACTGTCCGGCCAGCATGGTGCCCATCGGCTCTATGGTGCCGCTCACCGCGATGGGCAGCGCCAGACCCTTCGCCGCGTTCACCTCGCCCAGCGCCACCAGCGCGGCCTTGACGTTGCGGGTGTCCTGGCTGGTCTCGACGAGGAAGTAGTCGACGCCGCCGTCGTGCAGCGCCTCTCCCTGCGCTTTGAAATGCGCCACGAGCTCTTCGAACGTGACGCCGCCGGTCACCGTGATGCTGCGCGTCGTCGGGCCGATGCTGCCGGCGACGAAGCGCGGCCGGCCGGGCGTCTCGAACTGGTCGCACGCCTCGCGTGCCAGCCGCGCCGCCGCGAGGTTGATCTCCCGCGTTTTCGCCTCGAGGCCGTACTCGCCCAGCACGAGCGGCGTCGCCCCGAAGGTGTTGGTCTCGACGATGTCGGCGCCTGCCGCGAGGTAGCCCTCGTGGATCGCCCGAATGGCGTCGGATCGCGTCAGCACCAGGTGCTCGTTGCAGCCCTCGAAGGCCGGTCCGCCGAAGTCCGCCGCCGACAGCCCGAGGGACTGAATCATCGTCCCCATCGCGCCATCCAGCACGAGCACGCGGCGCTCCAGGGCGTCGTGAAGGGCGGCTACGCGCGCGGCGCGGTTCATGGGCGATGCTCCTCGAGTCGGGCTGTGAAGCAGCACGGTAGTCGAATGCATCGATGGATGTCGATGCATCCTCCGAGATTCCCCTGAGACGCCGTGTCGCACGGTCGCCCCTCGGTCGGCGTGCTACCTCATCGGCCATGACGTCTCGAACGCTCGCCGCTCTTTCGCTCAGTATCGTCTTGGCCGTGACGGGCTGCGGCGGCGCCGCGACTGTCACAGCGCCGGTCTTCGATGGGCCGGCCTTGGCGACCGAGACGAGCGACACGGGGGCGCATCGCGTCTTGCTCCGGCTCGCGCCGGCTGCTCCAACCCGTGCCCCTTCGGCGGCCGAGCTCACGGTGGTTCGTACGAGCGACGGAGCGCCGGAAGAGGGCCTCTCTATCGCGGTCCAGCCATGGATGCCCTCCATGGGGCACGGCTCGAGCCGCGTACCGGTGGTCATCGCGGAGCCGGGAGGGCTGTACGTCGTCACCGACGTCGTGCTCTTCATGCCGGGGGAGTGGCAGCTTCGCGTGACTCTGCAGGAGGGCGAGCGTGTCACGTTTTCCCTGTCGGTTCCTTAGCGCTGCCGTCGGCACGGTCGCGGCGCTGTTGTTCCCGGCGCACGTCGCACAGGCGCAGGCCTGCTGTGCCGGTGCGGCCATGCTCTCGGGCTTCCGCCTCGAGGAGTCTGAGTGGGCTGCCGTCGCTCTGACGCTCTCCGGGGCTCTCGTGGCCGGTCAGTTCGACCGAGCGGGCAGCTGGTCCCGTACACCGTCCGGCAGCGTCGAGGCCAACCTGGAGCAGTCCCTCGCACTGCTGGTGCGCGCGCCCGCCTGGGGACAACTGGGCCTCGTCGTTCCGGTCGCCGAGGCCATTCGGCGCAGCCCGGGTGCCGCCGATGCCGGCGGTGGTCTTGGCGACCTGCGTCTGTCCTACCGGTGGGAGCCGCTCGTCCCGGGTGAGCATTCCTGGGTTCCCGGCCTCTCCCTGACGCTCGGCGCCTCGTTGCCGACGGGGCGGCCAGTGGATCGCGCGACGCATCTGCTGGCCACCGATGCGACAGGGCTGGGCTCCATCGTGGGGCGGTTGATGCTGGCCGCCGAGCAGAGCCACGGGCCGTGGCTCGTACAGGTCTCCGGTGCGCTGGGATGGCAGGCGCCGCGGGATGTTGGAGGAGTCCAGCAGCGGTTCGGCCCGCAATCCGCCGTGAGCCTTGCTGTGGGCCGTGCCTTCGCGTCTGGTTGGGGGGTGGCTCTCGCAGCCACGTCGCGTTGGGACGCCGCATCGACGGTCGATGGCCGAATGGAACCCTCCTCCGAGCGCCGTCTCGTCACGCTGGGCCTTACCGGCGGAGGTCGGATTTCCGGCCCTTGGCGTCTTCAGGCAAGCATCATGGCGCCGGTGACCTGGAACGGCTTCGGTCGTTCCATTCCCGGCGCGCCGACACTCACCGCAGGGGTCGTGCGCAGCCTGTGGTGAGGTGGGCCTCGATGAGACGGAGTCCGATCCGGAGTCAGGGCGTCGAGGCGCCGGCGCGGACCTCGGCGTTCGACGAGTCCTGCGCGAGTCGCAGCGTGGCGATCAGCCTGTCGTGCAGACGGTTGGCGAGGTTCGAGGGGGCGCGGGCGCTCTCCGTGGCTTCGGCAGAGACGGCCGCAGCGAGGTCGGCGCGCGAGGAGCAGAGCGCCGCAGCCGCCTCGGACGTGCCCTGGGCCAGCTTCTCCTGTGCCGCAGTGACCCAGAGCGTCTTCACGGCGCGGCGATCGTCGATGAGTCGAACTTTCTCTGCTTCGGCCTCAATCACGGGCGAATCCGAAACGGTCCACTCGCTCCAGAAGTGCTCGCCCTGGTCGACCGCGATGCCGTTGAGGAGTCCGACCCGCTCGAAGCGGGGCAGTCCATTGTCCGCGATGTTCACGTACCGATCGAAGTCGACCGCCAGCCACTTGCCGGCGAAGGACCACGCGGTGAGCTCGTCGGGGGCGTAGTTCGCCTTCAGGTCGAGCAGGAAGCCCAGCATCTCCATGGCCACGGCGTGCGCCGCGTCGAGGTAGGCCGGGGTGAGCAGGTCGGCCTCCGTCGTGGGCGGGTGGGCCTGCCATTCGGCATCGATCGCCAAGAGAAGCGCCTTCAAACTGGCGTAATGCGGCAGCGCCGACAAAATCTCGACGTCCGGGCCCGTCTCGGGTGCCTCCAGGAACCGAACGACGTCCACCGACCAGAAGATGCTGAACAGTTGCATCCGGTCGAACGCCGTCTGGGTCTCGTCGACGTCGGAGGCCGCGAGCAGCGCCTCCGAGCGCAGAAGCGTCAGAAGGTCGTCCGCGACGACGGGTCGGTCCGCCTCGGGCGCAGCCTCGAGGCGAGCGCACGCGGCGTCGATCTGCCCTTGGACGAAGAGCGTTGGCGCCGGGTCGAGCCTTGACCGGAGCGCTTCGATGGCGCCGGTCGCGACCACCTGACCGCGGTCGCCCTCCACGGGTCCCACCCGGACGTTGGGCCAGACGAGCCTGAGCAGCGTCGCTTGGAGGCGGTCAAACGCCTCGCTCTCGCTGGCCGAGATGGGTGCGGTCTCGACCGAGCAGGACGCGAGCGTCGCCGTCAGAACGAGGGGAAGGAGCAGCGGTGCGAGATGGGGGCGGGTGCGAAGCATCGGTTTCATCCGGAGGTTCTCGTCGTTCGACGTCGCGTCGATCCGGCGATTCACCGGTGAAAACCCCGGTCTGTTACGGGGTCGACGGGGCAGCTGGCGCGCCGCGCATCGTGGGGTCGGTCGCGGTCTGACCAAACCGCATCGTCGCCATCAGCTTGCTGTAGAGCCGGTTGACGAGGTTGGACTTCGTCTTCTGGCGATCCGTCGAAACGGCGAGCACCGCCGCGGCCGTGTCGGCGTGAGCGGCGCAGATGGCCGCCGCCGCCTCGCTGGGCGTCGCGGGGTTGAACTTGCCGGTCAACTGGGTCCGCCACGCGCCCTGAACTGCGCGAAGATCCTCGGTCAGCGCCGCCATCTCGTTCGCGAGGTCGGCGACCGGATTGTCGTTCACGTCCCACTGACTCCAGATGTGGTCCTTCTGGTCCAGGGTGATGTCGTTCAGGTCGGCCAGCCACGAGAAGCGCGGCAGGCCGTTGTCGTAGATGTTGATGTACCGCTTGAAATCGACCGCCAGCCACTTGCCTGCAAACGCGAAGGCATCGGTCTCGCTCGTGGCATAGGCCGCCTTGAAGTCCAGCAGCACGCCGATGGCGTCCTTCGTGAGTTCCCGCGCCAGAGCAACATTGGCCGGGTCCCGGAGCTCCGCCTCCGTCTGCGGCGGCGACTCGACCCACGACTGGCCCAGCGCGACGAGCTTCCCCTTGGTCGAGTGGTAGTGCTTGAAGCCCATGTATATGTCGGCGTCCGGCCCGGTGACCGGATCCTCGAGCCACCGGATGATGTCGACGATCCAATAGATGGAGAACAGCTGCATCCGGTCGAAGGCAAGGCGCGTCTCGTCGGCCAACCCGGTGCCGATGGGTGCGCCGGCGGGGTCGACGTAAGCCAGCAGCTTGGCGGTTGGCTCGGCCGCTGCCGGGGCGTCGGTCGCTGCAGCGATTTCAGCGCAACGTGCAGCGACGAAGCCCGCGACCTGATCGGTGGGCGGAACGTCGAGGGTCGCCCGCAGCGCGGCATGGGTGGGGGTCGCCGTCACCTGATCGCCGTGGTCCGGCACCGGGAAGGCCTGGACCAGCGGCCACTCGAGGCTCTTCATCCGTTCCTGAATCGAGTCGAACGCCTGCTGCTCGGTCAGGACGATGGGGGGCTCGGTAAAGAAGCAGCCCGCCGTCGACACGGCAATCAGAGCGAATCGGAGGAACTGGGCGTTGTTCATGCGTTTCCCTGCCCGCTTGTGGGCGGCGACCGGCTCTCTTAGGAGGCAAGCGGCGTGCCGTCAAGTTTCACCGGTCGCCCTGGGACGTCTCGGCGCGAGGCCGGACGCCGTCGGAGCTGCCGTTGACGCCTTCGCGCTGCCGGTGCGATGGTCTCGCGTCATCGATAGGCGATTGGAGGGTTGAAGCGATGCGACGCGCGCGCGGCCTCATGGCCTGCATCATGGGTGGAGTGCTTCTCTGGGGCGGGGCTGCACGCGCCGAGCCCGGCGCAGAGCCGCCGCGAAAGCTGCTCCTGGGCATCACGACGCCCATCGGGAAGAAGGCCGCGATCTTCAGTGCAACGCGGCTCAACAAGTACCTGTCGAGGCAGCTCGAGGTCGAGGTTTCGACGAAGCCGTTCGACGACCCTGCGGCACTGGGCAATGCCTTGAGCGCAGGCGCCATCGACGCGGCGTGGTTGACTCCGCTGGGCTTCGTACAGGCGAGCGACCGGGCCGCGGTGACGCCGCTCGTGCGGCTGTCTCGCGCCGGGCGAGCGGCCTACTACAGCGTCCTCTTCGCTCGCGCCGACACCAAGGTCGACTCCGTCGCGGCCGCGAAGGGGCTGCGAATGGCCTGGGTGGCCGAGGGCTCGGCGTCCGGAAACCTCTACCCGAAGGCCTACCTGCGCCGAGCCGGCGTCGAACCGGCGGCGCACTTCGCGGACCAGAGCGAACTGCCGGACCACAAGGCCGTCTGTGACGCGGTCCTCAAGGGCGTGGCGGAGATCGGCGCCACGATGTCGGACGAGCATCCGCAGGGAACACCCGACATCGTCGACGGCTGCCGCGAGGCGGGCATGGACCCCGCCTTGTTCAAGGTGCTGGCGCGCTACGGCCCCATTCCGGGCGACGTCATCGCCGTGCGGGCCGATCTCCCCAAGGCGCAGGAGATGAAGCTTCTGGACGCATTCCTTTCGATGGGCCGCAGCGACGAGGGGCGGGCGAGCCTCAAGGAGATCTTTCACGCCGACGGCTTTGCAGGCGCGACGGCGGAGGATTTCCTCCCCGTCCGCCAGCTGTTTCTCGGGGCGCAATGACCGCCGTCCGTGTCACCGGGCGGGAAGCGAGGCTACTCGGACTCCTGCCGGGCGTCCTCGTGCAGATGCTGTTGTCCTGCGCGACGCTGCGCGGCCCGGTCGAGGAGGTTCCACCCGAAGCTCCGGCGGCACGGGTGATGCGCTTCCTGTCTCCGGGGCAGCGCGACATGCTGCTGCCGCCTTCGCGGCTCTACTCGGCGCGTCCCTGGCTCGAGGCGCTGGTCTGCCCCATCGGCGAGATACCGGGGTGGCGGCGCGTCGACCGCAGCGGCTTTTCCGAGCAGTACGAGATCGATTGCCCGGGCCTCGCGCCGATCGTCGTCGAGCTCGATTCGAGCAGCCCATCGGTGCGTCCGCCCCCTCCGCTGCGGGCCTTGGGCGAGGCCGGGCTCGCCTCTTTCCAGTCGGCCGTTGAAGCGCTTCAGAAGCAGGAGGGCGACAAGGCGGTGGAGGCGCTCGACGCCGCCATCGCTGCCGACCCGGCCGAGGTGGTCTACCGGCGTGAGCGCATTTACGCCCTGTACGTCGCCGGTCGCCTGCCGGACGCGCTCGCGGCCGCCGACGCGATGCTGACGAGCGGGAGCGATCCAGTCGCTGCGAAGTACCGGGTGCTCATCGCCCGCGAGCTGGGCCTTCCGGAGCTGGTGACGGCATCGCTCGAGCTGCTGCTCTCGAGCTGCCCGAAGCAGCACCCGCTCTATGCCGAGGGCGTCTGCGCGAAAGGCATGTTCCTCGCTGCGGAGCGACCGGAGCTGGGACGCGGCCTGATGGAGCAGGGCTGCCGGCTTGGACACACCCCGTGCTGCGAGGCGGTCGAGGCCCGATTCAAGGGCGAAGCGCAGGCCTCGCCGTGACTCTTTCGGGGTACACCGCTCAAGAGCTGCTCGGACGGACTGCGCTGGTCACCGGTGCGGCCGTGCGGTTGGGCCGCGCCATCGCCCTCGAGCTGGGCCGTGCCGGCGCGGACGTCGTGCTCCACTGCCACTCGCACCGCTCCGAGGCCGATGCGGTGGCGAGCGAGCTCTGTGCGATGGGCCGGCGTTCGGCGGTGGTGCAGGCGGATCTCTCCCGCGAAGACGAGGTCTCACGCCTGTTCGCCGAGGCCGACAGATTCGGGTCAATCGACGCCCTGGTGCTTTCTGCGGGCGTGATGGAGCGGACGCCCATCGGCCGCACCGACCCCGCGCAGGTGCGCCGGCTGCTGGACGTCAACCTGGTGGGGCCGATGCTGTGCGCCGAGGCGGCGGCTCACCGGATGCTGGCCGGCAAAGGCGGCGACATCGTCACGCTGTGCGACGTCGGCGGGACGTCGACAGCCTGGCGCGGTTACGGCGCCTACTGCGCGAGCAAGGCGGGGCTGGCGATGCTGACGCGCGTGCTGGCCGTCGAGCTGGCGCCCGCCATTCGCGTCAACGGCGTCGCGCCTGGGGCCGTGCTCTTTTCGGAAGCGGAGGACGAGGAGACCCGACGCCGCGTGCTCTCCCGGGTGCCTCAAGGGCGGGAGGGCGAGCCGGACGACGTTGCCCGAACGGTGCGTTTCCTCATCGGAGGTCCGCGCTACCTGACCGGCGTCGTCATACCTGTCGATGGCGGGCGAAGCGCGGCCGGGTAGCCGCGCCCCCGGGGGGCAAGTCACGAACGCCCGTCCAGCACCCGCTCCGAGTGGACGGCAGGGTTCTGGAGCGTTAGAGTCCACATTTGCCACGAGGCCCCGCCATGACGGGGCAGAGGAGTCGACCATGGAGACCACCACCGCCAGCACTTCGACCGCCGCCGTCGCCATTCCCCGCCCGCCGGTGCCGGTCATCCTGACCGAGAAGGCGATCGAGATGATCAAGAGCACGATGGAGCGCGAGAGCCTCGATGGCAGCGGCCTTCGGGTCGGCGTCGTCGGCGGCGGATGCTCGGGCTTCCAGTACAGCCTTGATCTGGAGAAGGAGCCCAAGGCCGGCGACCTCCAGTTCGATCACGAGGGCCTCAAGATCTTCATCGACCCGATGAGCGCCCAGTACCTCAACGGCACCACCGTCGACTACGTCGAGACGGCCTACGCGAGCGGCTTCTCGTTCTCGAACCCGCAGGCGAAGAGCACCTGCGGCTGCGGTTCGTCGTTCTCGGTCTAAGGGCAGCATCGCGTCAGGCAGCACCGCGTCAATTTCGAGGGGCTCCGGAGACCATCCGGGGCCCTTCGTCGTTCCGAGGAGGCTCTCCGTCATGTCGCTCGAAGTGAAGTGGGCGGTCACCGGACCGTTTCAAGAGAACAGCTACCTGCTCGTCTGCAGCGAGACACGTGAGGCGGTGCTGGTCGACCCGGGTGACGAGCCGGGGAAGCTGGAGGCGCTCGTCGCTCGCTCCGGCGCGAAGCTGGTCGGCATCTACGCGACCCACTGTCACATCGACCATGTGGGTGCGGTGGCGGCGCTGCAGGAGCAGTTCGGCGTTCCGTTCTACGCGCCGCCCGGCGACCTGCCGTGGCTCGAGGCGCTGCCGATGCAGGCGCAGATGTTCCGGCTGGGGAGCGTGCGTGTTCCTCGCGTCGACGGGCCGTTGACCGACGGCCAGCGTGTCTCGTTCGGGAAGGTCGAGGGCGTGGCCGTCTTCACCCCGGGCCATACGGAGGGCGGCACCTGTCTCTGGTTCGAGCGTGACGGGGTGCTCATCACCGGCGACACGCTTTTCGTGGGCAGCGTGGGGCGGACGGACCTGCCGGGCGGTGACTTCGAGACGCTGTCCGAGTCGATTACGGGGCGGCTCTTCGGGTTGCCGGACGAGGTCGTCTTCTACTCGGGTCACGGCGAGCCCGGGCGGCTCGGGGACGAGAAGCGGTTCAACCCGTTCGTCGGCGAGCGGGCCCGGCCGTCGCCGCGCGTACCGCGAATGCCCTAAACCAGCCTCGAACGTGGCAGCATGCTCGGCCTCGGAGGTTTCACTCATGCTCCTGTGCCTGAAGGTGGAGGCGTCTTTCGACTGCACGGGGTGTCGGCGGCAGACGGCCGTGGCCGCCCTCGACGCCCGGTGCCAATGCGCGAACTGTGCGCAGAGCTTTGATGGTCAGCCGCTCTGGACGCAGGCGCTCTCGCGGGAGTTGATTGCCCTGGACGCGCTGCTCGGCGGAAAGCGCTCGGGGCTTCACCTGGCGGCAGACCAGGGGCAGGGGCTCGTGGGGCGCTTCAAGTGGTGGATCGAGCGTCCCATCTGCCCGGGCTGCGGGGTGTTGATGGACCCCGCGAAGATCCTCGAGGCGCAGCAGCGTTCCCCCGGTGATTTCAAGTGTCCGCGCTGCCAAGGCATGTTGCATGCGCGCCGCCCTCCGGCTCCGTTCCTCGCCGCGGCACCGTCCATGCGCCTCGTGCTGGACGAGAAGGAGCTGGCGTTCCGGTCGGCGACGATGCACGTGAGCCAGCGGGCGATGACCTGCGAATGCGGGCGTGCGCTCGACCTGATGGCGATGCCGGAGCGGCGCGTGCTCGACTGCCATGCCTGCCATCGCCGCACGCGTGTGCCGGACGACCTGTGGGTGCCGCTGCAGCCGAACAACGACGGCAAGCACTTCTTCCTGCTCTTCGACGAGGACGCGCTCTACGCCCGGGCGGTGCGCGACGCGGGGCTCGACCACGAGCGGAAGCTGCTGCTGTACGCGAAGGCGCCGCTGCCTCATGCGGCGCTCGCTGAGCTTGTTCCCGACATCGTCGCTGCTTCTGCTGCCGACGATGCGGCCTACGCCCTTGCGATGGCGCTGGCGTCGAACCGGCACGTGCCGACCGCGCTGGTGGCCGGCCTCCGTCCGCGCAGCGCGGAGGAGGCATGGAGGCTGCTCGAGCGTGAGGATTTGCCCGTCGAGCGCGCGTTCGAACTGCTCGGCGCCCCCATCGGTGCGACCGGCACGGAAGAGGGGCGCGCGGAAGGCCTCGCGGCACTCGAGCGGCTCAAGGCCTGGAAGGAGCTCGTCTCAAAGGCGTCGAGCCCGCAGTTGACGGCGTCCGAAGCGCGGCTCCTCATGGCGCAGCCGTACCGCCCCGAGCTGCGCCGTCAGGTCGTGCGCAACAGCGCTCTGGACCTCGGAATCATTGCCGAGGAGATGCAGGGCGGGGCCGTGCGGCAGCTCGAGATCCTCGAGAATCCCGCGGTGCCGCCCGACCTGCTCAAGCAGCTGGCGAAGGGCACGACCTCGGACGAGGTTCGCCTGAAGGCCGAAGCACATCCGAGCTATCCGCACTCGATTTTCAAGCGGCTGTTCGGGGGGGCGAAGCGGTAGGCCAGGGCGCTACGCCGCGGTGTCGAGGACGATCTTTCCGAAGACCTGGCGCGACTCGAGCAGCGCGTGGGCAGCGAGGGCGTCGGCGAGCGGCATCACCCGGTCGATGACGGGCTGGAGCCTCCCCGACGCCACGTGGTTCAGAATGTCGGCCAGTTCGGCCCGGGTGCCCATGGTCGAACCGAGCAGGTCGATCTGCCGCGTGAACAGCAGGCGGATGTCGAGGTTGCCGACGGGCCCGGTGGTGGCGCCGCAGGTGACGAGCCGGCCGCCCTGCCGCAGCGAGCGGATGGAGCGCTCCCAGGTCGCCTCGCCGGTGTGTTCGAAGACGACGTCGACGCCGCGCTTGTCGGTGAGCCGGCGCACCTCGGCGGCAAAGTCGTGCGTCGCGTAGTTGATGACGTGGTCGGCGCCAAGCGCTTTGGCTCTCGCGCACTTCTCGTCGCTGCCCGCGGTGGCGATCACGGTGGCGCCAAAGAGGCGTCCGATTTGAACGGCGGCGCTGCCGACTCCGCTGCCGGCCGCGTGGACCAGCAGCCATGTGCCGGGGCCGACGGGCGCCCGCGCCGTGAGCATGTGCCAGGCGGTCTGGAAGGTGACGGGCAGCGCTGCGGCGCTGTGGAACGGGAGCGCGTCCGGAAGCGGGAGGACGTTCGTCACCGGTACGCAGAGCTGCTCGGCCTCTCCACCCGAGACATGCTCTCCCAGGAGCCGGAAGTCGCGGCAGAGGTTGTCGTTCCCCGCGAGGCAGAAGCGGCAGCGTCCGCAGGAGAGGCCCGGAACGACCACGACGCGCCGTCCCTCGAGTTCGCCGGGCACACCGGCGCCCACGGCGTCGATGACGCCCGCCATGTCGCTGCCCATCACGTGCGGGAACGAGAGCTTGAGCTGCGGCCAGCCGCGGCGGACCCAGACGTCCAGGTGGTTCAGCGCGGCCGCGTGAACGCGCAGGCGCACCTCTCCGGGGCCTGGCGACGGGGTGGGCAGGTTGGCGAGGGAGAGGCGGTCGATGCCGCCGTGACCGTTCAGGGTGAGTGCCTTCATGGGGACACACGATAGCAACGGGCGGACGCTTGCAGGCTCGGCTCCGCGACGTTAGAAGCCGCGCGCCATGACGCAGCCGCTTCCCGTGCGAAACCCGTTCGATGCCGCCTACGAGGGCACTCCTCCTTGGGAGATCGGTCGGCCTCAGCCAGCCTTCACGACGTTGCTGGAGCAGGGACTCGTCCACGGCCGCGTGCTCGATCTGGGCTGCGGGACGGGTGACCTCGCGGTCGAGCTGGCGGCGCGAGGGTTCGAGGTCACGGGCATCGATGCCTCGGGGCTCGCGATCGACAAGGCGCGGGGCAAGGCGGCGCAACTCTCGGGCGTCTCTTTCGAGGTGGCGGATGCGCTGTCGTTCGAGGGCGGCCCCTTCGACACGGTGATCGACTGCGGACTGTTCCACATCTTCTCGGATGAGGGTCGCAGGCGCTACGAGCGCAGCGTGTCGCGGCTCGTGGCCCCCGGCGGTGCGCTGCAGGTCCTCTGCTTCTCGGACCGGCAGCCGGGGAACATGGGGCCGCGGCGCGTCTCGGAGGCCTGTCTGCGCAAGACGTTCCGAAGCGGCTGGTGGCTCGCCATGCTGCGGGCCGAGCGTTACGCGAGCCTGTTCCACCCCGAGGGCGCGCAGGCGTGGCTCGCGACGCTGGTGCGCCTGCCCGTGACGACGCTCGTTCACTGACGGGGAGGGTGCTAGCGTCGGTGCGATGCCGCTGCTCGATCTGATTCCCTCGGTTGACCTCGTCGAAGGACGGCCGCTGGCCGTCAGGACGGAGGACGTGTCGCTCCTCGTGGTGAGGCTGGGCGACACGCTGCATGCCATCGATGGCGACTGCCCTGCGTGCGGCTTTCCTCTGGCGCAGGGGGCGTTCAACGGCCTCGAGGTGCGCTGTGAACGTCATGGGGGCAGGTTCGATCTCTCGACGGGACAGTGCGTCCGCGGCGGCGAGGATGTGCGCCGGTACCATGCGCGCGATGAGGGCGGGCGGGTGCTGGTGCAGCTGGACGAGCCGCTGCCGGAGCTCGAGCAGGCTCGGCTCGTGGCGAGTCTCCGAACGGCGCTCATCGACAACGATCAGTCGCGTCTTGCCCGGGAATCGGTCCGGCTCCTCGCTGCCGCGGCCGAGCCGGTCGACCTGCTTCGGGTCGCCGTTCGGTACGGGGCAGAGCGCGGAGCGGGCGGCTTCCATCCGGCGCTTGCCGCGTGTGCCGACTTCGCGCGCGTGGCGCCGCTGTACCAGGGGCTCGAGCAGGCGGTGGCGCTGACGCAGGCCTTGGTGGCCGTTGCGCAGGCGAACCGCGGTCGTTCGCAGCGGCCCATTCCCGAGCGCGCGCGCGGCGTCATGACCAACACGGCGCAGTCGAGGCGCGCCCAGTTCGTGCGGCTGGTCGAGGAGCGCGACGCCGCCGGGGCCGAGGCGATGCTCGCGGGGGCGCTGTACCAAGGGCTGCCGATGAGCGAGGCGCAGCAGTGGATCCTCGCGGCGACGGCGGCCCACGTCATCGATGGCGGCGCGACGCTGGTGCATGCGGTGAAGGCGCTGGACCTCTGCGACCTTCTGGGCGCGCGCGAAGCCAGCCACATCCTGCCTTGTCTCGTGCCGCCGCTCGTCTACGGCATTCATCAGGAGCGCGGACCGGCGCTCTCCGAGAGCACGCGCCTGCTCGATGGCGCCCTCGAATCGCTGACGCGCCTCGTCACGCGGGCCTCCGATCTGCCCGCGGAAGGGTTCGACGATCGCGCGCTGCGGCATGCGCTGCTCGAGGGGTCGGCGACCGGTGCCTTCGAGGCGGTGTACGGCGCGCTGACGGCAGGCGTTTCGCCGAGGCGGGTGGCGCTGGGAATCGTGCTGGCTGCGGCCGAACGGGCGTTGCGGTTCGACGACCTCGAAGAATGGAACGACGGGCTGGAAGCGCGCTGGAGCGAGGCGCTCGAGCCCTTCTGTTTTTCGGTGGCGGCGCTCAGGTCGGTGGAGCGCTGGAACGCGCCCGAGACCCTCCGAACGCTTTTCCACGCTGCCGGACTGGTGCAGTCGCGGCGCGGCCGAGAGTCGTCGGCCTTCCGGAGCGTGCGAGCGACGGCGGCCTCCCCCCTTCCGTCCGAGGCGTTGGGCGCCGTGATTTCGGCGATGCGCGCGCTGCGACCCATGGAGGCCGTGGCGCTGGCGAAGGGGTTGCTCGAGCGCGGCCACGACCCGTGGCTGCTCGCCGAGGCGCTGGCGCGCTACACGGTCGAAGATGCGCTGCCGTCCCAGTCCCTCGTCGAGCAGGGCGCGGCGGCGACGATCGCCGCGGTCGACACCTGGGAGATCGCCGGGGACCACCCTGATGCGACACTGCCCTTGCTGCTCGCGGTGCGTCTGCTCGGAAGCGACTCCCGGCAGCGGTGGCACCAGCGGCACGTTCGGCAGATGATCGCCCGAGTCGAGCGGGGCTGAGCCCCGGGCGTCAGTGAGACGCGCGGTATTCGCCGAAGACGTCTCTCAGGGCGTCGGCGATCTCGCCCATGGTGGCGCCCGACCTCACCGCCGAGACGATGGGTGGCATCAGGTTGCCCGAGCCCTTCGCGGTCTCGCGCACGGTGTCGACCGAGGCCTTGGCGGCGTTGTTGTCACGGCGTGCGCGGAAGGCGGCGACGCGTGCCTTCTGCTGCACCTCGAGGTTCGGATCGACCTTCATGGTCTCGAAGGGCGCCTCCTTCGCGGCGACGAACTCGTTCACGCCGACGATGACGTTGCGCTTTTCTTCCATGGCGCGCTGGGCCATGTAGGCCGCGTCTTCGATTTCGCGCTGCGGATAGCCGCGGGCGATCGCTTCGACCATTCCGCCCATCTCGTCGATCTTGCGGAGGTAGTCGGCGGCCTTCGCCTCCAGCTCGTCGGTGAGCTGCTCGAGCGCCCAGGCGCCGCCGAACGGGTCGATGACGTCGGTGATGCCCGATTCGTTCGCGATGATCTGCTGCGTGCGCAGGGCGAGAATGGCGGACGCCTCCGTGGGCAGGCTGAGCGCCTCGTCGCGGCCGTTGGTGTGGAGCGACTGGCAGCCGCCGACGACCGCCGCGAGCGCCTGCAGGGCGACCCGGACGACGTTGTTGTCGGGCTGCTGTGCG
>JACCDP010934279.1_pt1 | contig 19220 bp, 23 predicted proteins | sample 7445841 | NCBI WGS metagenome assembly JACCDP01 (sample SAMN15323441, study PRJNA562643) | freshwater metagenome | isolation source: river surface water | place: USA:Blue River Watershed | collected 2017-08-17
AATATACCTCTCCTATTACTCAAATAATTAGTATCTATTTTTTCTTTATGCCAACAATCTAAGTTGTTTTGCTACATTATTTATGCTAAAACCCCATTCATCGTGATTTGGTTTAATCATGTATGGACGATTAATGAATACGGTATCTTTCTCTTTTACTCCCCAACATTTAACTTGAGTTTCAGTATTAGTAGAATCAATACCATTTAGAACCCAATAATCTTTACCAGTTGCGGTTTTCTTCTTTACGATCTCGCGAACAATAAACCAAGCAAGTCCTAATTCTTCATCATACTCCGAAAGAGGTGGGACAAACTTTTCATCAAGCCTATTCATAATTTCAACAGGAACTACAAGATTTACTGGATAAACACCTGTAAGCTCTGTTAAATACTGAATCTTTTCTTCTTGGCTGAACTCTCCTTCTGGTTTATAAAGCTCAATATTCTCAATTAGATTCTTAAGTTTACGAGGACGATCAACTGCTACTGCTGACCAGAAATGTTTAGCTCCTGTAAATCTTTCATCGACAAGAGTATCCATAGCTCCAGAACGAACAAGAACATCAATAGCTTTTTTGTTTAGCTTACTGTATGTGATCTTCTCGTTAAACAAAAACTCCTCTACTGTCTTAAATGGACGATTATTAAAGATCTGTTGAATAGCTACATCGCCAAGTCCTTTAATTGAAGAAAGTGGTTGAATTAGAGTATTACCATCATCGCCAATTTCCCACACCAAACCAGAAGTATTGATGTTTAGCTTTTCAATTTTGAAACCCATAGATTTAGCAAGATTAATTGCGTATTCTTTGTTCTTCGCATCTTCTTTATCCAAGAAGGCAGCGAACCACTCTGCTTTATAATAAGTCAGTAGCCAAGCACACTGAAATGACAGGATCGAATAGCAAACGGCATGAGATTTATTGAAACCGTAGCCCGAAAAATATTCAAAGGTTTCCCACATTCTCTGTGCCTCAAGCTTGGCAATACCTTTTTCAACACAACCTTCGATAAACTTGTCATGAATCTTGTCCTTCTCCTCAAATCCTTTGCCTGTTCCTTTCTTGGTTAGAAGTTTACGAAGCTTATTTCCTTCATCAAGGTCAACATCTTTACCAAGTTTGTGAGCCAGAATAGCAATTTGCTCTTGGAAAATCAAAAAGCCATGAGTTTGCTTTGTGACTTCTTTTGCGATTGGATGGATATATTTGATGCTTTCTGGTTCTTCTACTGCCTTGATGTAGTCCTTATCTACATCTGCACCAAGAGGGCCTGGTCGATAAATAGATGTAATTGCTGATAAATCGATAATATTGCGTGGCTTTACTTTCTTTGCGAACTCTTGAACAGGACGCTCTGTAAACTGAAAGACACCAGCAAAGTTACCTTTCTCAAATACATTCTTGTAAACCTTAGCATCATTCATATTCATAACGTCTGGATGTAGGTTTTCGTTATAGAAAGCCTTTACATCATCAAACGTTGGATTTTTGATGCGCTTATGACGCTTTAGAATATGACGAATAGCACCTTCAATCATTCGCAAAGAAGCAATACCAAGAATATCAAATTTAATGAAACCCATAGGCTCCAAATGACGGACGTTTTGACCCTCTGACCAAGGAGTTTGACGAACACCATCGGAGTTAATTAGGGGCATGTATTTATCAAGGTTTTCTCCAACTACAACTCCACCAGCATGACGAGAACAAGAACGAACTTGTCCATAAAGAGCGTTAATGTGCTCCGCAATATGAGGATACTTCTTTAGGAATTCTTGTAGTGTAGATGAATGCTTCTTTACTTCCTCAAATGTAGGAGTATAGACGCCAGATTTAATACCATGTTCCTTCTTCGCCAAAGGTGTAGCTTCTGCCATCATTTTAGATGTTACATCATTTACTTCCTTGAATGAAATATCGTAGAACTTGCTGATATCCTTAACAAGTGACTTAAGCTGAAGAGTATTCCAGTTAGAAATTGGAACTACGGTAGTATCACCCCATTCCTTAATTAGCATATCCTTAAGCACCATAGGATCAGCAACGTCATAATCGATATCTGGGAAACCATCTTGGTTCTTCGTCATGAATCGCTCAAATAGAAGTCCATGCTTGATTGGATCTACCTGTGTAATTCCAAGAGCATAAGATACAAGTGAGCCAGCAGCAGAGCCACGACCAGGACCAACTAGTTGAATTCCTTGTGCTTTATCGCTAATCGCCTTCATAGTAAGGAAATACTTACTAAAACCACGATCTTCGATAATCTCAAGTTCTTGCTCTAGTTGCTTGATATAATTTGGCTTCATAAGGTTTAGTTTACGAAGACCTTCGATAGAATATTCCTTAAGTGCTTCACCAGCAGTAAAACCAGCAGGGACAACAAACTCTGGAAGGCGAACAGTTGTATCTGGCATGAAGTTTTCAATACGTTCATGCGCGATCTTATAACTGTTTGTAATGCTTTCAAGAACTAGGCTTTGCTGATAATGGGTATCACACTCTTTAGAATACTTTTGGAAAGCCTCAAACATTTGGTCGCCGTTCTTTGGATAAAGCTCGTAACCAATTTCATCAACACCAGCGGGAAGCTCAGAATTACCCTCAGCCCATTCTGGTTTGCCCTTGCCTAGCCAACCAAGACGCTTATAAAGCTCACGGTCCTTCCAAGCATTAGGGTTTGGATAGTGACTATCACAAGTAGAAACAAGTCCAATACCAAACTCTTCTTGCATTTTGATGATATACTTATTTAGAATATGCTGCTCTGGCACATTATTCCACTGTAGCTCGCCATACCAACGATCACCAAAAATGCTTACCATACGCTTGGTTGTTTCGCGGAAAGAATTTAGAATAGCGTCTTCACCCTTATCTTTGTTTTCCCAATAACAACCTGCGTAAACACCACCAAGACAAGCAGAAAGAGCAATCACGCCCTCGTTATACTTTTCTAACATATCGAAATCCATTCGAGGATAACGATAATAGTTTTCGGTCTTATAACTCTCCGAAACAAGCTTGAAGATATTATTAAGACCCTGCTGATTTTGAGCCAAAAGAACAAGGTGACGACGACGATTAAGAAGTGACTTAATCTCCTTCTTTGAAGCATTTTCATCTTCAACAGTAGCACCAGAAACAGATTCATCGTCTGTTGCTGCCTTCTTCTCAAGCTTGTTCTTTTCGTATTCTACTCGCCAATCGGTAATAGAAGGAATAAAATAAGCTTCAACGCCAAAGATAGGCTTGAAATTCTTACCTTCCTTCTTCATCTTTTTGGCATGGAGAACTTGCCAAGAAAGACCATTCATATTTCCATGATCCGTCAAGGCAAGCGCATCCATACCATTAGAATAAGCAAATTCCATATGGTCGGGAGGATAGCCCATAGCATCAAAAATAGAACCTGCTACTGAATGGGCATGAAGCCCGACAAATGGAATGTTACTCATTTTACTCCTCGTAGTGATCGTTGTCTTCTTCGCCTACATAACCGTCGCCTGTCCAATAGGCAATCTCTTCTACATGCTGATCTTGACTATTTTCGCCCATAACGGAACCAGAAACAGGATGATCTGGATCTGTTACATGAGCTTCAATAAATTTAGTATCCACTAAAACTCCATCTGTAAATTTTAAACTCCAAGTATCTTTTACGCCATAAATGGTAATCCATCCATGATGATTGGTGTCTTGGTCACCCAAATAAACGGCACGAAGAATTCCAAAAATAGGATGTGTTCTTTCCTCTTCTGGAACAGTATCATACCTATAAACCTTCATAAAAAGCTTTCGATCCTTAACATAATAAGTATAGAGGGCATTTTCAAGAGATTTGGTCTGATATTCGCCCGTAGAAGGACCATTTTCGATTTCTTCAACAATCTCAACAGTATCATACATTCCCATCGGTTTCTCCAATTATAGTGTGTTTAAAATCTTTGAAATACTTTTTAATAACATCTTCAGTATAGTATTTACTCTGATCTGATCCCATATAATCACGATACCCATTCCAGCTTCCTACATTATGGTAACTCTTTGCTGGTATCGCTTCGTATTCCTTAATGATATCACTTACAAAAATATCGTCAAGACCATACAAGCGAGGATCTGGTCCTGGTATTTTATTCTTTATTCTGTTTCTAAATTGTTTAAATTGATCTCTGGAAAATGTAAATCCTAAATATTCTCCATCCATCACAGTTTTACCCTCTGGTGAAGTAACTAAATAGTTTTTATCAATTACAGAAAGCTCTTTCCTGTGATATTTTAATTGCTTTGGATGATAAACACCGTATGGGAAAGCAACATAATACATATGAGGGATATACCATCGAGACATTACCCAACCAATATAAAAGGCGTGGTAAGCTCCTTGTAAGGCGGAGAAACCTAAACTATCTCTTTTACCCATGTGCTTAGACATAACCGATACATAAAATATGGGCACTCTTTCAAAAGAATTAACAACGCCTATTGCTGGGTTAAAACCTGTATAATGTGAATTAACTGGTTCATATACAAAGTTACCTATTTTATGTTTTAATAGGGGCATAACATCTGGATAACAAACAACCCAAATAGTTTCGCATCCAGCCCAAGCACATTCTAATATCGCTCTTTCTACCATAGTATAATTTGGTCCAATAGGCATCAAACTATCGTGCCAAGGCATTTTAAAATCAAGAGCTTCACCAGAAACAGGAACAATACCTGCTAAATGAAAACTCCCTTTATTTGTCCTGTTTTCTGTGTCAATTTCGAGCATGTTTTATACATCACATAGTTAGTTGTTTTTTTCTCTTCAAAAATATCTTTGATTGTTAAATGTGTCATGGACTTAACATTATCCCAATCATGATATAAATGTGGTTTTTCTTTAACGACTTGTCTATCTATAAACTCATATTTAATTGGTCTATAGTTTTTAACACCATTAGGACGATAACCATTATTTTGTCCCTTCATGTTGTATTTGGTAAAGATACTTTTTAATGTAAACCGTAAGATGTAATCAGTCAAGTCATTTTGTAATTCTGTTTGACCACTTACATAAGAGATTAAACAACCATCAGCGGGACGATTTCCACCAGCTTGTAAAAACCATAATTTATTACCATAATCCCATTCTGTTTGAACCATAGTAAAATCAAAGTTCATCATAAGAAAATGAAATATCATCCAATCGTATACAATAAGCCTTTTATTCATTTTATAGGCTCTTGCTAAACCTTCTACGCCTTCATCATCAAACAATAAGATTTCTTTTGGTTGTAACTTTATTAATCTATTGTTTTGAGTTGTTATTTTAACAAGTTCATCATCTATTCTTAAGGTCTGTATATTTGTGCATGGTAATAAACCAGACATAGATAATGAAAAGAATAATTTGTTCCATACTTCTAACTTGCTAGAACCTATAATTAATTCACCTTCGTTTGTTTTAATCGTTCTTGGTATGTTTTCATGGTCTAACGCACCCCAAAAATTATCATCAACTTCTAAAGCTTCAAATTCTGTTGGAACTTTAGCAACCGAATAAAACAAAGGCAACCCATGAAGATAAGCATAAAGCAAACCTTCAAGGGTTGAACCTATTACTATTTTATCGTATTTATGTATTTCTTTTTTCATCAAGAATACGACGATAAGCTGCTACTGTCTTTGGATATAGATCACTTACAATCTCCAAACAAGCTTGAGCGACAACTTGGATCTCCCACTGTGCGCCTTCATGCGTTCTAAGGTCAATAAACTTAAGTAGATTACCAAGATTTACTGTTCCATAGTATTCAGTATAAAGATTTTGTGGAAGAACGCCTCTTGCTTGCTCACGACAAACACCAAGTTCCATCAATTTATTGTATAGTTTTACGCTATCTTCGTGATGGTCCTTAAGTGCGTCACTAACCCTGCGTCCTTGAATCCACTGATCTGGTTCTTCTACCCAAGGATTAATTAGATTTTCATTATTGCTCGCTTGTCGATTTGACTTGTGCTGCGTTCTGAATTCTTCTGGTTGGTAGAACTGTAAGTTTTCTTCAGTATATCGCCTTGAAATCTCATTATAAGACCAAGTGCGATGCCTGTGATGTTGAGAACGAACATAAAGAGGAACTTTAAATCTAAAAGTTACAAGACAGTGCTCCAATACAGAAGTATGTTTGTGACGAATAAGATAATCAATAAGCTTTTCATCTTTATCATCAAGCTCCTCTTTATGCTTTCCAAAGCTTACACGCGCCGAATTAACAACAGTAAGATCTGAACCCATACTTTCTACAAGTTCAACCTTACCAATTCCATCACCATATATCTCAATAGATTTCATTTATTCCTCTTTATGTAGGGGACCGTCTGCTGGTGGTTGTGCTTTAGTTCCAAAATAATAAGCAAAGACCATTAAACAAGTTTGCTGAATAAACTCAAGAACTTTAAGTGATTCTTGACCATTTAGCAATTCAGTAGAAGGACCAGCAACAAGTTTATCTGCCACAAAAACACCAGCGATAAGAGCAAACATCGTTGTTACGAATTGTGTAAGTGCTGAATGGTCTGATGCTGCTTTTCTGTAAATGTATTGAACCAATCCGATTACTGCCGATACAATTGCTACCGCAAACACAATAGCAATCATAGTAGAACCATATGAATCATACAAGCTTGGATATTGTCTAACGCCTGTTGTATCTACAGCTACGGTTGTTTGTTCAATAGCAGGTTGTTCCCAAACTTCTATTGCTGGCTCTGGTGGAAGCTCTGCTACTACTTCTTGTGGAATTGGGTCCATCTTATTCCTCACTAATAAGGTTTTTGCTTACAAGTGTATTATGACTTTCAACAAGCTGGTCCATATTAATTTTGGACTTTGAAAGACGATAAGCCTTTACAGCACTTTTAATGTCTTCTTTGGTAAGCCAACCCTTCTCTACATAATCTTTACGAAGGTCTTTTGCTTGCTCCTTAAATGGTTCAATACAAGCCTCAATTGAAGCAAGCTGACGGATGTAGCTTGCGATATTATCTTCTTTGGACGTTACGACTTCTTGAGACATTTTCACTCCTGTGTGACTGTTGCTATAACATAGTTTTGTGTAACTAGAAAGTGTTTTTGACCTTCTAATTCAATTTCTTCAATCATATGTGATGGAACCAAAACTAAACTTTCTGGTTCATACATTTCTTTTGAATCTTCAATAACCCTCATTACTTTATATGGCTTTTCTTTTTCTTTGTAATCGGTTGGAAGAAGGAAAGCTTGCTGGGGTTTCTCTTCTGTAACCTCTACGGGTTCTATTAGCAAGTAATTGTTTCGTGGGGATAGATAATACATTAAGCACCTAATAACCTTTTGTTTAATTCGTATTCTTCATTAGTTAGAAAGTTGGTAGTTCTTCTATTACAATACTTACAAGCAAAGTCAACTGACAATAAGTTGTTTACTGTAATTTCAATTCTACCTGTTGGTATCCAATAATGAGTTTTACTATCTTTATTGGATGGTTCACATTTTTTATCTTGTTCTTGTCTAGGAACTAAATGATTACATTTGACAGACATAAATAACCTCCATATTGATTACCATTAAAATAACCAATATGGAGGCTATCGTCAAGTTTTAGATCAACCGCACTTTGAATTTCCACAGTCAGAACAAGTAACGCATCCGTCTTGGTAAATCAAGTTAGTTGAACCACAATCTCCACAAGTTTTAACTCCTGTAGCTTTTGTACCGTCTGGAACGTAGTGCTTTAGAACTCTTGCGATTGAACGAGCAAATGAGAACATATCTGAATCTTGCTCTTTCTGCATCTGTTCTACAACATAATTGATTGGAGCACCATGACGAAGCGAAAGAGAAAGCAGACGGGTAAATGCTGAGTAATTTGGATTATCAAAGAACTTGGATACATCTTTAACTGTCAAATCATCAACTAACAAATCGTAACGAGCTTGGTTTTTACCAGTTGATACTTTTAGAAGTTGTCCTTTCTTTGCGTTCTTTGGAAGGTCAATAAGTTTATTTGCTCCTCCAAGAACTTCGTAAGGTTTACCATCCATTAGACCAATAAGAATTGTCCATTTCTCACCTTTAATTGTAAGGTTGTGAATATCAGCTTCAAGTGTCTCTGGACGTTTTGGAGCATTATGTTGTGGGAATTCTTCTTTTTTGGTTTCTGTAATTAAAACACCATCGCGTGAACCATCAACATAAACAGTAATTCCTTTAAGTCCAAGTTTCCATCCAAGACGATAAAGCTCGGAAACTACCTCTGGATCTGTTCCTTTTGGAAGATTGATTGTGGAAGAGATTGAATGATCGATATGTTTTTGGATTACACCTTGAATTTCAACACGACGCTTCCAATCAATTTTGTCTGATTCAGTAAAGAAGGAAGGAATTTCGTCTGTTTCAAAACGCTTCAAATAATCTTGGACATTTTGGTGGTAAACTTTATATTCAGTCCATTTATCGCCCATAGCATCTACGAAAGCTGCTACTTGATCTTGCTCATTATGAGAAAGTTTACGACGGCGAATATAGAAGTTGCGGAATACAGGCTCAAGACCAGAAGAAGTTTGAGACATAATTGAAACAGAACCAGTTGGAGCATTTGTTAGGATGCTAATGTTTCTGCGTCCAAATGTCTTGATAGCATTTTGAAGTGAAGTTGGAAGAGATTTGATAAATTCATTATCTTTTTCAAGTTCCCAATCAAATACAGGGAAAGCTCCACGCTCTTTAGCAAGCCAAACTGATTCTTCGTAAGCACATTCTTTGAGGGTTCGATAGATTTTATCAATCATAACAAGACCATCGGCAGAATCATATGGAAGACGTAGACAAGCCAAAGCATCAGCTAATCCGTGTGTTCCAAGTCCTGTTCTACGTCCATCTGCACAAGCTCTTAGAAGGTTAGTCCAAAGTTCTTTTTCGTCTGGTGTATCACAAGCATTTAGAATCTTTGTAAGTTTCTCAATTTCAAGTTGGACCAAATCGTCAGAAAGGCGCATAGCACGTTTAGAAACTGTTTGGAACTTATCAAAATCAAAGTAAGCATTATCGTCAAATGAATTTACTACAAATGATTTGAGGTTTATTGAGATAAGACGGCAAGAGTCATAAGCAGAAAGGGGAATTTCACCACAAGGATTAGTTGTAAGTGTTTTAAATCCATAATCTTTATAACTTTGTGCTGGTAGGAATTTCTCAATATTACCCCACATCAAGAGTCCTGGTTCTGCTGTTTTTGTCGCGGAATCAACAATATCCTTCCATAGCTCTCTGGCTCTAATAGTTTGAGTGTGAGTAGGAACGCTGGAATCAACAGGAAATCTAAGAACAAAATCTTGGTCTTGCTCCACAGCTTCCATAAAGTCGTCTGAGATTCTAATTGATACATTTGCACCTGTTACCTTTGTTAAGTCATGCTTCATCTTAACGAATTTAAATACGTCTGGGTGTCTTACGTCAAGCGAAATCATAAGAGCACCACGACGACCATTTTGACCAATCATTCTACAAACATATGAGTAGAAGTCAGCAAAAGACCAAGCACCTGTTGTAGTACCTGCTGAATTGTTTACAGTCATTCCTTCTGGTCGGAGGTTTGAAATATCAACACCTACACCACAACGACGCTTAAACAAGTTAGCAAGATACTTACCAGAATCCATAATTGATGAAACATTATCTTCTGGTGAAGCAACTACAACGCAATTTGATAGTGATGCTACTGTCTCGTTATTACCAATTCCATACATAGGCGAACCTTGTGGAACGATATAACCAAAGTTTTTAATATCATTATAAATTGTATCGTAATCTAATGCTGTCTCACCACCAAACTTTGCTTCAATACGAGCAAATTCTTTGGCTATACGTTGGTGCATTTGATCTGGGCTTGACTCCAAATACTTACCATCTTTAGTTTTTAGGGCGTATTTTGTTGTAAATACGTTACCTGCTAATTCGTCACCCTTAAAATAGGAAACGCTATTAGCATTAACCTCTTCTTTACTATACATCTTCGTTCTCCGTTTTCTTTTTCTTATATTTAGAATACTTCTTCTTTAGGTTGTCTTCTTGTTCTTTTGAACTTTTAACCATTATATCCGATGGTGTCTCTCCTGTCGAGGGCAATACTTTAATCTTGACATTAGAAGTATCCATGAAAATTGGATAGACAAGACCATCTGGACCATTACGGTTTTTAGCTACAAAGATACGACCAGAGTTAGTAGTTTTATCTTCAACAGTTCGTGACACAGAGAAAATAAAATCTGCTACGAAGCACTTGTTAAATGCTTCGCTAATGCTTTCCATAGTAATAACTTCTGCGTTTAGACCAGAACGATTTGTTTGCGATGCAGTCCAAACAGGGCAAGTATACTCTTGGGCTAATCCTCGTAGCTCCTCATAAATAGTTTCAAGTTCCTGTCTCTTCTCCTTTTGATTAGAAATAGGACGAAGAAGATCACCATAGTCAACGATGATCATATCTGGTTTGATACCCTTAATTTTTAGCTTCTCAAGATGAAGCTTCAGAGTATTTGTAGAAGCAGATTTGGTAGGATATTCCTTAACAATTAGCTTTCCAGCAAGCTCTTGGACTGATTGGAAAATCTGTTCCTTAAATGAAAACAGATTCTTCAATTCAATACCCGTAAGACAACTATCGTAACGTGAAGCTACAACTGAATCAGCAAGCTCAAGGGTATAGTGAACTACGGTTTTACCAGCACGAATAGCTTCTGTTCCAAGATGGACAAGAACCATAGATTTACCAGCACCTGTAGGAGCAATTACAACTCCAAGCTCTCCTGTTCCAAGTCCACCCTTACAAATAGAATCAATCTCTGCCCAACCCATAGAGATAGGATTACGAGATTTAAGTTGGAATCGCTTTTCAAAATCTACAAGATAATCATAACCAAAGTCAGATGTGGTGCCAAGCTTTAGTGCTTCGTTAATTGTCTTTGAGATTTCATCAAAAGAAGCACTTTGAAGAAGCTTTACCGACTTCAACATAGCTTCCTTTAGCTTTTGCTTCTTACAGAAATCAAGTGAGGTTTCCTTAACGAAATCCGCACCTTCTGGTTCTTTATCGTGAATACGGGCAAAGTAATCACGAACTTGCTTTTGAACTGTTTCGTTTTGATCTTCAAGACCTGTGCGAACAAGCGTAGTCATAATATCAAACGTAGGATGAATCTTATATTTATCTTTATAACTAAAGATAAGATTTACAAACGCTTGAAGATATTTAAGTTCAAGAAACTCTGTTGAGAACACTTCGCGAATTTGATCGCTAAAAGGTCTATCAAGAAGAATCAGTTGAACCAGATTTTCTTGAAATGCGCGGCCAAAACGACTGAAATCGTTCTTTTCTGTTGTCGTCATAAGACACCTATTGGGGAATTAGATAGTAATACGGTTAGCTGGAGAAGTCAACTACCAAGCGCGGCAAGACCAATAACGTGCTTTGGTCTTTGGTCCTGGGTTTTTACAATTGTGGCGTGCTCTAAAAGATTTGCGTCTTGCAGGAACATTCTTTTTAATTTTCATGTTCTTGTCGCCAAAGTTAACTTTCTTTACGTTTCCAGTTTTTGGATCTCTAACGTAAACTTTTGATTTCTTAACATCACCCTTCATAGGTTTGTTAAGTTGAACAGTTCTACCTTGATACTTTGCTTCGGTCAATACTTGTTTTGAATCAAGTAAATGTTCTAACAAGCAAGCTTCGCAAACTGGTGTTCCATCCGATAATGTAGCATCATGCACCATTTCTTCAAGGAACATTTGCTTAACTATTTTCTTAACTGTTTCAAATAAATTGGTCATGTTTTAATTAGTCCTTCTTTTTCTTTTTCGTCCATGAGATAGGAGAAGAAGATTTCTTTTTTCTTAATGGTCCTTTACCAGCAGATTTACACTGTGCTTTAGTTGGTCTACAAGCTGGGTATTTACCACCTTTATCGGCACTATCTCTTCCACAAGGACCGCCAGTTCTACAATTTACCCAACCTTTTCCATCATTTCTCGCAAACCATCCGTGAAGACCTTGCTCTTTTTCTTTAGAGAAGTTTGGTTTATAATCTTTTTTTTTAGCTTCTTCAATAATTTCTACTTGTCCAAGGTCAATATCTTCATTTTTCTTTTTACCTTGACAGTGAGCACGTTGAGAAAAACCTTTTGGATTTTTACAATCAATTGAACGCTTATATTTTTTTGACCATTCTTCTTCAATTACTTCAACTTCTTCAAGTAATAAAGCATCATCGATTTCTTGATCAGACATATCTTCGCTTATGCCTTTCCAAATCTTTCCTTGGCGGCATTTAACAACAGCACCAGAAGCATAAGCAGAAGGCCAAACATCATATTTGCGTTTAGCTATTCTTGTGCAACGATCACCAGATTTAGATTTCTTTTTTGATTCTTTAAGAATTTCTTTTACTTTATCAAGTATAGCATTTTGAAGTTCTGATTTATTAATACCTTCTGATTCTGCTGTCTGTTTAGCTTTATTTAGATCGTTTTCTAAATTTCCAATTATAGTATCTTCAATAGTTTGTTGTTGTTGCTGAACTGTTGGTTGAGCTTTGGTGGTTGATGTATCTTCTAAACTTTCTTCAGTTTCTTGCTTAACTAAGTCTAAGCCCTCAACTTCTTCTTTAATAAATTTACGCCAGTTCTCTAGTATTAATTTTTGATTCATACCCTAAATAGTACCGTTAGCCACAAATTTCTTCATAGCCGTAATCAAATATGAATGATCTACAGTTCCAAAACCATCTTGAATAGACATTTTTTTAAACTCTAGTTGGTTTAGTTCTGGTTGGAATGTTTCTAATGTTTCATTCATATGGCTTCTAACTTGTGGAGAAATATGTGGGGTCGCTAGTTGCATGAGGCGATAATTGTCGCTAATCACCTCACCATTTGAGGCGATTGAGGTAAAACACTTAATCTTTGGATCTTGTGTTTTACAATACTCAACCAATTCATTAACAGTACAGAATTTACTTAATTGAAGTAATGGAACCCTCTTGGAAAGAGTTTTCATTCCTACCCCTCCAACTCCTTTAAGATTGTCGGAAGCATCGCCAGAAACAGCCCTAGCCAAAGCAAAGTTATTTGGATGAACACCATATTCAGCCAACACTTTCTTCGTTGTTAGGATTTGTTCTTGAATAGGTCTAAATAGAATAGTTTTGTCATTAATAAGTTGAATAAAATCTTTATCAGAAGATACAATTACCTTTTGCCAATCTCTATAATGAGAATGGGTAGCAACATACGAAACTAAATCATCTGCTTCGATATTAGGATACATAAACTGAATAATTGGGAAGTTGTTAAAGTATTCAGCCAATCTTGTTTGCTGCCAGATTTTATTCTCAAGCTCTTGGTTCTCGTCTAAATTTCTAACATCACGATTAAGTCGAATTGGATTACGACCTTCTTTATAATTGGAATTCATACTCTTTCGCTTTTTAGAACCATTCTCACCATCCCAACAAATAATAATTTGGTCTGGTTGAGTTTGTTTAATAAGCTTTTGAAGAATATTAATCGTGCCAACTACGCCTCCAACTGGTTGTCCGTTTGGAGATAAAGTAGGATTTGTAATGTATGCTCTGATGAACATATTAAGAGCGTCTACAATCATCAATCTTGGCATCTAATAACATCCTCCTTAAATAAATATTTATAACTTTGGGCTTCGGTAAGATAAACGTAATAAATGTCTGGATAAATCTGCATAATAATACCTAATAGCGAATACTCTCTAAATAAGGTTTGTTGCCTTGTTGGAGTATCCGCTAATAGGTGTGAGCTAAATGATGGACTAAATTTATTAACCCATACTAAATCGCCCACATTAAGCATGTTTGTCGCATAGAGTTTTGACCCAAGACCTTTCGCGCCTCTTTACTGCTTCTTCTCCACAAACCTCACAAGTTTTATAAGACCTATTTTCTACTTCGGCAATAAGGTTGGAAATCTCCAGATAAACTTCATGCGGACATTCCTCGCCGCTATCGATATAGAACCTAAGTCCTCCAAACTTTTCCTTGACTTGTGCTGCCGTAATGTGGTAATCGCTATTTACTTGAGTATTATTATACTTCTCGCTAACTTCTGCGATTTCAGCAATAAGGTCTTTCCAACCGCCAGAACACTCAAAGTAAGAAAGGCGAGCGAAGGTCTTTGGATACTTATTGGTAATTTCAACTTCCCACGTTTGGTTCATTTTTTCTCCTTTTGATTTCGCTTCCAACAGCGTTAATAGTTTCAAAAACAATATCACTAATAGACAAAGAGCGACCACTATTTTGAAGATCTAACATCTTGTTCATCATTATATCACAACTATAAGCCATAGCATAATGAACTTGTTCTAGTCCTTCTACCATCTCTTCTTCTGTAAGACGGCGAGTAGAAGTTGTCCCATCCTTCTTTCTGATTATCCAACAACCCTCTTTGGCTCTTTCCCAAGGATTATTGTAATCAATATAGGGTTGGTATATAGCACTATAGCTAATTTTATTCTCACTCATTATAAATCCTCATAGTTTCAATCTTACCATCTTCGGAGGAATAAACAACCTTCTTGATACCAACATACTGCATGGCAGCTTCGCACATGGGACAAGGCTTAGAGTTCTTCAGATCTCCACACTTTCCAACGCGAACAACATAAATGGTAGCACCCTCAGTCACAGAACGATCAAGACCAAGAATTGCTCCAATCTCAGCATGAACAGTAGCATGACCACGCTGCTTCTTACGAAACTGATTTGCCCATGCCTTATACTTGTTCTTATTACAAGAAGTATTAATTACGGCACCAGCACGAACAAGAACAGCACCATGCTTGTATTCCTTAAACTCGGTCTGCTGTGCGATTCGTGCGGCAAGGTCAATAAACCGCTGCTTCTTCTTAGACAACTTCGGGTCCGACTCCATGATGTTCAATCTCCAACACCAAGATAGTAACAAGGCTTCCTAAGAGCGTCAACCCCTAGGAAGCCTTTGTTTTATTCTACTTCTGCGTCTATATCGTCTGGTCCTTCACCATCAATATTATAATAATTTGATGCGTGACCTTCTTTTGTTTCAAAGTTCTTAATTAATTCTTTATCCATAATTTCAAGAACTCTTGACCTAAACTTTGGACTTTGTAGTTTTTCATTCCACATAGCAGCTTGGAATTTCTCTTTTGTTCCATCTTCATAAACAATTGAGGACCATGCACCAGCTTGTTCAAAGTGAGGAGAGGACTTAATTGCTTCTAACCATGATTCTTCATCTTGAATAGAGATATCTTCTCCACCCCATAAGATTTTGAAAGTACATTCTCTACCTTCTGTTCCAAAACGAGATTTCTTCAATCTTGCTTTTACTTCTGAACCAATTCTAAAACCCTTCTCGTCAGTAACGTAGGATGCCTTGGATTTGCGTCCTGTAAGCCATATACGGAGCGAATAAGCATAAGGTAGTGCTTTGCCTCCTGGTGTGAAATAAGGCTCTACAAGGGCTTCTGCGGGCGTGCTGGTGATGTTTGTTTTAAGCTGGTTCAACACTATAACCGTTGAGTGAGCATTAGCAATAGGCTGAACTAACTTCGACATTCCTTTTGAAAGAATACGAGGTTTTTGAGCCATAGAAGATTGAGGATTAAAGTCACCTTCTAAATCTGCGTTTGCTGGAGTTAGAGCGAGAGAGTCCCAAATATAAAGGGTTCTTTCATTTAGGGTTGTTTCGATAGTTTCAAGAACAAACTCTACCGATTGAGCTTGAACATATAGAAGCTGACCAACATCGCATCCAGCATTAGCCAAGAATTGAGAGTCAAGAGCAGATTCGGAGTCAAAGTAAATAACATTAAAGCCCATCTTTTGAGCATTAGCCGCAATTTGAGCAGCCATATATGATTTACCAGAAGCTTCAAGACCAGCAATCTCTACAATTTTACCTACGGGAATCCCAGCTAATTTACCTTTACAAATAATTGAATCAAGCCAGCGTGAGCCTGTTGGTATCCATTCTGTTACGTTTGTTGGGTTATCATCAACAAGATTAAATGCTACTTCAGCACCAGCTTTCTTGTTAATCATATCTTTTAATTGAGCTATTGATAATTTACCATTTGTCGTTGTTTGGGTCGTTGTTTTTTTAGCCATTTTGTTCCTTTGTATATGAAAAGAGCGGGCATACCCCGAAAGATACACCCGCTCAGTTAGTGTAGATTAACCAGCAAATTCATTAAAGGCGTCGTCTACTGCTTCTGCGCCTTTTGCTTTCTTGGCTTTGCCTTCGCGGACTACCTCTTTGGACTCTTCCTCTGCACTTTCATCAGTAGCAAGTGCGGCATCAAGAATCTTTTGGACTTCTTGTGTGGTTTGACGAGGATAAAGCTTGGAGAAATCTGGAATAGTATCGAGGATTTCTTTACACTTTGCTGGACCACCGTATTCTGGAGAACAAAGTGGAGAGGATTTACGACGAGGAGTAATCTTTGTCTCTGGGAACTGATCCTTAGCTCCTACAGGTGGCTTAGAGTAATCAATTACAAGATCAAGACCGTCTTGTGGATCGGTAATATCTCCGTATTCTGGATTGAGAACAAGACCAATCATCGTCTCATAGGCACGCTTACCGTATTCCCATACTTGAACACCCTTAGCCTCCTCACCACGGACTAGAACAGGAGACATAAAACGCTGCTTGGGGAAGAGTTCCTTAGCCATTTTCTGGCTTGACTTGTCTTCGTTAGCAGTTCCTTCCTTCCAAAGTTGTGAAGCGAAGTTACAGACAGGGCATTCATCGTTGAAGTTCTTTTTGGGGCAAAGAACTGTCTTACCACCAACCTTGTAGTGGAAATAAAGCTCCTTGAATGGATCACCATCGTCAGTTGGAACAATACGAACAGAGTGTTGACCCTCTTCCATTTTCCATTTAACAGAATTATTGCTTTCCTTACCGTTATTAGCAAGCTTCTCAAGCTTGTTCTTCATCTTGCTCATATCAATAGCCATTTTAATACTCCTTGTTGTTTTAAGAACGGTTGAACAAATCTCTTCAACCGCCATGTTATCATTCTAACCTACTAGCAAATCATCGTCAAGTTCCATTTCGATAATGTTACCGACGACCGTATTATGATTGAAGATACGAAATTCCTTAGCATCCAAATCATAAACCATTTCGGACCCTTCAGCCAGAGTTCTTGGCTTCCCTGTCCCCTTTACCTTACCTTGAAAGAACGCTTCTGGCAAGTCACTTACCTTAACAAAGCTCATAGTTCTTGAGCTTCCGTCTTTCTTCAAAAATGTTCCTGTAAAAGATTTCATTTTACACCTTGTATATGTGGAGAGGAATAAACGACATAGCAGTAATTATCTTTATATTGAGAAGGATAAACACCGAACATAGCTTTGGCAAGGTCAGTTATTTTCCCTTCTATTTGTTGGGTGATGCTATCGAAAAGCTCACCGTCGCTGTTTAACTGTTCGTCGTTGATGTAGTAATAGTATCTCTTGTCTCTTACCTCGTCAAGATCATAAAATAAGTTTTCTATTCCCTTATCTATATCCATTATTCCAATAGTTTTAATACAATAAGTTGGATATGTGTCGTTAAAAGTATCCATAACCCCATCATTATGGTCAAGATAGTTTAGCATGTGGACTGTATCTGCTATAACTTGATTAAGTTTATCGTAGTAACCGACAATTGGAATCTTGCCAACCATCTTTGCTACCATTTCATAGCTGATCACATAGAAAGAGCTAAATTTGTTAGAACGTGTATACTCTTGTAATACGTTAAATACAACTCTATCTGTAGCTCTTTGAAGTCCTGTAGTGAAACGTTGAGAAGGTCTAATATATATGATTCTGATCTCATGGTCTTTGTAACCCTCCAATATTTTTAGGGAAGCAGCGATAATAGTTTCATCACCACCTAAAATAAAATCAATAGGACCGTCCAGAGCAAAAGGAGCAAGGCTTGTTTTGCTCTCATATTCTTCTGGTGTTGATTGTTCATCAATAGTTCCTTCTTCAATAGATAGTTTGAATATTTTATATTGTGGGTATTTGCTAAACTTTTCAGCTATTCCACAACCTGTTTTACCAAGTCCTATTATGTTCATCAGTATCCCAAGGGAATTTCAAGAGCAGTAGCAGCAATTTGTTTCATAAATGGTGTTTTCTTATTTAAATCATCAATTTCATCATAAGTAACCCATTTGTGATCTGAATGTTCAAAGTTAAGTTTTACATCACCATCAAATTCATCACAAAGATAAATATACATCTTACCGCTAGTTGTATCACGGATTCCAGCATATACAACATGTTTTGCTTTAATACCAGTTTCTTCTTCTAATTCTCTTTTAGCAGCATAATAAGGTGTCTCACCCTTTTGAATGTGACCACCTGGATATGACCAGTGAAGAGGCATCCATTCGTCTGTCTTGGACCTCTCAACTACAAGGATTTTCTTACCCTTTTGGACTACAATTAAGACCGAATTAGGCGTATCGTTTTCTTCCATATTGCTCTCTGATCAATCTTCTTATAACCCTTCTTATGGATTCTTCAACCTTCTTTTGAGATCTAATTGTGTTTATAAATCTTTGATGTGGTTTAGAATCTAATGAAAGTGCTTTATCACCTCTTCTATTCTTTACTAACTCAATTGCTTCCTCTGGATCTAATCCACCTTTTACAAGCGCACCAGCAGCAACTGTAGCCGATCTGTTCAAACCCATAGAACAAGTAACTAATACCTTTTTAATGCTTGGATTATTTAAATCGGCTTCAACAGCATTAATCGCTTTAATGATTTCTTTATCATGTTCAATTAGTTTTTCAGCTTCTCTATCGTCTATTGGTTGATCTATATCAGCAATAGGCATTAATATAACTTTATCTTTATTTGCTTCTAAAGTATTTTTATCTTTAGCAAGTAATAAATCTGCCACTTGATCGGACATAACATATATCTTATCGAAAGTTGATAAAGCGTTTTTACTAAGTATACCATACTTCATAGGAGCAGCACCAACAGCAAGTTTATCAGTTAAAAATGTATATCCTTTTGCTGCTTGTGGGGCTTCCTTATATTCGTCTGGTGGTTCTTCTTGTTTTCTTTTAAAGAAATCAAACAAACCTTCATTCATATGTTTAAAAT
>JACCDP010270472.1_pt1 | contig 19214 bp, 17 predicted proteins | sample 7445841 | NCBI WGS metagenome assembly JACCDP01 (sample SAMN15323441, study PRJNA562643) | freshwater metagenome | isolation source: river surface water | place: USA:Blue River Watershed | collected 2017-08-17
GGGCTCTGCTTTGGCGAAACTAGAAACCGAAGTTGCCGTGGGAACGCTGTTTCAGCGCTTCCCCAACATGAACATTGTTGGCACACCTTCGTGGCGCGATCGCCTCACCATTCGAGGCGTAAACCAGCTGCAGCTCAGTCTTTCGTAAGACGAGCAATCAAACTGCTGGTGTCCCAGCGCTTGCCGCCCATGGCAATTACTTCTTCGTAGAACTTGTCGACCATTTCGGTCATGGGAAGCTGTGCCCCATTGCGCTTGGCTTCGTCAAAACAAATAGCCAAGTCTTTGCGCATCCATTCCACGGCAAAACCAAATTCGAATTCGTCGCGAACCATGGTCTTTGCTCGGTTTTCCATTTGCCACGACTGTGCAGCGCCTTTGGAAATGACATCAACAACATCGTCTGGGTTCAACCCTGCGCGCATGGCGAAGTTCAATGCTTCAGACAACCCTTGTGCAATTCCAGCGATGCAAATTTGATTCACCATCTTTGCCAACTGCCCAGAGCCCGCCTTGCCCAACAACTGGCAACGCTTTGCGTACGCATCAATAATTGGATTCACGCGGTCGAATGATGCTTGATCGTTGCTTCCACACATAACAGTAAGTTGACCGTTTTCAGCGCCAGCTTGGCCACCTGAAACCGGAGCATCGACAAACCCTGCGCCAACTGCAGCACATGCATCAGCAAGTTCACGCGCCAGTGTTGCAGATGCGGTGGTGTGGTCAACCATCACTGAACCAGGCTTCAATCCGGCAAGTACACCGTCATCACCAAAAACAACCGAGCGAACGTCATTGTCGTTACCGACACACATGAACACGATGTCGCTCTGTTGCGCAACTTCGCGTGGAGTCAGTGCTCGCGAACCACCATATTCGGCAACCCATGCATCTGCTTTTTGCGTTGTGCGGTTGTACACCACAACGTGGTGACCGGCTTTTGCAAGGTGGCGAGCCATTGGCCCACCCATAATTCCCAAACCAACGTAGCCAACGTTTGCCACGACTATTTCTTTTTCGCTACGGCCTTAGCAGGAGCTTTCGCAACTTTTGCGACCTTGGCAACTTTTGCCGCTTTTGCAACTGGCTTTGCTGCATCTTTCGCAACTGCTTTTGCAACAGGCTTGGCGTCATCCTTTGGGATCTGCTTCACGATCTTTGCGCCCTTTGAAGGCTTCAACACACCTTGTTCAAGCGCTGCATCAAGCCACACTTCTGCAGCATCAGTTGAAACTTTTAGCGCAGGTGAAATTTCTGAGATCAAGTTGATGCGCGCCCGGTCGTACATAGTTTTTTCTGCAGCCGACAATGCGCTGTCGCGGTCGCGTGCAGCCAAGTTACGTACCACTTCAGCAACTTGGTATACGTCGCCACTCTTCAGTTTTTCTTGGTGGTTCTTAAATCGACGCGACCAGTTTGCAGGCACGCGTGGGTCGGCTTTCGAAAGCACTGAGCGCAAGTCTTCAAGTTCGGACTTCGAAACCGGCGGGCGCACACCAACTTGGTTCGCCATTGCGGTTGGTACCGAAAGGGTCATTTCGTTGATGACGGTCTTCAAAATGAGGTATTCCTGGACCGCACCGAATGCCTTCATGCGCTTAATGCCGTGCACAATGCAGGCACCATGCTGGGGGTAAATGACGGTGTCACCTTTTTTGAATTTCACTGAAGCGACCTCTCTACAGACTGACCCCGAAAGGATAGGCGTTCAGAGCCCCTAACCCACAATGCGCGCGATATTCACACGCTCATTTGCAATTGCGCCCCCGGTAGGAATCGAACCTACGACCTACGGATTAGAAGTCCGCCGCTCTATCCATCTGAGCTACGGGAGCAATCTGCTTGCTCAAATCTACCGTCCACTCAACTACCGTTTAGCCGTGCGTTCACGACTGTTGGTGCTGTTTGCGGCAATCTGTTTCGCCACAACTGGCACATCGCGAGCACTTGGGCCAGACAGTGCCACATCGCTTGGAGTTGCCGCTATTCGTTTTATCGTCGGCGCAACTGCCCTTTTTGCCATCGCTGCACTTACCCATAAGCCACATGTGGCCACAGTTGCACTACCCCTATATATATGGGTCATTGCAGGCTTTGGCCAGGCCATGTACGGGGCAACCTTTTTTGCAGCCGTTCACGACACTGGTGTCGCCGTTGGCACGGTGGTGGCGCTTGGCTCAGCGCCAATTCTTACTGGAGTTCTGTCGGCAATGTTGTTTCGTTCGATCCCTTCTCGCACATGGATGTTGGCAACAGGTATCGCCATTGCCGGAATGTCGCTCATTGTGCTTTCGGGCGATAACACAACAGTTTCGGCAAGTGGGATTATTTACGCGCTTAGTGCGGGTTTGGGTTATGCGCTGTTTGCACTCGCTAGCAAGCGCATTGTCGAGTCGGGAGTTGCGAGCGATGTTGCCATGGCGCGAGTGTTCGGTATCGCTGCAGTCATGCTGAGTCCAACATTATTTTTTGTCAATATTGATTGGGTACTCACATCTGGAGGTTTTTCGCTCGGGCTGTGGCTTGGAATTGTCACAGTTGCGCTTGCCTATTGGGCATATGCAAGCGGTCTCACGCACCTAGAACCGCGTGAAACCACCATGATCACCCTCGGCGAACCTGTTGTTGCAACGATGCTTGGCGTATTGGTGCTGAATGAACGACCTGCTGCACTTGCATGGCTGGGCATAGTTGTCGTCATCGTCGCACTCGCTTACGAGTCACTCGGAACTACTTCAAATATGAAACACTGAGCACATGCCTCGCGCGTTGCTCAGTGTGTACGACAAAACAGGAATCGTCGAATTCGCTCGACAACTGCACGAACTTGGCTGGGAGCTCATATCTAGCGGTGGCACAGCATCGGTCATTTCAGATGCAGGAATACCAGTCATTGATGTTGCCGAAATTACCGGTTACCCCGCAATCTTGGGACACCGTGTTGTCACGTTGCATCCGTCTATCCATGGTGCGCTTCTTGGAGATGTCAGCGACCCCGCACATGTTGCCGAGATGCAACAACTAAATATTTTGCCAATCTCACTAGCTGTTGTAAACCTGTATCCGTTTTCCAGCAATCCAAGTATTGAACTCATCGATGTTGGTGGCCCTGCCATGGTCCGCGCTGCCGCCAAGAACCACGCCCACGTAGCGGTGGTTACCGATCCGATGCAATACAGCGAAATACTTGATGCACTGAAGTCTCCAAGTGGAATCAATTCCACAATGAGGAAGTCTCTTGCTGCACAGGCGTTTGCCGCGACCGCGGAATACGACGCACAAGTAGCGCGGTGGTTTAGCGATGAAACTACATCTCTTCCTGAACGAATGAGCATCCATCTCGTACGTGAAGACATATTGCGCTATGGCGAGAACCCACATCAACAAGGTGCCAGATACCGAATTGTTGGTAAAGCGAGTTGGTGGAACACCGCAAAACAATTAGGCGGCAAAGAAATGAGTTATTTAAACGTGCTCGATGGCGAATCTGCATGGAACTTGGTGTCCAATTTTGACAGCCCATGCGTTGCCATCATCAAGCACGCAAACCCGTGCGGAATGGCTGTTGCAAAAACTATTGAATTGGCCTATGAGCGAGCGTTGGCCTGCGACCCCGTAAGTGCTTTTGGAGGAATTGTCGCATTGAATCGCACGGTTGATACCACGGTCGCCGAGCACGTGATTGACATCTTCACCGAAGTGGTTATTGCGCCAGAATTTACCTCCGAAGCTTTGGCTCTGCTGAAATCAAAAAAGAACCTGCGGATCATCGCTGCTGAACAGCCAACAGGCGGACATCTCCATATGCGTTCCATCGATGGTGGAATGCTCATCCAGGACGTGGATGTAGTGGAAACACCGGTTGAGTCATGGAAAGTGGTGTCCACCGCGACTCCAACTGAAGAACAACTTGCCGATGCTGTAGTTGCATGGGTTGCGTGCGCATCGGTTTCTTCGAATGCCATCACACTGGTGAGCAATGGTCAAACCGTAGGAATTGGTGGAGGCCAGCAAAACCGGATTGATGCTGCCCGACTTGCGTGCGAGAGAGCTGGTGATCGTGCCCATGGCGCAGTAGCGGCGAGCGATGCATTTTTCCCGTTCCGCGACGGCCCAGATTTGCTTGCTCGACACGGTATTTCGGTCATCGTTCAGCCTGGCGGTAGCCAGCGGGACGAAGACTCGATCGCAGCCGCCAATGAGCATGGCATGGTCATGATCTTCACTGGCACGCGACATTTTCGACACTGAACTTTTTGTAAAGAGTGTGACGACAGTTTGTTGACTTTTTGTTCAAACCGAGGCTTGAAAAAAGTTCTGACAACTAATGTCGCGCTATGGGAGGCGGTGCGGGCTCAATTTTGACGTCCGAGCACTTGTGTATCACTTCTCAGAACACCGATCCTCGGGCAATTGCGCTACTGCAATCTGCGCATGATTTAGGAATCACTGCGCTTACGGGAATCCATGTTTCCGACTTAGTGTTCTTCCGTGGAAATATTCACGACGACACAAAACTGTTGCTTGAGTCTTTGTTGGTCGACTCGTTGCTGCAACAAGGTGAATGGAATCTCAGTAGCACCGCCCGCGAGCATGTTGTAGAGACAGCGCTGCACCCTGGCGTCACCGACGCCACTACAGACGAATTGCTCCGCGTAATTCAACGGATGGATCTGCCAATCGACGGTGTGGCCAGTGGTAAGCGTTTTGTACTTCAGGGATCGCTTGCACCGAGCGAACTCAACAGACTCATCTCTGCTCTCCTGGCAAACCCAATCATTGAGCGTTGGAGCGTGGATTCCCCTATCGAGCCACTGTTTGTGGATACGCAAGCAATTGCAACGATTGCAGTGAATCGTGTACCCATAGATGCCACAACTACACCTGAACAACTGTCTGTTATCAACAGGGAACGCGGCCTTGCACTTGACCCGGAGGAGTTGATTGCTGTTCGCGAACACTTTTCCCAGCGTGGCGTTCACCCCACCGATGTTGAGCTTGAAACCATTGCCCAAACATGGAGTGAGCATTGCGCGCACAAGACTTTTCGCGCAAATATCACTACCGAAAGCGGTGCTTCTCGACCATCGCTCATAAACCAATTGCGCGCAAGCACCGACAAAATCAATGCGCCGTATGTCGTGAGCTCATTTGTTGGCAATGCGGGAATTATCAGTTTGACGCCAGGTCGCACATTGGCTGTGAAATGTGAGACGCATAATCACCCAAGCGCAATTGAACCTTTCGGTGGAGCAAACACTGGAGTTGGCGGAGTTATTCGGGACATCATGGGTGCTCAGCACACTCCAATTGCATGCACCAACATCTTATGTTTTGGTCCACCCGACACTGACACCTTGACTTTGCCCGAAGGAGTGTTCCCGCCTCGGCGCACACGCGATGGAGTGATTGACGGAATTGCAGACTACGGAAACAAGATCGGTCTTCCAACAGTTGCTGGAGCCGTGTTGTACGACTCTGGGTATACGGCAAACCCATTGGTGTACGCAGGTTGCATTGGCACATCAAATTCATATATCGATCAAGTTGTGCCACAGCCTCGTGATCGCATTGTTGTATTGGGTGGTCGCACAGGTCGCGATGGGCTTCGCGGTGCGACCTTTTCATCGATGACCATGGATGCAACAACTGGTGATGTATCTGGCGCGAGCGTGCAAATTGGCGACCCGATTACCGAGAAATTGGTGATTGATCTTCTTGCTGATGCACAGCATTTGTATCGAGCAATTACCGATTGTGGTGCGGGTGGTTTGTCTTCTGCAATTGGCGAAATGGCAGAAGGAGTTGGAGCACGCGTTGAACTGACACACGCACCTTTGAAATACCCTGGGCTCGCACCGTGGGAAATTTGGTTATCTGAAGCTCAAGAGCGAATGGTGCTTGCTGTTGCTCCTCAACAGTGCGAAGACCTGCGCACGCTATGTGTGCTGCATGGCGTGGAGTACACCGACATGGGTGAATTTACGGGAGACAACCAGCTTGTTGTTACCTACAACAGCGAACCCGTGCTGCAATTAGATACCGATTTTTTACACAACGGAAGACCGCAGCGAAACATGCGCGCAGTCATGCCGAAACCAAACCGAACAGCAGATCAAAGCGCACCGAAGTGGCTTTCCCAACACAACGTCGCAGACATCTTGATGGCGTTACTTGGTCACCCAAACATTGCCAGCAAGGCTTCTGTTATCCATCGCTATGACCATGAAATTCGAGGGGCAACTGCAGTGCGCCCCCTTGTTGGTCAAGTTGGTGATGGTCACGGAGACGGCGTGGTTATTGCAGAACCGCTTGATGATTTTGGCTTCGCGATTGGCATTGGAGTCAACCCCTGGTTTGGCATTCACGACGCGGAGCGCATGGCTCTTGCTTGCATCGACGAAGCAATGCGCAACGTTGTGGCCGTTGGCGCCGACCCCGACAAAGCCGTGCTACTCGACAACTTTTCGTGGGGCGACCCGCGCCGAGAGACCACACTTGGCGAACTCGTAGCCGCAGTAGATGGTTGTGTTACTGGCGCGCACGCGTTTGCCGCCCCCTTTGTCTCGGGTAAAGACTCGCTGAATAACGAATACCTCGGTAGCGACGGCGAACGCCATTCCGTGCCACCCACGCTGGTGATTACCGCCGTTGCTCATGTGCCAAACGCAAACCGCACCGTCACTGCCGACTTGAAAGGCGCTGGTAACACCATCATTTTGGTCGGGCGAACGCTTCCCGAATTTGGCGGAAGCCATGCCGCCATGGTGTGCAATGCGCAATCAACTTGCGTGCCTTCGTTTGATGAGCAATCGCCTACTCATTACCGAGCAGTGCACGCGCTGATGCTGCAACAGAAAATTCGTTCATGCCATGACTGCAGCGAAGGTGGGCTTGGTGTAACCGTTGCTGAAATGGCAATGGCAGGCCGACTTGGAGTCGCACTACTTCCCACTGACGATGCACACACTCACCTATTCAGCGAATCTCTCGGACGTCTCGTTCTTGAAGTTGAGGCCGCGCACGTGAGTGACGTATTGACAGCACTACCTGGTGCGCAAGTTATTGGTTCGGTAACCACAACACCATTCCTCGTGCTTCCAGATAACAGCGCGCTTTCAGTTGACACGATGTTGACCGTGTGGCAGGCACCGCAGTGAACTCACCACATGCACTCGTACTCACTGCACCTGGCACGAATCGCCACCCCGACGTGATGTTTGCTTTGCAACAGGCTGGTGCAACTTCGACTGCTCTCAACATGCACCAACTCCGCGAACAGCCGCATGCCATCGACACCGCCCAAATAGTTGTAGTTGCTGGTGGATTTTCTTTTGCCGACGCACTTGGTGCAGGAAGATTATTTGCGCTCGAACTTTCAGAAATTCTGGGTGACTCATTACTCAATGCTGTGCAATCAGGCAAACCAATTATTGGAATTTGCAATGGCTTCCAAACTCTTGTGCGTCTTGGAGTATTGCCAGGTAAGCATCGCGCCGCACTTGGACACAATGAGGTTGGTGGTTTTCAATGCAGTTGGATCTCAATGAAGCCAACTTCAAAACGCAGTGTATGGACACAAAACTTGACTGAAGAAATCTATTGCCCTATCGCACATGGCGAAGGTCGGTTCACTGCAAGCGACGAAACACTTTCGCATCTGCGCGAAAACGATCAAATCGCGCTGACATATTCGGGACGTAACCCAAATGGAAGTTGCGATGACATTGCAGGAATCTGTGACGAAACAGGCTTCGTACTCGGGCTTATGCCCCACCCTGAAAATCATGTCGTTGCGCGCCAGCACCCCCAGTTCCACCGTGGTCATGCACATGGCCTCGGACTTCGGCTCTTCGAGCAAGGAGTAGCAATTGCTCGTAGTTGACCCGTGTACTGATATTTCATTGCCGCTTCCCGGCCGTTCGGTGGGCAAAGTACGAGTGGCATATTCCCTTCCTCAAAACGAGCGACTGTTCATCACTACCGATCGATTGTCAGCCTTTGACCAGATCGTTGCCGCAGTTCCCTATAAAGGCCAAGTACTGAATCAACTCGCAGCATGGTGGTTCGCCAACACAACCGACATCATCGGCAACCACATCGTTTCGTTACCAGATCAAAATGCAACTATTGCTCAAGGCGCAACACCGCTACCCGTAGAAGTCGTTGTTCGCGGTGTCATGACCGGATCAACAAGCACCAGTATTTGGAAGCAATACGAACAGGGCAAACGCGAAATATACGGCTACTCGTTTGCAGATGGAATTACCAAAAATACGCTGCTCCCGGAAGCGATCATTACGCCAACCACAAAAGGTGACTCTGGCGCCCACGACGAACCTCTTACAAATTCCGAAGTAGTAGACCGCGGGTTGGTTGACGCAGCAACATGGGCAACGGTACAAAAAGCCGCACTCTCGCTCTTCGCACGCGGACAGCAAATTGCTCAACGTGCAGGGCTTCTCCTAGCCGACACAAAGTACGAATTTGGAACCCTGCCACATGGCGAAGTGATCATCATCGACGAAATGCATACTCCTGATTCTTCACGTTTCTGGGAAATCTCCTCATACGAAGAGCGACTTGCTGCAGGCAAAGAACCAGAAAGCCTAGACAAAGAACCAATTCGTTTGGCGCTTGACGCACTTGGTTATCGCGGCAACGGAACGCCTCCCCTACTTGACGAGGTGGTGATTGCAACGACAACTAGGCGTTACATCACCGCATATGAACGCATCACTGGAACCGCGTTTGTTCCGGGCGAATACCCAATTCAACAACGACTCATATCGGCTCTACAGAAAGCAAATATCTTATGAAACGTCAGCACCCCTTTTCAGGTGATGCACCGCGCGAAGAGTGCGGAGTACTCGCTATTTCGTCAACTGAATCAGATGCTGCTCAACTCTCTTTCTTTGGATTGTTCGCTTTGCAACACCGTGGACAAGAGGCAGCTGGCATCGCGGTTGCAGACGGTAAGCAGGCACGGCTGCATAAAGACGTTGGTCTTGTTGGTCAAGTCTTTACTCCGCACACACTTGCGCCGCTTACTGGTCAACACGCCATTGGCCATACGCGCTATTCCACAACAGGAGCGCCAGGTGCACGAAACGCGCAGCCCTTCTTGGTAGAAACCATTCACGGCCCACTTGCCGTCGCGCACAATGGCAACTTGGTGAATGCACCCGAACTTCGCGAAGAATTACTGACTAAAGGATTCGGACTGACTGCAAGCAGCGACACCGAAGTGATCACGCTCATGCTTGCAAGTGCTGGAGGCGCATCGTGGGAAACTCGCCTTGAACGCACACTTCCCGCTTGGCAAGGGGCATATTCATTGGTCATCCTCGCTGAAAATCGCGTTATTTGCGTGCGCGACCCGTGGGGTTTTCGACCGCTTTCACTTGGCAAGTTACCTAATGGAGGCTGGGCGTTTGCCTCTGAAACATGCGCTTTACGCACGCTTGATTGCACCGACATTAGTGAAGTGCAACCTGGTGAAATTGTTACCGCCCAAGGAACCGAACTCATTCGCAAGCAAGCACAAATTCCGCATGTGCCTCAAGCACGATGCACATTTGAATTCGTCTATTTCTCACGACCTGATTCGCAGTGGGACAACCGCAGCGTGCACTCGGTGCGTCAGCGCCTTGGCGAGCAACTAGCCATTGAAGCAACGGTTGATGCAGACGTTGTGGTGCCGGTACCTGACTCATCTATTCCTGCAGCCGTAGGTTTCTCTCGCGTCAGCGGCATTCCGTACAACGACGGACTCATTAAAAACCGATACATCGGTCGCACATTTATTGAGCCAACACAAAGCATGCGCGACAAGGGCGTGGCAATGAAGTTCAACACGCTTGCCGAAAACCTAGAAGGTAAGCGCGTCATCATGATTGATGATTCACTTGTTCGTGGAACGACAGCCGGTCGACTTGTCGCTTTGCTACGCGATGCAGGAGCAACCGAAGTGCACGTACGCATTACCTGCCCGCCCATTACACACGCATGTCACTTTGGTGTTGATATGGGTCACGATGACGACCTCATTTCATCACGACTTTCTTTAGAGGAACTGCGCAAAGAAATTGGTGCCGACTCACTTGCATTCTTGTCGCTTGAGGGAATGATGAAGGCTGTCGGCAAAGAGGACGGCTATTGCAACGCGTGCTTCACCGGTGCATACCCCATCACGATTACCAAGCGACTGAGTAAAGGAATGTTTGACCAGGTGCTTGCATGACCAACGGCTTGAACATTTTGGTGGTTGGAAGCGGAGCACGCGAACACGCACTCGCTTCTAAAATTAGTGAGTCTCCACGATGCGCAAACCTGCACGTCACTCCAGGTAACGCGGGTACTCCAGGAACCCGACACACTGTTTCAGCAACCGATATAAACGGCATCATTGCGCTGTGCAATACCAACCGCGTCTCACTTGTTGTCGTGGGGCCAGAAGCACCGCTCGCTGCAGGACTTGTTGATGCATTGCTCGCAGCAGGAATTGCAGCATTTGGCCCAACGCAAGCTCTCGCCCGTCTCGAGTCCGACAAGTCGTACGCGCGAAACATTGCCCACACCCTGAACATGCCTAGCCCCCGGTTTGCCTCGTTCACACAAGGAAGCGAAGCCGAAGCGCTTGCGTGGTGGAAGAACTTTGGCGCAGACATTGTGGTGAAACAGTCTGGATTAGCAGGCGGAAAAGGCGTGGTTGTTCCAAATTCGACTGATGAAACCACGCTCGCTATTCGCGAAGCAATTGCTGTTGGCGACATTGTGCTGGAAGAACGACTGACTGGCACTGAATGTTCACTCATTGCAGTAAGCGATGGCAAAACCAGCGTTGCATTTCCTCTCGCCCAGGACCACAAGCGCATCGGCGAAGGCGACACGGGGCTGAATACAGGCGGCATGGGCGCATACGCACCAGCGCCGGTGCAATTGTCGGCCGAAGAACTGCACGGCATGTTCATTACACCTGTCATCAATCATTTCGCAGCTGCCGGCACACCATTTACCGGAACGCTGTTTGCAGGAATCATGCTTACGTCAAACGGACCACGTTTACTTGAATACAACTGTCGGTTCGGCGACCCCGAAGCACAAGTGCTGCTCTCGCTCCTTGAATCTGACCTTGTCGAGATGTTGCTCGCGTGCACCACTGGTTCACTGAAACCAACCCATCTTTCGATTCGTGAAGGTAGCGCACTTGGCGTAGTGCTGGCATCGAGCAACTACCCCAACACGCCTCGCACGGGCGACATCATCACCAACTTGCCAAGCACCAACCCCATGTGTTCGGTGTTTCATGGTGGAACCGAAATACAAAGCGGCAATCTCGTTACCGCAGGCGGACGCGTGCTGACATGCGTGGGAGTTGGCGCAACACTCGAAGAGGCACGAACGCATGCATATGCCACCGCTTCGCGCATTTCGTTTGACGGCGTACAGATGCGTCGAGACATCGCCTGGCGTGCACCTGGAGCAACCATCAAGTCGTATGCATCAACGGGTGTAGATATTGACGAAGGTACTCGCGCAGTTGATCTCATCAAGGCAAGCGTTGCTAAAACCGCAACGTCACAAGTACTGCGAGGCGTTGGTGCTTTCGGTGGCGCGCTCGATGTGTCATTCCTCAAAGAGTTTGATCACCCAGTACTCGTTGGCTCAACCGATGGCGTTGGAACAAAGGTTGAACTTGCAGCGCGAACTGGTCGCATTCGCGGCACGGGTCACGACATTGTGAATCACTGCGTGAACGACGTGTTGGTACAACGCGCGTATCCACTGTTCTTTCTTGACTATCTTGCATCGTCACACTTGAACGCAGACAATGTGGCTGAAGTTGTTGGTGGAATGGCCGATGCTTGTGCTGCGGCGGGCTGCGTGCTGCTCGGTGGCGAAACCGCCGAAATGCCCGGCGTGTACGCCGAAGGTGCTTTCGATATTGCAGGAACCCTTGTTGGAGTGGCGGAACGTGAGCAATTGCTGCCGCTTCCAACAATCGCCGCAGGAGACGTACTCATCGGTGTTGCTTCTAATGGACCACACACCAACGGGTATTCGTACCTGCGCAAACTCTTCGCCTGGATTCCCATGGAGTCACAACCAGTGCCACTTGACCGCCCGCTAGTGGAAGCCCTCTTAGAACCACATCGCAACTATTTGCCAGTTCTCAAAGATGCGCTAGACACTGAATTGGTAAAAGCGCTCGTGCACATTACGGGTGGCGGGCTACCAGAAAACATGCCACGCGTGCTGCCAAAAGGAATTGGTGCCAATATCAACCTGGGTTCGTGGCCGATGCCGCCACTGTTCCAACTAGTGAGTGAACTGAGCACACTCGACACCGACGAGCTGTACCGCACGCTCAACATGGGCGTTGGAATGGTGGTCATTGTTGCACCCGAACATGTCAACGCCGTACAAGATTCAATCAACGAAACTACCTGGATCATCGGCGAACTCACCAGCGATCACAACAAGGTGCTACTGAAGTGACCACGCGGCTTGTGGTGTTGGCATCGGGAAACGGTTCTAACCTGCAGGCCATTATTGACGCGTGCGAAGCAGAGACACTCCATGCACATGTAGTTGGCATGGTTTCCGACAACCACCATGCCTTCGCATTGCAACGCGCTGCTCAACACAACATTGCTTGTCGCGTTGTGGACGCCACTCACACCAGCAGAAGTGAATTCAATAATCAACTTGCTCGTGCAGTGAGTGAGTTCAAACCAGACATCGTGGTGCTTGCCGGATTCATGAGACTGCTCACTATGGAGTTCCTTGCACACTTTCCACAGCGCGTCATCAACGTGCACCCGGCTTTGCCCGGCGAACTACCGGGAACCCATGCCATTGCTCGCGCCTTTGATGAATTCGTTGCAGGCAAGCGCACGCACACAGGCGTCATGGTGCACTTTGTACCCGATGAAGGTGTTGACAACGGCCCTGTCATCGATAGTGCCGTTGTTCCTATTTACCCAACCGACTCGCTTGCCGACTTAGAGCAACGCATGCATGCAACCGAACACCAACTTCTCATTACCTCACTCACCCAACTGACCAAGGAGCACACCCCATGAGCAACAATGAATTCTTCAATCGTTTTGAAGGCCTTACTTTTGATGATGTCGTCGTGGTGCCTGGCTATAGCGATGTGCTTCCCGACATGGTGAACACCACCACCACATTTGCTCGCGATATTGAACTGACCGTTCCTTTGGTATCCGCGGCTATGGACAAAGTGACCGAAGCACGACTGGCCATTGCCATTGCCCGTAATGGTGGGCTCGGCATAATCCATCGCAACCTCACTATCGAGGACCAGGCGACTGAAGTACGCCGCGTGAAGCGCTCGCAGTCGGGAATGATTACCGACCCAGTCACCCTCTCGCCCACTGCAACTCTTGCCGAAGCGGAACAACTGATGAACCGCTACCACTTCTCTGGCGTGCCCATTACTGACAGCAACGGAATTCTTGTTGGCATTTTGACCAACCGCGACATTCGCTTCTGTAAACAAAGCGACTACACACGCTCGGTCACAGAGTTCATGACCAGCACCGGCTTAGTCACCGCAACTGAGGGAACATCACTGGACGATGCTCGGGCAATCTTGCAGGAACATCGCATTGAAAAACTTCCACTTGTAGATAGCGCAGGAAAACTACGCGGGCTTATCACCGTGAAAGACATTATGAAGCGACAGGAGTTTCCTAACGCAACGCGCGACACTGGAGGCCGATTACGCGCAGGTGCGGCGGTTGGAGTTGGCGACGACTTGGAAGAACGCGTCAGTGCATTAGTTGCTGCTGGAGTTGATGCCGTAGTGGTTGACACCGCTCACGGCCACTCGGCAGGTGTCATGAATGCAGTGCAACGCATTAAATCTGCGTGGCCAGACTTGGCTGTTGTCGCAGGCAATGTGGTGACAGAAGAAGGCGTTGACGCTTTGCACAGCGCAGGTGTTGATGCGGTGAAAGTTGGAGTTGGCGCTGGTTCAATTTGCACCACACGCGTAGTGGCAGGTGCAGGTATGCCACAACTTTCCGCAATTTGGCACACAGCGCAACGCGCGAAACAACTTGGCATTCCACTCATCGCCGACGGCGGAGTTACGTACTCGGGCGACCTAGTGAAAGCATTCGCCGCTGGCGCAACCGTGGTCATGTTGGGCAGTTTGTTGGCAGGTACCGACGAGGCACCTGGCGAAGTAGAACTGTTTGAAGGACGTCGATACAAGAGTTATCGCGGAATGGGTTCGCTCGGTGCAATGCAAGGACTCGGTGCCGACCGTTACGGTTCTGCGCAAGGCGATGGCGCAAAGCGCAACAAGTTGGTTCCCGAAGGTATCGAAGGTCGCGTTGCTTACGCAGGTTCAATCACCGATGTGATCTACCAACTTGTTGGCGGCTTACGCTCGGGAATGGGTTATGCAGGTGCAGCGAACTTGGCCGACCTGCACGCACGAGCACGCTTCATGCGAGTGACTACTGCGGGTCGCGAGGAAAGCCACCCACACGACGTGACGATCACGCACGAGGCCCCGAACTACCACAGCAGCTAACCCTGCCCACCGCACACATAGGTACATGACGGTACCCACAAAAGTTATACCAACGGTTATACCAATTTGTTATGATTTTGAAATGGCACAAAAAGTAGGCCCAAAAGGACAAGTAGTAATTCCGAAAAAGCTACGAGACGAACTAGGAATTGAACCCGGTGACGAAGTCGTTGTTTCACTTTCTGAAAGCGGCGTACTCATTCAGTCCGTTCATAAGACTCAATCTCTTCGTGGCATGTTCGCAGGTTCCGGAATGCTCAAGATACTCATGGATGATCGTCGCAAAGAGGCCCGATGAACATATGCCTTGACTCATGGGCGGTACTCAATTGGCTTGAAGATGGGCCTTCTGCTGCTGCCATAGAAAAGACCATTCCATCCCGCCCAGTGATCAGCCTTGTCAATGTTTGTGAAGTTCTGTATGTCATCTCCAGAAAGCACGGAGATCGAGCCATTCAGCAGGTTCTCCCAGCTCTACGCCAAAACCTTTCATTCATTGAAGTAAATGAAGAGCTCACACTTTCTGCATCGCGAATCAAGGCTGCACACAGAATGGCTCTAGGTGACGCATTTTGTGTGGCAACGGCTCTTGCCCATAACGCAAAAATTCTGACTGGCGACCCTGAAATTATCAATGCAAAAGGAAATTGGAAAGTTCAGGACTTACGATAAACACGTGATTTTGCATTTGTTGTCGCGTGAAGCTTGGGCCGAGGCTCAAGCACACGGCCAACTCATCGCTCCATCAGTTGCAACGGAAGGCTTTGCTCACTGCTCTACCGAACATCAGATAGTGGACGTTGCCAACAAGTACTACAGCGGTGCAAACAACATGGTGTTGCTCAACATTGACCCAGCAAGACTCACAAGCAAACTCATATTCGAACCACCTGCACACCTTGACGGCTCACCAGCACTTCCCCATGAACCGATGTTCCCTCATATTTACGGACCAATCAATTTGGATGCCGTTATTGAAGTCATTGACTTCCCATGTGATTTAAAGGGTAATTTCAGTTCACCGCCACAATTAAACACCTTCAATGTTGTCAACATCGCTCACGTGCCACACCACTGGCAGCGTGCAGCAGAACTGTCGGTAACAGAGTGGAAGAAATACTTCCCCAACGACACGGTGCAGACATACTTTGATCTCTACGGACTTACGGGACAATACGAAGGACACTTCGCAGAAACGTACATCGCAGTAAATCCTGAAGATGAACTGCTCGGAATGGCAACTCTTGTTGACGATGATGAGTTACCCGAGTCAAATGAACCTGGCCCATGGTTAGCAGCAGTTCTTACCGTTCCCTCCAAACGACAGAACGGAGTCGGCTCCACGCTCGTTCAACAGGTCGTAAAACGCGCACACCAACATGGGCACCGTGAACTCTTTCTCTACACCGCGGACGAGCAAGAGTGGTATGCCAAAAAAGGTTGGATTCCCACTCGTGAAACTGAACTGAATGGCATTGCGCATACCGTGATGCGCTTGCCACTTCAGATTTAGTCTTCAAGACTCCAGCGAACTTCAACAGTTACTGACACTTCTTGTGTTCCAAGGTTGACAACAGTTTTCGTCATAGACAATTCTGCACTTCCTGCATCACCAACCATCAGTGGCACAGGCGAACTTGGCGAATTTATTTCAGTTATGTACACCACTGATCCGAGATCCTCGTCGACCAATCCTGCGTAATCCTTTGCTTTTTCCTTGGCGCTCTTGATAGCTGCCTCGCGTGCCTGCGCTACCGCCGCATCGGTATCGAGCAACGTTGGCGTTACGCCGTACACCTGCAATGAGTTACCGCCGGCTGCAATAACTGAGTCCACTACTTCACCAGCCTTTGCAGTATCACGCAAGGTAACGGTGAACACTTGTTGTGCACGGTAGCCACTCAACGTTTGTGTACCCGTGCTACTCGATGCATATTCGGGATACACACTGATGTTCTGGGTAGCAATATCGTCCTCGGCAACACCTGCTGCGTCTAGTGCCGCGCGGACTTTCTCAGCGGATGCACTTGCATCAGACATTGCGGTCTCTGAGGATTGCGCTAAAACCGAAACTGCAAAATTGAAACTAACTCCATCGGGAACCACTTTGACAGTTCCTGTTGCCTGGACGGTTACACCCTGAGTTGAACTATCTCTGACGTAGTTGCCGTCAAAGTCGCCCATCATCCCTCGTCCGTCACCACAGCTTCGGAGTACAAGTAAGGCAATAACCACGATGGCAACTATTCCAGCAAACTTTTTTATTGTCATGCATCCAGTCTGCCCTAATCGCCACATATTTTGGGGTCACCGATAAGCACTAAGTTCTATGGGATATGAGCACTCTCGACCCAGACAAACTCAAAATGTTTTCGTTCCTGTTGTTCACCAAACTCGAAGGAGCAGTTACATCGGGCATGGTGCACTTGGGAGACCAACTCGGTCTGTATGCAGAACTCGCAAAGGGTGCGCGACCTATGACAACCTCTCAACTTGCTCACGCAACTGGGCTAAATGAACGATGGGTTCGTGAGTGGGCATACAACCAAGCATCCGCACGCCTCATTTCAACTTCCAATACGCCTTCTGATTCACCATCAATTGATGATGATCAGTTCTTCTTGTCTCCCGAACAAGTTGCCGTACTCGCAGACCCAAACAGCCCAGCATTTGGCATGGGAATGTTCCATCGCCTTCCGCAAACAATGGCTGCGCTCAACAAAATGCCTGAGAGTTTCCGAACCGGAATCGGCCACGACTACGACAGTCACGGCCCAGAAGGTGCAGTTGGAATTGAACGCAGTTTCGAACCATGGACGAATGCAAACCTTATTGATACGGTAATTCCAGCAATCAACGGCATCAATGAAACTCTCGCGAGTGGCGCAACAGTTGCCGACATTGGATGTGGTGCAGGAAGTGCAATACTCCTCATGGGCAGGCACTTCCCAAAAAGTTCATTTGTTGGTTATGACATCAGCCAATACGCACTTGATCGCGCTGCAGACAAACTCAACGCATCCGGTTTGAACAACGTGTCGTTCAGCGATCCACGCAAGCAACCCTTACCTACGGACAACTCGATCGACTTCATCACCACATTCGACTGCATTCACGACATGACTCACCCTGCACAAATGATGCAAGCCATTCGTGCTGCAATTAAGCCAACTGGAACATGGTTGCTGGTGGATATCAAAGCGCATGACACGTTTGCGTTGAATGCGCAAAAGAACCCGATGGCTCCACTGATGTATGGCATCAGTGTGTTGTCCTGCATGTCTTCGGCAATGTCAACTCCTGATGGAGCTGGTCTTGGCACCCTAGGCTTTTCAGCCAGTACTGCAGAAGCAATGGCGAAGTCAGCGGGTTTCTCACAATTCAATCGCCTTGATGTTGATCACTCCATCAATGCCTTCTACGAAATACGCCCGTAGTCACACTTTCGTCCCGCCACTATTATGTGGTTACCAGCGTTCGTAGCTCAATGGATAGAGCATCTGACTTCGGATCAGAGGGTTGGGGGTTCGAGTCCCTCCGAGCGCGCCAGTTTGTCTGTGGTTTTCAGTTCGAGAAACTAGAGCTGCAAGCTCTTTATTTGCAGGAACTCTTCGAAGCCGTATTCACCTAACTCGCGACCGATTCCCGACTGCTTGTATCCACCAAATGGAGCATTCGGGTTAAACGCACCACCGTTTACTTCTACCTGGCCGGTGCGCATGCGCTTAGCAATACCAATGGCTTTGTCTTTGTCGGCAGAAAACACTGCACCGGCAAGTCCGTACACACTGTCGTTCGCAATGTTCACGGCATCATCAACCGTGTCATAAGGAATAACCACTAACACTGGCCCGAAGATCTCTTCCTGAGCGATTGCCATTGAGTTCTTCACTTCAGAAAACACGGTTGGATTTACGTAGTAACCCGTTGTGAGTCCTTCTGGAGCACCTGGTCCACCAAAGATCAACTTTGCGCCTTCTTCAATACCCTTTGCAATGTACGACTGCACTCGATCACGCTGAGCAGCAGATGCCAATGGACCGAGGTTTGAGCCTTCAGCAAACGGATCGCCGACTTTCATTCCACCCGCTGCCGCAACCACTGACTTTTCTGCTTCAGCCAAACGAGTGCGTGGAACCAACATGCGCGTGAGCGCCGAGCAAGTTTGGCCACTGTTCAAAAATGCTTTGCCAACTCCACCCATGACTGCCTTTGCAAACGTTGCTTCGTCAAGGTCGTCACAAATAATGTTCGCGCTCTTTCCACCCAACTCAAGTGCAATCTTCTTGATGGTCTCTGCACCAACTTGAGCAACACGCTTACCTGCACGCGTTGAACCAGTGAACGACACCATGTCAATGTCGGCACTTGCCGCAATTGCTTCGCCCACTACCGGACCAGTGCCAGTAACCAAGTTGAACACACCCTTAGGCAGTCCTGCTTCGTGAATAATCTCTGCCAACATAAATGCATCAACAGGTGCAACTTCACTTGGCTTCAACACCACGGTGCAACCTGCTGCCATAGCAAATGCGACCTTTGCCGAAATTTGATGCAATGGATAGTTCCACGGAGTGATACAACCAACGACGCCTACTGGCTCGCGCACCACACTTGAACTTCCAATTTGGCGAGAGTA
>JACCDP010371536.1_pt1 | contig 19214 bp, 18 predicted proteins | sample 7445841 | NCBI WGS metagenome assembly JACCDP01 (sample SAMN15323441, study PRJNA562643) | freshwater metagenome | isolation source: river surface water | place: USA:Blue River Watershed | collected 2017-08-17
AGAAATCTTGGAGTTTTTACCACTCGGGGCATACCCTTGCACCGACTTTTTGCGCAATTTCAAGGAAAAATGTCGGGCTTTACCAAAGGCCGCGATCGTTCCTTCCATTTTGGATCCATCGAACATCATTTAGTAGGAATGATTTCACATTTGGGCCCACAATTGGGCATAGCAGACGGTATCGCCTTAGCGCAAAAACTTTCGAAAAACGCGAAGGCCACTTTGGTGTTTTCCGGTGATGGTGGAGCTTCGGAAGGAGATTTTCATGAGGCCTTAAACGTTGCGGCGGTGTGGGATTTACCGGTTATTTTTTGCATCGAGAACAATGCATGGGGTTTATCAACTCCTTCCAATGAGCAGTTTCGTTGCCAGCAGTTCATTGACAAAGGCATAGGTTATGGAATGAAAGCGGTGCAAGTGGATGGGAACAACATTTTGGAAGTTATTCGCTCGTTGCGCACCATCGCTGAGGAAATCCGACTCAACCCTAAACCTTATCTCGTGGAATTAATGTCGTTTCGCATGCGCGGACACGAAGAAGCCTCGGGTACCAAATACTATCCTGAAGGCCTACAAGAAAAATGGGCATTGAAAGATCCTGTTCAAAATTATGAGTTGTTCCTGATCAAGGAAGGAATCCTTTCCGAGCAGGAAGTCGCTCAAATCAAAGAGGACTTTAAAGCCTCGATTCAATCTTCCTTTGACACTGCAAACGCTGAACCTGCTATCTCTGCGGATATGGAAAGGGAATTTGCCGATCTCTATGCAGAGCACAAACAACCTTTGGTTCCACCTTCAGGCGCATTGAAAGAAATGCGGTTCATCGATGCCATTCAAGATGCTCTTGCCCAGAGCATGGAGCGACATTCGAACCTTGTGCTAATGGGACAGGATATTGCCGAGTACGGTGGAGCCTTCAAAGTTACGGAAGGCTTTGTTGAAAAGTTTGGCAAGGAACGCGTTCGCAATACCCCCCTGTGCGAGTCCGCGATTGTGGGAGCAGGGTTGGGGCTGTCTATTTCAGGAATGAAGGCCATGGTGGAGATGCAATTTGCCGATTTCGTAACCTGCGGCTTCAACCAAATTGTGAACAATTTAGCCAAGTTGCACTGGCGCTGGGGTCAAAATGCCGACGTGGTAGTTCGTATGCCAACTGGGGCAGGGACCGCAGCTGGACCTTTTCATTCGCAAAGCAATGAAGCATGGTTTACCCATACGCCGGGTCTCAAGGTCGTTTACCCTTCGAATCCCTATGATGCAAAAGGTTTGCTCAATGCTGCCATAGAGGATCCTAATCCCGTGTTGTTTTTCGAACATAAAGCCCTGTACCGAAGCGTTAAAGGCGAGGTTCCTTCTGCGTATTATCAATTGGAAATTGGTCAGGCAGCGGTGGTTTCCTCGGGAAATTCGGCAAGCGTAATTACTTACGGTGCCGGCGTTCATTGGGCTACTGAACTCAAGGAAAGGCTAACGCTCGATCTGGAAATCATCGACCTACGAACCCTGTTGCCGTTGGATACAGCAACGATTTATTCTTCGGTTAAAAAAACAGGAAAAGTGCTTGTTCTCCACGAGGATTGTCTTTTTGGTGGAATGGGGGGAGAAATAGCAGCACTGATCAACGAACATTGTTTTGAATACCTTGATGCTCCGGTTAAACGGGTAGGGTCTTTGGACACGCCGGTTCCTTTTTCGGCTATTCTCGAAGAACAATTTCTACCTGTTAAACGCTTTGAAATCGCTATTCAAGAACTTCTTGCTTATTGATGGTTTCGAGGATGGTAGGTAAGGATGGCATCGCGTAAAAAACGTTGGTCCATGTGGGTATAAATTTCTGTTGTTGTGATGGATTCGTGTCCCAACATTTCTTGGATGGCACGTAAGTTCGCTCCTCCTTCGAGCAGGTGGGTGGCGAAAGAATGACGAAATGTATGCGGTGAAATACTTTTTTTGAGTCCAATGGCTTGCGCTAATTGTCGAATGATGGTAAAGATCATGACCCGAGTTAACCTTTGGCCACGACGGTTCAAGAACACAATGTTCTCATCTCCTTTGAGAATGTTCATGTGCTTGCGCTGATGTTCCAGGTAAAAAGACAGCTCCTTTTCTACTTTTTCGCTGACAGGCACCAACCTTTCTTTGTTCCCTTTTCCAATGACGCGAATAAAGCCTTCTTCAAAAAATAAATCGGAAAGTTTCAAGTTAACCAGTTCGCTTACACGAATACCGCAACTGTAAAGCGTTTCCAGTATTGCCCTGTTTCGGTGACCTTCTGCCTTACTAACATCCACCGCCGAGATCAAGGCATCGATTTCTTCAATATCCAGGACTTCGGGAAGTTTTCTTCCCAGCTTGGGTTGTTCCAATAGTTCGCTTGGGTCGTTGGTTATCACTTGTTCTGCAAGTAGAAAGCCAAAGAACTGTTTAATTCCTGATATGATGCGAGCTTGACTCCTTGCGCTAAGTCCTAAATCATAAAAAATGGAAACCAATTCCTTGAGGTGCTCATAGGTTACCGCTTCCACTTCCAATTGACGTGAAAGGCAAAAATCCATGAGTTTTTGTAAATCCTGCTGGTAGGCTAAACCCGTGTTCTCGGATAGTCCTTTTTCAATGCGCAGATAGGCAATAAACTGCTTGTGGAGTAAATTCCAATGCACCGAATCGAAGGGCTTAGTATTCCATGATCATATAGCCCTCAGGAATCGACATATCGGAGGGTTTTATCTCGATTTTCAGGATGGATTTTACCTCGAATTTTACGTTGCTACCATCCGATAGCTTCCCCTCGTGCAACAGGGGGAATCCTGAAGGGCGAGAAGCCGAGGAGGAAATATATTGACGTAAAGGACTGATCAATAGTGGGTTGAGCTTTAAATCACTTGCGTACCATGCTTTTACTTCTGAGTTACCTTTGGCACTGATGCATTTTTGAATGTATTCGTCGCAAGGATACCCCAGCAGGGTCTTTTTATTGCCTGTCTTTACAAAAGAACAATTGCAAACTTCTAGGGTGTCAAACATTTCTTGCTTCAATTTAATCGCCATGTTCTGTTCGGGCATGAGCGTGTAAGTTCCTTTATTAAGAAGGTTAAGCTGTATTATTTCCATGCCTTCCATGTTGAAGGTGGTTTTGGATGCTTTTTCTGAAATGGTAGACCGGTAAGGAATTTCATTTTCTCCAACGGTAACCTTACAATCCATCTGATATTGAGCATTCGAAACTAGGGCAAAGGAAAAATAGACCAATACGAGTAGTAACTTCTTCATGAGTACATTTTTTTTCGAAGTTAGAAATTTTTGAGGATTATTCCATTTGGTGTAAATTTAAGCCATGAAAATTGCTATAGTAAATGGGCCCAATCTTAACTTGCTGGGACAACGCGAGCAGAGTGTTTACGGTAACCGTTCTATGGAAAACTATTTCGAGGAAATACAAGGCGGATTTACCTCAGAGTTGTTGTATTTTCAGTCCAATGTAGAGGGGGAATTGATCAATTACCTTCAAGGATTTTCGGGAGATGGCGTTGTGCTGAATGCTGGGGGCTACACCCACACCAGTGTTGCGTTGCGGGATTGCATCGCTTCTTTATCCATTCCAGTGATTGAGGTTCACCTTTCCAACGTGGCTGCTCGAGAGTCTTTTAGGCACGATTCCTTGCTAACGCCGGTTTGTCGGGGTTTGATTCTGGGCTTTGGACTGGAAAGTTATACCCTTGCATTGCGATTTTTTGAACCTGTTTGAACCTAGCGAGGACTTGGGTGTATTGGCCGTAAATTTTACGCCATGAAACATCTATTCTTTTCCCTTGCCTTTTTCGCTTTATGTTTTTATTCATCCGCTCAAATCAGCAAACGAAAGGTCCAACTTGTGATATTGTTTGACACTTCAAATAGCATGGACGGTTTGTTAAATCAGGCAAAATCGCGAATTTGGGCCATCGTCAATGAGGTTTCCAAGCTGCGTTTTCAGGGGGAAATTCCTCAACTTGAAATCGCCATGTACGATTATGGAAATCAGGGCTTACTCCTCAAGGATAATTATGTTCGTCAGCAATTGAATTTTACGCAAAACCTCGATTTGGTGTCGGAGAAATTATTCAGCCTTACTACCAACGGTGGCGATGAGTTTTGCGGTGCGGTTATTCAAACCTCTTTAAAGGATTTATCCTGGTCAAGCTATTCAAAAGACCTTAAGATTATCTACATCGCAGGTAACGAACCTTTTAATCAGGGACCGGTATCGTATAAAGAGGCCTGTGCTTTAGCAAAAACCAAGGGTGTAATCATAAGTACCATTTTTTGTGGGGCATATGATGAAGGGGTTAGAACTTTTTGGCAGGATGGAGCAACGTGTTCAGGCGGTGATTTTTTCAACATTAACAGCGATCAAACCGTGCAGTATATTGCCACTCCCTACGATTCTTTGATTCAAACCTATAATTATAAACTGAACGGAACCTATGTTTCCTACGGGAGCGAAGGCCGTCTTCGAAAAAGCAAGCAAGCACGAGAAGATGACAATGCCGGTGCCATGAGTGAATCGGTGATGGTAGAGCGAATTTCTGCAAAAGCCAGTGCCAATTACCGCAACGGTGATTGGGATTTAGTGGATGCTGTAGCCATGGATTCCACCATATTGGAAAAATTAACCGAAGAGCAATTGAGCGACGAATTGAAAGGTAAAACGGAAGAGGATATAAAAACCATCGTAGCAGAGAAATCGAAAGAACGCGAAAATTTGAAAAAAGAAATCGGATCCTTGAATTTACAGCGTGAAGCCTACATAGCAGAACAAACCAAGAAAGCTGGTGGAATAACCGATGATTTTGGTACCGCAGTAGCCAAAAGTTTAAGGTTGCATGCCGAGCGTATCGGTTTCGATAAATCTTCGCAATAATGCAGGATATTCGGTATATTTGAAAAAAAGTATACCATGGCATTGCAACGAGATGATCGGATCAATTATGTGAATATAGGACTGATGGGAATTACAGCTGTTCTGGCTTTTTTCTTCCCCTTCGAAACCTTTTTATTCGCTTATGCTTTTCTAGGACCTCTGCATTATTTAACTGAAATCAGTTGGCTCCATGACCGCCAATATTTTTCTAAAGGAAAATACGACTTTGTGGTATTGTTAGTCATTGGAGTTTTGCTATCCATTGCGGCATTCGCCAACGATTTTGGATACGATTGGGAAATTTACAACCAATTTGTTGAGCTGAATTTGTTCGATAAATTAATTGTATTTGCCCTCTTCTCAGCTATACTTTTCGCGCTTGTGAAAAACGTTTTTGTCAAAATTATAAGCTGTTTGCTGCTCTTTGTTTTCGTTTCGGGTTGGTTGAGCAAGGACAATGCCGTTGCAAATGAAAGCAGCACGACCATTTTCGCACTTACCTCGTTGGTTCCAACCTTGATTCATGTGTACCTGTTCACGGGACTTTTCATGCTCTATGGGGCATTAAAGTCGCGAAGTAAATCCGGTCTTTGGCAGATCGTTGCCTTTGTTCTTTTACCCGTTTTATTGGTTTTTTTCGTGCCAGTGGATCAAAAGAACAGTGCTCCATCCGATTATGGAAAAAGGGCTTATTATGCGGAAGGCAACGGTTTTCATAATACGAACCTGAGCATTCTGACTCACTTTAAGTTCATTCCAGAAGTAACCAATAACGATTACGTTAATTACGTTTTGAACGATCCAAATTACATCCCTGACTCGATTAAATATGCGTTTGTATTGGATAAGTTGTATTCCGGAAAGCGATATACAGTAACTGGGAAAGATACTTCGGTGAGTTATCGATTGAACGGACCTAAGTACCAAGACATTGAATGGAGCGCCACGAATCCCGTACTAAAGCCTGAAAAGTCGTACCTCGACTCTCTCTTTCCTTTGGAAAAGCAGAAGTTCATTGATGCGCAAGCGGCCCCTTTCATAGCGCGTAAAAATGAGCCGTTCATGGTCGATAATCCTGATTCTCCTTATTATATGAAACCCATTACCATCGCCCAGTTAATTCCTTCGAGCCATCCTGCAATTTTTGATTGGATTTATTACTCACAGATAGGCATCATGCTGATGCGATTCATTGCCTTTGCTTATCTGTATCACTATTTGAATTGGTTCAGTAAAACGGAAATCATACAATGGCATAAGGTTCCAAAAATTCGATTTTTTGCAGTAATTATCCTATGGTTGGCGGCTTGTGGGTTTTACCTGTATGATTACGGCTTAGGACTGAGTGTTTTGTTTTTCTTGAGTTTCACGCACGTCTTGCTTGAGTTCCCTTTGAACATTGTTTCGATTGTGGGAATAGGCCAGGAAGCCGCTGTAATATTTAAACACGGGTTTAAACCGTTAAAGACGGATTCTTAGCTTTTACTGCCGCGATAAATTCAGCCTCGTCGGCTGGGGATATTAAGATTTCATCCCATTTCCCATAGGATACCACCAGTCCTTTCCAAGCAGTATTGATTTTCAGCCCCGCGTACAGTCCTTTTTGCTGTTCAATTTTTGTAATTTCTTGAAGGTTGATTTTCTTTCGAAATCCCAAAAAGTGGCACGTCAAATTTACATCGTCAATCGCATAATACGTCGTTTTAAGCAAGAGGAAAAAGAACAAGCCTAAGGCCAGTAAAATGCTTCCTAATGGGATTAATTCAGTAAAATTTCCTCCGGTGTAGAGGATGAAGTATGCGATTATCGCATACACGATAAATACAAACCCCCAAATAATGGGAAAGGTCCAATCCTTTTTAGAATCAAAGCGTCTTACCAAGCAAACAAAGGCTTAGAACCCATTAGGGTTTTAACTTCCTCTTTAACGGAGGCATAATTCGATTCCGAAGCATCGCTAAGGGTTCTGTCGATGAGGTCAACCATGCATTCGATCTCTTTTATGGTAACTCCCCTTGAGGTAACAGCTGCTGTTCCCAAACGAATTCCAGAGGTAACAAACGGAGATTCCGTATCAAAAGGAACCATGTTTTTGTTGACCGTGATATGCGTTTTTCCTAAGGCTATTTCGGCATCTTTGCCGGTGATTCCCTTATTGCGCAAATCAATGAGCATGCTGTGGTTGTCCGTCCCTCCTGAAACAATGTTATAACCACGTTGCATAAGAGCATCTGCCATCGCTTGTGCATTGTTCTTTACCTCTTGGCAATACCTACGGTATTCAGGACTAAGGGCTTCACCAAAAGCTACCGCTTTCGAAGCAATAACGTGTTCCAAAGGTCCGCCTTGAATTCCGGGAAAGACGGCAGCATCCAGCAATGCAGCCATGGATTTTAAATTTCCGTTGTTCCATTTCAATCCGAAGGGATTATCAAAATTATGCCGCATCATGATGATTCCACCCCGAGGGCCACGAAGTGTTTTGTGGGTGGTTGAAGTTACAATATGGCAATGCTCTAATGGATCGTTCAGAAGTTTAGCGGCAATTAGTCCCGCCGGATGGGATATATCCGCCAATACCAATGCTCCAATGGAATCCGCAATAGTTCGTATCCTTTGGTAATCCCAATCCCGCGAATACGCAGAGGCACCACAGATGATCATTTTGGGTCGCTCGCGCATGGCCGTTTCTTCAAGGCTGGAATAATCCAGAAGGCCGTCCTCTTGACGAACCCCGTAGAAAAACGGTTGGTATAATTTCCCGGAGAAATTAACCGGAGATCCGTGCGTTAAATGCCCACCGTGCGAAAGGTTGAATCCGAGAATTTTATCTCCTGGGTTTAAACAAGCAAGGAATACTGCGGCATTGGCTTGAGCTCCGGAATGCGGTTGAACATTGGCCCAGGTTGCGCCGAATAAGGTACACAATCGGTCTATTGCCAATTGTTCTACCTGGTCAACCACCTCGCATCCTCCATAATAGCGCTTCCCCGGCAAGCCCTCCGCATATTTATTGGTTAATACGCTTCCCATGGCCCGCATAACCGATTCGCTCACATAATTTTCGCTGGCAATCAATTCAATGCCAAAAGTTTGACGAACGTGTTCAGCCTCAATTAAATCGAACAATTCTCTATCCATGTGTTTTTGCATTTGAGGTAAGTTGTAATTTTTCCAATCCAATTTTTAAGTCGGTTTCAGGTTTAAATCCCGTCAATTGAAACAGTTTTTCGGAAGATCCGATTCTTCGCTCTACTTCGTAATCGTAGCGTTTTTTGGGAGCATCTAAATACGTTATTTGAGCTTCGGTTTCCCATAACTCTAGGATCAAATGGGCGAGGTCGTTGATGGTCCATTCACGTTCATTTGCGATGTTTACAATGTGAAAACCTTCGATTTTCTGCAAGCGAACACAGGCCTCAATTACATCTTCGATGTAGGTGAAATCGCGGGTTTGAAGGCCGTTACCGAAAACTGTAATATTCTGATTCTCCTGAGCTTGTTCAATGAACCGTGGAATCACCATCCGGTTATCTTGCCGTTCGCCGTAAACGTTGAAAAACCGCAAGGCAATGGTGTTTAATCCGGTTTCTTCAAAGTGGCTCGCTAAATAGATTTCATTGTAGCGCTTTGCCATAGCATACGAAGTCCTAGGGTCAACCAGTACATCTTCGCTTAAAGCGGTTTTAACAATGGCAGAGTGGCTGTAAATTCCGCTAGTGGACGCATAGAACAGTTGATGCACCCCGTGTTCAATAGCCGAGTTTACTACGTTTCGGGTGCCAATGACTTCAACATCCATGGTTTCCACAGGATGATCGGCAACCACATCGACGCCTAATACTGCAGCAAAATGGTACACCGTGTGCACCCCTTGCATGCAATGGGAAACCAAGGAAGCATTTCGGATATCGCCGACATGCAATTCAATTTGTGAAAGGAGATGTTCCGGAATTTTATTTCCACGCAAGAGGTTATCGAGAACTACCACTTCGTGTCCTAAAGAAACCATTTTTTCAACCAAATGGCTTCCAATAAATCCTGCTCCTCCGGTAATCAGTATTTTCATGATGCTTTACAAATATCCAAAATAAAAGCGAATATTCACAGTAATCGGCAAGCAGAATGATAGCTATGGGTGATTTCTTGCAATTCTGCATTCCAAATATTGCCATCGTTCAAGGCATCGATTCGAACCCGTCCGGATGCGTGGATTACCTCCGCAGAATTGAGAGCAATGGCTACATGCGTGATATTTCCCGAGGAATTTTGGAAGAATACAAGATCGTCTTGTTGAAGTTCTTGGATCGCTACAGGTGTTCCTAGGCGCTGTTGGTCTTTTGCATCTCGGGGAAGGTTAATGCCAAAGGATTTGAAATACAATTGACTCAGGCCCGAGCAGTCAATGCCAAAAGAAGTTTTCCCTCCCCACAAGTAAGGGACGTTCAGCATGGAGTTGAGCAGGGGTTCTCGATGGGTGTTTTTATGTAATTCGTCATACTCAAAACGTTCTGGTCCAATGTTGAAACCTTCCTCAGAACCTACGAAACACCCAGCTGGAAGGTGTAAGAATCCCCAAGAACTCTGTATGATGCTTAAAAACGAAAGGCTCATGGTTCGCTGGTCATGCCATCGTTGAACTTCTTTTTCGGAAAGTCCGATCAAGTGCCTGCGATCAACGAATCCTTCGTATCCGTCGCTGAGCGATTGTATTCTTATCCAATGATTTTGCTGTGTTGAAACTTCAAAGGTTTCCCCAAATACCAGTTGTGTAACCATTTCGGAAGTGTCGGATGTACTTTGGCGAACTGCGCAAACGGGGGCATGGCAGAAACCATACTTTTGGTGGTTTAGAAGAAGTTGCATTCAGCGTTAATTAGACCGTAAAAATACATAGACCGCGAGAATTATCCTTACATTTGCTAGGATATGGGAATAAATGAAAAATTGATTTTAGTCACAAACGATGACAGCGTGAATGCGAAAGGCATCCAAAGTTTGGTAAAAATTGCATCCAAATCCGGACGAGTGGTAGTGGTGGCTCCCGATAAACCGCAATCGGGCATGGGGCATGCAATTACCATAAACGATCCTATTCGAATGAACCGCGTTGATTTGTTTGGGGACGTAGAGGCTTATTCTACAACAGGAACACCGGTGGATTGCGTAAAATTGGCGATTTATGAAATTTTAGGTAAAAAACCCGATCTGGTATTATCGGGAATCAATCACGGTGAAAATTCTTCTACCAACGTTTTATATTCCGGTACGATGTCGGCTGCTATCGAAGGTGCAATGGAAGGTTTGCCTTCGATTGGATTTTCGCTTGCTAACTATGCTCATGATGCCGATTTTATGCAATATGAAGAGTACGTTTCACGGATCATTGAGCATGTACTTGAAAAAGGAATGCCAAAACATACCTGCTTTAATGTAAACATTCCTAATGTCCAAAATGACTCCATTCAAGGAATTAAATTCTGTACTCAGGCTCATGCGTTTTGGGCGGATCGTTTTGATCGACGTTTAGACCAATTTGGTAGACCTTATTTTTGGCTGACGGGTGAATTTGGGGAGGTGAATCCGAAAGAGGATTCTGATTTACACGCATTGGCGAACGGATACATTAGCATTGTTCCAACGCAATTTGATTTAACGAACTACACGGCCTTTGAACAATATAAATCGATGAAATTATGAATCAATTGAAAGAGACGATGTTCGGCATGGTGGTGGGATTCGTAACGATGTGCCTCTGCTTGCCCGTTGTACTATGGATTATGTCATTGGCCTATTCGTATGAATTCGCTTATTTTTGGAAGCAATTCATGAATTATTCAGTATATACGAGCAAATATTTATCCTTGGCCTGCATTCCTAATCTGTTTTGGTTTTATTTCTTTTTGAACCGTGAACGATGGACTGTAGCAAGAGGCGTAATTTTTTCAGTATTGGTTTTAGTGCCTTTTGCTATTTACGTTAACTTCTAAACATGGCAAAGCGTGTGTTCATCCTCTGCGGTGAAGCCTCCGGCGATTTACATGCAGCAAATTTGGTGCGAGAATGGAAAGAAATGGATCAAGACACTGTATTTCAAGCCTGGGGAGGCGACCGTTTGATCGCCGAAAATGTACCCGTTTTGAAGCATGTTAAGGAATTATCCTTCATGGGGTTTATTGAGGTTTTGAAGCATCTTTTTACGATTTTAAGTAACTTTAAAGAGTGTAAAAGATCGTTAATGGAATTCAAACCGGATGCAATCATACTGGTTGATTTTCCTGGATTTAATTTACGCATGGCACGATGGGCAAAGGAACAAGGGATAACCGTCATCTACTACATTTCTCCTCAATTATGGGCTTGGAAACAAGGAAGAATTAAACAAGTTAAAAGGTACGTTGATTTTATGTACTGCATCTTACCTTTTGAGAAAGCATTTTATGCTCGTTTTAACTACAAAGTGTCTTATTTTGGGCACCCTCTTTTAGATGAAATACACCGATTTAAACAGCAGGGATTTTCCTTAGCTCCAAGTAAGCACCCCACGGTTGCGTTGCTCCCAGGAAGTAGGTTACAAGAAGTTCGACGAAAACTGCCTATCATGTTAGCTGCAGTAAAAAACCTGGAGGGGTATCAGGTAGTCATTGCCTGTTCCAATCAACTTCCCCTTGAAATTTTTGAAGAATTTGATGTGGGAAATGCTCAATTGGTTTTTGGTAAAACTTACGAAGTGTTACAAAGTTCCCAGTTCGCCTTGGTTACGTCGGGAACTGCAACCTTGGAAACAGCTTTGTTCCGTGTCCCACAAGTGGTGTGTTATAAGAGCAATACCTTGTCGTATTGGATTGCTCGGCGAGTGGTAAAAATAAGGTACATTTCCTTGGTAAATCTCATTCTGAATGAGCCGTTGGTCGAAGAATTAATACAACATCGTTGCAACGAAAGAACGATTCGTGCTGAATTAAATCGCCTGATTCAAGACGATGGCTATCGAAATTCAATGATTGCAGGGTACGATCGCCTCATCGTTGAGTTGGGCAATCAAGGGGCTAGTCAAAGAATTGCAGCGAGCATGCTTGAAACTTTTTAGATCAAGTTTCAGTATTACTTTTATGTTCCGATTTTTACTGTTGTTTTTTTGCCTCTACGCTTCATGGTTTTGCAGTGCGCAAAATTTGAGAATAGGAATTGCCCCCACAAAAAAATACCTAAGGGTTAAATTTTCCAATGCATCTGCACCCTATTTAGTGCTTGCAGACACTGTCTTTATTGGTACCTTGAATTCTACCAATTCACTGGAGGTAATTTGGATCGAAAAAGGAAAAATGGATTTGGTTTTTGGCGGCGTTCGCAGAAACGGCTTTAAGAACGTGAAAGTTTTAGCGACCAATTCGGGACAATTCCTTGAGCTTTCAGCATCCACACCGCAAGTTAAACCTCGTGCATTTGAAGGTGATTTTGAGATTACACCCTTACTAGACCGACTGTTGGTGGTCAATGACGTTGATTTAGAAACGTATTTAGAGGGAGTTATTGAATCGGAAGGCGGGGAAGGTCAAAAAAAGGAATACTATAAAGTCCAGGCAGTAATTAGCAGGACGTTTGCGCTTAAATCAAAAACCAAGCACGAACAGGAGGGCTTCAATCTTTGCAACCAAGTCCATTGCCAAGCCTATCTTCATAAAAGGAATGGAAGTTCGATCATTGACAGCGCTGTTCTGGAAACCAAGCACCAAGTACTTACGGGCATGGATGGTGCTTTTGCCCCAACGTTTTTTAGTGCCAATTGTGGAGGAGAGACCTGTGATCCTTCTTTCATATGGAATGAACGCATCACCGGTTTAGATCCCGTATTGGATACTTTTTGTGTAAAAACTAAACAAGCGCGATGGATCAAGAAGATTGACCCAACGGATTGGAAGACTTTCTTCGTAGAAAAATATACTTTTCCGGTAGAGGATTCAATCAGTTATCAATTATTGTTCGATGCGCCTTTGAACCATCGAAAAGCATTTTTTATTCACCCGGGTTACGGAGTTCCTATGCGTGACATACGGGAAAAATTTGATTTAAAATCTTCGTTTTTTTCAGTTTCCATGGAGGAAAATCAAGTAGTTCTGAAGGGAAGAGGATACGGTCACGGAGTTGGCTTATGTCAGGAAGGTGCTATGGTAATGGCCAAAAAAGGCTTTGATTACACTCAGATTTTAGGTTATTATTTCCCCTTATTCAATTTGGTCATTCAGCCTGAACTGAGTCGCTAGGTATAATGACAAAAATCTCCTCGTCTTCGGCTTTGAAAAATTTCTTTGACCGAGCATAATGCTCTAAATAATATATTTCGTTCAGATGTTTGAGGGCCAAGCGATTGCTTGCGAGCTTTTCTTTGATGGACTCGTTTTGTTCAATTAAATCGCTGCGTTTTTTGAGGTTGGAATACACCGTAAAAATATCTGTATCGTCCAAAAAAAGAACGTAAACAAGAAAAACCAGAGCAGTAACGGCGTACTTATTTCGTAATATCTTAGGGAATTTCACAAGATAAAATTGGCAAAAAGAAATCAACGATGGTCAGTTTGCTTTAGAACTTATCCAAGCAACAATGTTAACATTATTCCCCGCAATTGTTAAACTCTTTCGTCATAAATTGCACAAAGTCCCTTTGATCGCTCAACCAGGGAGCAACGATGTTCAATAACTCACAGGCTTTCGTTGAATTTCCATCCCTTGTTTTCATGAGAGAGGCACTCTGCATCACACCGAATTTAAGCATTTGAAGGTCGACGGTAGAAAGAACAATTTTTGTTCCGTTTTCATCTTCGAATTTCTTTCCGTAAGTGGTTTCAACATCCAAGTCCTTGTATTTTTTCAACTTTGGGATTTCCGAAGTCCAGAGAGCGTTGGCTCCTTTCGTATCCTTTTTTAAATATCTTGTTGAAGCCTGCAAGAAAATGGAGGTAATGGGTGCAAAACTAATTTGGTTATAAAAGTCAATGTTTTCAGTGAAAATATCGAAACCATCAGGATCCGTCTTGGGATCCGAGTTCACATTATCTTTTATGTTCTCATCGAAAATGTACGTTTCTAATTCAAGCAAAAACCGTTGATGTTCATCATCGAAAATTACGCCGTTTTTATCAAGTTCTCGAGCGGTGTTAAAACTGTTTATACACTCCTCCATGGCTGATTCAAACCGAGGATCGGTATTGGTTGTTTTTACCAATCCGAGATAGCCTTTTGCCAAAAACAAGTGAGGGGTGGGGTCGTTAGCGTATTTAGGTTTAACCGAATATTCTGAAGCACGTTCTACCAATTTAACGTAGTCTGGCATTGGTTTTTGGGCGTAAATCGCTGCAAGTTCTGGGAATACACTTCGAACGGAAATAAAGTCCTCTATTTCACCTGAATATTCCGTTTCTTCCTCTTCAATTTCGTCGCCAACTTTTTTCTTAACTGTTACAACTAAGGTTAATGAGACGGTATAGTTTCCAACTTTATCGAAATAAACTTTTAACTTTTCGTTGGTAGTGGTTAATCCTTTGGGTAATATCCAGCCTTTACCTGCTTCTGTTACGCCGTTAATCGACCACTGGTATTTCTTGGTGCCTTGAGGATTGAGGGATTTGGGCGCAACACAACTGATCTCCACCAAATCTTTGGAGTCAAACGAATTGTCATTTTTTAATGCTGCGGGTTCCAAGAGCCTTTTATTTGCGGTAAAACTCAGTTCTTCTTGGGTGAAATAAAAGGTACAGATTGCGAAAAATAAGAAGGATAATCCTAGTTTCATGGTGGTTAAATTTAAAACACTGTTCCCAATAATAATGCCGAAGTTACAATTTAATCATGACTTTTAATAAGTAAGTTCAATATTTCTTGAGCTGCAATTGAGAGTTTGGTGCCAGGACCGTAAATTCCCATGACTCCCTGAGTTAACAAAAATTCATAATCATTCTTGGGTATAACCCCTCCAACGATGACCAAAATATCTTCTCTTCCTGCCTCATTTAACGCCTTAATCAATGCAGGAACCAACGTTTTATGTCCGGCAGCTAGCGATGAAATTCCGACAATATGCACATCGTTTTCTATCGCTTGTTTGGCGACTTCTTCAGGTGTTTGAAATAAGGGGCCTAAATCAACGTCAAAACCTAAATCAGCGAAAGCGGTGGCTATAATTTTAGCCCCTCGGTCATGGCCGTCTTGTCCCATTTTAGCGACAAGAATTCGAGGTCTTCGGCCTTCCAATGCGGTGAACGCTTCACACATTTTTTTTGCCTCAATAAATGTTTCGTCTTTCATTGCATGTGTTTGATATACTCCACTAATGGTTTTGATTTGAGCTTCATACCTGCCGAATTCTTTTTCCAAGGAGGTGGAGATTTCACCGAGTGTACATCGAGTTAACGCACATGCTACGGCTAATTCCAGTAGATTTCCACCGTTTCGTGCTCCCTCTTCGAGCTTCATAAGGCATCGTTGTACTTCCACTTCATTACGGCTCTTTCGTAGTTGATTCAACTGCAAGGTTTGCTGATTGAGGACCTTGGTGGGATCAACCTCAAGTAAATCGATGGCATTTTCTTCTTCAATAACAAAACGGTTGACCCCAACAATAATGGATTCTTCGGCATCGATTTTAGCTTGTTTTATGGCTGCCGCTTCTTCAATTTTAAGTTTAGGTAACCCTGATTGAATGGCTTGTGCCATGCCTCCAGTTTCTTCAACTTCTTGAATCAGGATTCGAGCTTCGTTAATGAGCTTTTCGGTCAGGTCTTCGATTAACGAACTGCCTCCAAACGGATCAATGTATTGGGTGATTCCTGTTTCCTTTTGAATAATGAGTTGAGTATTTCGAGCAATGGCGGCAGAAAAATCGGTAGGTAATGCTATCGCTTCATCCAAGGAATTCGTATGCAAGGACTGAGTTCCTCCTAAAACCGCAGCTAAAGCCTCGACCGTTGTTCTTGTCACATTATTGAAAGCGTCTTGTTCTGTCAGAGACCAACCGGAAGTTTGACAATGAGCTCTCAGCATTTTGGATTTTTCGTTTTTGGGAGAAAATTGCCCGACAATTTCAGCCCATAGAACTCTGCCCGCCCGAAGCTTTGATATCTCTAACGGGAAATTCATGCCCACCGCCCAAAAGAAACTCAATCTCGGGGCAAAATCATCGATGTTCAGTCCCGCTTTGATTCCTGATCGTAAATATTCAAGTCCATCTGCTAAGGTGTAGGCCAGTTCTTGCGCAGCTGTTGCACCTGCCTCATGCATGTGGTACCCTGAGATGGAAATGCTGTTGAACTTGGGCATGTTTTTGGCCGTGTACTGAAAAATGTCGGCAATAATCCGCATCGATGGGGCCGGAGGATAGATGTAGGTGTTGCGCACCATGAATTCTTTGAGGATGTCGTTTTGGATGGTACCTTCCAATTGCTCCAACTTTACTCCTTGCTCAAGTGCAGCACCAATGTAAAAAGCAAGAATGGGTATTACCGCCCCATTCATCGTCATGGAAACCGACATTTCACCAAGCGGAATTCCATCAAATAACCGTTTCATGTCCTCTATGGAATCAATCGCAACGCCCGCTTTTCCAACATCTCCCTTAACGCGAGGGTGGTCTGAATCGTAACCTCGATGCGTAGGTAGGTCAAAAGCAACGGATAATCCTTTTTGTCCAGCTGCCAAATTCCTTTTATAGAAAGCATTGGATTCTTCGGCGGTTGAAAATCCTGCATATTGACGTATGGTCCATGGACGAATGGAGTACATGGAAGCGTAAGGTCCTCTTCTGAAAGGAGCAATGCCCGAAAAGCCTATTGAAGTGCTGTTGCGGTCCGCTTCAGGGGTTAAATACTCAGACCAATGTTTCATGCTTAAAGGTTTTGAAAATAAACGCCATTTCCTCCAAAAACTCCCGATACATCGCGTAAAGTATTCACCGGAGTCACCGGTTCATTGGACTGTTTCTTCCGTTGTTTTCGCAGTTGATTGGTGGTTTCGATTTCCTGCTGCAAGTAGTTCTTGAATCCATCCGTGTTTGGATTTTCGAGCGCGGACCAAACCCGATCACAAAGCCATTTAGCATGGTGTTGAACGATTAAACTGCTGTGGAAAAAGGATTTTCCCCGGTTTAATTCCGCTTCGTTTTCTAAGATGTGCACCGTGTTGAGTGCCATACGTCGAACGAGAAAATCGGAAGTTTCCGCGTAAGAAGCATCATAGGGAGTAACGCTCAATTCGTGAACACCTGAAAGCAGAGCGCACGTTGCTTCCAAGGTTTGCCGTATTTGGTTGTCGTTAACTTGAAAGTTCGTTTTATTGCGCCAGCCGGTTTTACAGCGGATCTTGATGGGCGGAAAATGTTGGATCTTTTCGCAAATCGCCTGAACCAACCAATCCAAAGCTCGGAATTTTGCCAATTCCATCACCGTATTTTCTCCAACTCCCATTTCCAGGGTAATCGTTCGGGATGATTTTACGGTGAGAAATTGTTCTAAAAAATGGGTGGTATAGGCTAATTCTTGCCATGCATTTGCACCGGATGAATACGCGTCGAATCCCGAAATAACATATCCAACGGATTGATCGGTCACCGCAAGTTCCTCAATTCCGGACTCGAGAAAAAGGTTCTTTGGTTGATTGCGGTTCATCCAGTGCAAAACCGAGGTTAAATCAACTTTTCGTGGCAGAGAAACCACCGTCTGAAGGTATTCGAAATGAATGCCTTGAAACAATTGGTCCAGGTCTGGGGTTTCCTCCCAAGTCAACAAGATGCCTTCGCAACCATGATTTAAATCGTGCAAAAGATTCGCACGTGCTGAAGACAGGTCTTCTATTCGGTGGAAAGCGTAAGTGGCTGTTTTTTGGGTATTTAGAAATCGGGATTGCCAACCTTTAATCGGTGTTGTCTGGTCTATGAACGAATACGAAATACCTTCAATTTCATTCTTGAATTCCGGTAATTCATGATTTTTATTTTCTTTCTTTAGTTGCGCAAGCCATGCCTCCATATCCAAGTTTGAGTTCAAAGGTAAGGAAAGTTGATAATTCTTTCAGCAGGTTGGCACCGAGAGAATTTTTCCGCTTAAAAGCAGGTTAAGGAGGGGCCTTGTTGCATGGTTCTTTTGTTAATTGACCTACCGAGGTGAGGTGTTTTTTGAAAAAAAACCTTAACTATGCATTGAATTATGAAGCGTAGTATTCGGTTTTCTTGGAAATATCTTCCCTTTTTGACGGTTTTTACCTTACCATGGAATGTTTGGTCCCAAGGATGGGCTCCAGCAGGTGGACGTTCCCGCTCCATGGGAGATGCTTCCGTTACCTTAGAAGATGTTTGGTCCTACCATCATAATCCAGCGGCAAATGCTCGGTTAAAGCAATGGGGTATTGGTCTTTCTTACGAAAACCGCTTTTTACTCAAGGAACTTCAAACCCAATCGTTCGCCTTGGCGTTGCCCCTGAAGAAAGGGGTCCTGTCGGTGGGCGCTCAAATGTTTGGTTATACCCAGTTTCGAAGTATAAAATCCGGGGTGGGGTACAGCTTAGCGTTGACCGATTTGATTTCTGTAGGAACGCAAATCAACGTGCATCAACTGCGCATCGGTCAGGGATACGGCAACACCTTAAAAGCGACGGGTGAATTAGGAGTTTTAGCGAAAATAAAGGAAGGATGGAATGTGGGATTTTCCGTGTATAATTTTTCGAGAACCCAGTTGAGTGCGTATCAAGAGGACCGTTTGACCACCCTCATGCGATTAGGAACATCGTATCGATTTTCCGAGAAACTCTTGGTATGTGCGGAGGCAGAAAAGAATGTTGAATTTCCCTTAAGAGGAAAAGTAGGTTTGGAATATCAACCAATGAAAGCTTTGGCGTTTCGATCCGGTTTTTCCACAAATCCTATTGAACTGGATGCTGGAGTGGGGTATTGCCACAAAGAGCAGTTCTTTCTCGATTTAGGTTCTTCCTACAATCAATACATTGGTTGGTCTCCAAATGTTTCCTTTACGTATCGTTTAAAATGAGGCAGGTTTTCGGATTCTTATGCCTACTGTTTTTTTCAGTTCCTGGATTTTTGGCACAGGACAAAACGGAAATCATTCAACAACGAATTGAGTTCATTTCAGAACGATTCCAATCCGAGAGCATTGATTTAACCAATATCATTGAACAGCTCAATTACTTCTACGAACATCCCATCAATTTGAACGAAACGGAGGGATTGGAATTGGAAGATTTAGGCTTGCTGACAACCCTTCAGATTTCAGATTTAATTCGACATCGAAAGTTGTTTGGAAAATTAATGACG
>JACCDP011377521.1_pt1 | contig 19212 bp, 17 predicted proteins | sample 7445841 | NCBI WGS metagenome assembly JACCDP01 (sample SAMN15323441, study PRJNA562643) | freshwater metagenome | isolation source: river surface water | place: USA:Blue River Watershed | collected 2017-08-17
AGGTACTCATATCCGTGGCTAAAAACAAGCAAAGGTTGGCTACATCTTCTGTGCTACCACCGCGCTTAAGGGGAATGGTATCGGCCCAAGCCTTACGAACATTTTCATCCAGCGCATGGGTCATTTCTGTTTCAATAAATCCGGGCGCTACTGCATTGCATCGAACATTTCTGGATCCTAATTCTTTCGCAATACTTTTGGTAAAACCAATCATTCCTGCTTTTGAAGCGGCATAATTTGCTTGACCGGCATTACCCATAACACCCACCACCGAGGTCATATTAATGATGCTTCCGGATTTGTTACCTAAAAAGTGTTTCAACATCGCTTTGGTTAGGTTAAATGCACTTTTCAAGTTGGTATCAATTACTTCATCCCACTGTTCTTCTGTCATTCTTAGCATCAATGTATCGCGAGTAATTCCAGCGTTGTTGATAAGAATATTTACTTTTCCAAAATCAGCAATTACTTTTTCGGCCAATTCCATACTTTGATTAAAATCGGCAGCATTACTTTGGTATCCTTGAATTTTCACACCGTATTGATCGGCAATTTCTTGGGCAAAAGCGTTTGCTTTTTCAACCGATGAAGCATAGGTAAAAGCGATATTACAACCATTTTTCGCAAATATTTCGGCGATTCCTTTACCAATTCCTCGGCTGGCTCCGGTAATCAATGCAGTTTTTCCTTGAAGCATGCTGCGAAGATACTATATCTTCGCAAAATGACCCATTGGATTGATACCGAAATTGAATTCTTAAAAGGTGTAGGCCCATTAAAGGCTCAAGCGCTTAAGAATGAATTAGGTATTCATACTTTGGGCGACCTATTGAGTCACTACCCATTCCGTCACGAAGACCGTTCTAAAATATATTCTGTATCCCAAGTGCATGGGGAGGATGTCTATGTTCAACTAAGAGGAGTTATTGCTCCAATTGGTATCACTGGTGCGGGCGCGGGTAAACGATTTGTAGCTATGTTTCGTGATGCCACGGGCGAAATTGAACTGGTATGGTTTCAGGGACATCAGTACATTGAGAAAAATTTAAAGCTAAATACCGTATACCAACTGTATGGTAAGGTCAATAATTTCAAAGGAAAATTCAGCATTCCTCATCCTGAATTAGAGATTTTAGACTTACAAAATCCTAAAGCAGGGGGCAGCCTTGTTCCTGTTTATCCCATGACGGATGGGATGCGCCGAAAACGATTAGACAATCGTTTTATGGTTCAAATTTGTAGAGCCGCCGTAACGCATCCTCATTTTCACATTGAGGAAAATCTTCCTCAGTCTATCTTGGATAAATTCAAGTTCCCTTCAAGAAAAGAAGCGATAAAAGAATTGCATTTCCCCGAGAACATAACTCGATTAGAAGAAGCGAAACGCAGATTGAAATTTGAAGAATTTTTCTATCTCCAATTGCGGTATTTGCAATTAAAAGGCAACAGAAATCGAACTTACAAAGGAATCATATTTGAAAAAGTAGGTCATTATTTCAATTCGTTTTACAAAGAAAAATTACCCTTTGAATTAACAAATGCCCAGAAAAATGTGCTGAAGGAAATCCGCCACGATGTAAAATCGGGTTTGCAAATGAACCGACTTTTACAAGGTGATGTGGGTTCCGGAAAAACCATTGTTGCACTGCTAAGTATGCTCATGGCCATCGATAACGGGTACCAAGCTAGCATAATGGCACCTACAGAGATATTAGCTTCTCAGCATTTTTATAGTTTGCAAGAATGGGTGGAATCCTTGGGATTAAAAATCGCGTTACTCACAGGTAGTAGTTCTAAAAAAGCGAGGGTGGAACTATTGGAGGGAATTGCCAACGGCAGCATTCATATTTTGGTAGGAACCCATGCTTTATTAGAAGACAATGTAGTTTTTCAGCAACTTGGGATGGTAGTAATTGATGAGCAACACCGATTTGGCGTAGCACAACGGGCAAAACTCTGGAAAAAAGGCAAGGTGCTTCCCCATATTTTAGTAATGACGGCCACACCAATTCCAAGAACATTGGCAATGACCCTGTATGGCGACTTAGAAGTAAGTGTCATTAATGAACTACCTAAAGGCCGAAAACCAATTAAAACAATCCATCGAGCAGAGTCGATGCGCCCGCTGATCATGGATTTTCTGAAAAAAGAAATTGCTTTAGGAAGGCAGGTTTATTATGTTTTCCCGTTGATTGAAGACAGTGAAAAATTAGAACTGAATAGTTTAATGTCGGGATACGATATGGTATCTTCCTACCTACCCACTCCCGATTTTAAATATTCTTTGGTACATGGCAGAATGAAAGCCATCGAAAAAGAATCGGAGATGCAAAAATTCAAACTACACCAAACCGATATCATGATAGCTACTACCGTGATTGAAGTGGGTGTAAATGTCCCTAATGCCAGTGTAATGGTGATTGAAAATGCGGAGCGATTTGGGCTAAGTCAATTGCATCAATTACGCGGTAGAGTTGGACGCGGAAGCGAACAAAGTTATTGTATATTGATTTCGGGGCACCAACTATCAGAAAATGGCAAGAAGCGATTAAACACGATGGTTTCCACCAACGATGGTTTTGAAATTGCCAAAGTTGATTTGGAATTACGAGGACCCGGTGAATTGGATGGAACCAAACAAAGTGGAATTTTGGATTTAAAAATTGCTGATATACGGCAAGACGAAGCCATATTGATTGCATCTCGGGTGGAAGCCGCGCAGTGGCTAGAAAATGACGAGTTATTAATGAAGCCCGAAAGTGCACCAATACGGAACGAATTAAACAAATCTCCTCACCGCACTGTATGGAGTAAAATTTCGTAAAAAATTGCGTTTTACGTAATAACTTTACCCCTTTAATCATGAATTTATTCAGGGAAGTTGGTCGATATGTACTTTTCATGCGTTACGTACTTCGCAGACCCGAAAGGATGTACATGTTTTGGCAAAATTTGATGAGAGAAATGAATCTTATTGGTGTAGATTCATTGCTCATTGTTGTTTTAATAGCTTTATTCACCGGCGCTGTTACAACGGTTCAAACGGCCTCTCAACTTATGGTTGATTCTGGAATTCTTCCACCCAGTTTTTTCCCAATGAGCATTGTAGGATCCGTGGTTGGTTCGAGTTCTGTACTGGAATTAGCTCCTACCATTACCTGTTTGGTTTTGGCCGGTAAAGTTGGTGCTAATATCGCTTCCGAAGTAGGGAATATGCGTATTAGCGAACAATTGGATGCCTACGAGGTAATGGGAATAAATTCGGCAGGATTTGTGGGACTACCCAAAATTATTGCTGGAGTTATCATGATTCCTTGTTTAGTAATCGTTTCTAATTTTTTATTGATTTATGGAGGACTATGGGCAGGCAAATTTACTGGCGTAGTAACGGCGGACGAATTTGTTACCGGAGTTCGAAGCTCATTTATGCCTTTATATGCGAATATTATGCTAGTAAAAGCTTTCATTTTTGCTTTTTTAATTACGTCGCTCAGTGTTTTTCAAGGATATTACATCCAAGGTGGTGCATTGGAAGTTGGAGAAGCCGGCACCAAAGCGGTGACCCGTATTTGTGTGTTTATTTTGTTTGCCGATTTGATCATCGCTAAAATGTTCTTGTAACATGATTGAATTAAGGAACGTAAATAAATTTTTCGGCGATCGTCAGGTATTGAAAGACATGAATGCCACATTCAAACCGGGCGTTTGTAATTTAATCATTGGTGCTAGTGGCGGTGGTAAAAGCGTTTTAGTAAAATGCATGGTGGGTTTGGAAGTCCCAACTTCGGGGGAGGTATTGTTTGGGAGCCAGAGCTTCCATGATTTAGATTATGAAGAGAAAAAAGACCTGAGAAAGGAAATTGGGATGTTATTTCAAGGTACCGCATTGTTCGATTCCTTAACCGTTGAACAAAATGTAGAATTCCCATTAATTATGTTTGGAAACATGACCAAACAAGAGCGTTTAGATCGTGTTGCATATTGCTTAAATCGTGTTAATCTGAGTCATGCATACGGAAAATATCCTTCTGAAATTTCAGGTGGAATGAAAAAGCGCGTAGGTATTGCTAGAGCGATAGCACTCAATATCAAATATTTATTTTGCGACGAGCCCAATTCGGGGTTGGATCCCCTAACCTCTCGCGTAATTGATAATTTATTGGCCGAAATTACCAGAGAGTTTAATATTACCACCATAATAAACAGCCACGATATGAAAACCGTATTAGACATTGGAGAACATATTGTTTTTGTTCATCAGGGTCAGAAATGGTGGGAAGGTTCCAAAGAAGACATGCAGGCTGCTAAAGAAAAGAACGCAGAACTACGAGCGTTTATAGAGGCGAGCGTTTAATCTTCACCTGTTTTAAAATTAAACGATTTGCTGCATCGTTTTGTAAACCTTCCACCCAAGGATGGAACAATCGCAAACTTTTATCATAATACAAGGGTATTACTGGATTCGACTCATTTAGAATTGCATTGGCTGCTAATACCGCTGCATTTCTGTAATCTTCCCCTTTGGTGCCTGATTCAATTTCGCGGTATAAATCATCAAAATCAGACGATTCAAAATGGGTATAATTGGGACCATTGGGCGAACAATACGGCCCGTAAAAACAGGCTAAATAGCTTTCAGCATCGGGATAATCGGCGATCCAAGAACCTCGAAACAGTTGCAAAGACCCTTCATTTCGTTTCTTTCGTAATACCGCGGATGTTTGTAAATCAATGGTTATGGGTATTCCCACATCGTTCCATGCTTTTTGCAGATATACTGCCATATCGAGATAATCGGCATTGGTAGTAAGAATGAGTTCTGGAATCTTTACCCCTTGGGATTTCAATTGACTAATTATTTTTTTCGACGCTGCGAAATCAAGTGCCCAACGTTCATTGTTCTCTTCTGTATCCAAGGTCTTGGTAGTAATTTCATCGGAATGTTCATTGCTCTGAGATTGACCTATTTTATTGGCTTTAGAACGATTGCAACTCTCGTTACTTAAAGGAATTGAAGTACCACTTGGCAAAAGTGCAGGGGGAATAAAGCCTCGATCGGCTGGATCTCCCAAACCATTCCGAACAAATCGCACTAAATTGGCACGTGGAATTGCCAATGACATGGCTTTTCTGAACAGTTGATTCCGCAAAATTGGATGACCTGGATTTAATGAATCCATATATAAACCAATATACTCAGTGTTTAGAAATGGGGTTACTAGTAGATTAAATCTAGATTTGTATTTCGGTTTTAAGGTAGCGGAATCGGTTAATAATTCATCTTTAAATGACCCTTCCAATCCGTTGAAAAAATCAAATTTGCCCGCAACAAATTGCATAAAGGCAGTTTGTTTATTTTTTATGAACGATACCGCAATTGCATCCAAATAAGGGAGAGAAATCCCTTGGCTGTCTTTTTCAAAATACGATGGATTCTTTCTCAACACCAGTTTTACATCCGTTTCCCAACGCTTTAGGTAGAACGGTCCAGTTCCAATAGGATTTCTTGAAATGAAGGATTTTTCTTGTGCGCACAATTCTTTGGGTATAACAGAGCAATACGAAGTTGCCAATAACGAAATGAAAGATGCTTGGGGTTTTATTAGAAAAATGGAAACCGTTGAGTCGTTATCAGCCCAAATACCTCGTCCCCGTTGTATGGTATCTAAATTAGTAAAAATCCACAATCCAGGGGAGGCATTTACCGGGTTTGCTACGCGCTGTAAACTTGCCACTACGTCGTAAGCCGATAGAATTTTATTAGAAAGGGATTTTGATAGTGTATTTGCAGATAAGGTGCAAAATCGGATGTTTTTTTTCAGGGTTAATTGAATGTGTTTTCCACCGTTTTCCACGAACCATTTCTGGGCCAATCCAGGTACAGGTTTTAGGTCCTTATCCAAGTCAATCAAGCTATTAAAGAGTTGGGAAACCAGCCAAATTTCGGATTGTGAACGTGCTAATGCGGGATCCAAGGTGGTAATTCCAGCATCGTCGTTATAATTGAATATCTGATAGTTAGAATAATTATCCACATTTTGGCAACTAGTAATACCCATTCCAATGTAGACAACTGCGAGATAAAAGATGTTGAATTCCCGAGTGCAGGAAATAATTTTGTTGATGCTTAAAAAATCAAAGCGACGCATGGTGAGTTTTATTGGATCGAAATGATCCATACAACAAAAATAAGCATCGATGCATTTGAAATTGGATTTTAGGCAACTTACTTAAACACAGGATTCGAACATGGGAAAAATCATTGCTATTGCCAACCAAAAAGGCGGAGTTGGTAAAACTACCACGGCTATCAATCTAGCGGCCAGTTTGGCTGTATTGGAATACAAAACCTTACTGGTAGATGCCGATCCACAGGCAAACTCTACCTCCGGCGTAGGATTTAACCCAAAGAACATCCGTATTGGACTGTACGAATGTTTGGTTCAAGAAATTCACCCTCAGGATGTAATCATCAGCACACCTACCCCATTTTTGGATTTATTGCCATCCAACATTGACCTGGTTGGTGCGGAAATTGAATTGTTGAACATGCCAAATCGTGAGCGAATCATGCAGGGTTTGCTAAAAACAATTCAAAATCAATACGATTTTATCATTATCGATTGTTCTCCTTCCTTGGGTTTGATTACTACCAATGCATTAACTGCGGCGAACAGCGTTATTATTCCTGTTCAGTGCGAATATTTCGCTTTGGAGGGCTTAGGTAAATTATTGAATACCATTAAGATCATTCAAAATCACTTGAATAAGCAATTGGAAATTGAAGGAATCTTATTGACGATGTACGATGGAAGATTGCGTTTGTGCAACCAAGTTGTTGAAGACGTAAAAACTCACTTCCAAGACATTGTTTTTGACTGTATTATACAACGAAACACTAAATTGGGTGAAGCTCCCAGTTATGGAATTCCGGTAATTCATCACGATGCAGAGAGTAAGGGTTCTATCGGCTATTTGAACCTTGCCAAAGAAATATTGCAGAAAAACGGAATGATTGAAGTAACCGAAACGGAGGAAATTGCATGAGTACACAGATAAAGAAAAAACCCGGCTTGGGTAGAGGATTGAGTGCGTTGTTGGAAGATGCAGGTAACGATGTAAACGCAGCAGTAAACGCACCAATTGGCCATGTTAGCATGGTGCCTATCAGAAATATTGAAGCCAATCCGTTTCAACCCAGAACGGAGTTCGGGCCGGCGGAGATGGAAGAATTAGCAGAGTCGATTAAGGTACACGGCGTGATTCAACCGATTACGGTGAGAAAAATGAGTGCCGATCGTTTTCAGATTATATCCGGAGAACGCAGAACTAGGGCTTCGCAGTTGGCGGGTCTAACCCAAATACCAGCATACGTTCGTGTAGCTAACGACCAAGACATGCTAGAAATGGCATTGATTGAGAATATTCAACGTAGCGACTTAAATGCCATTGAAATTGGAATGAGTTATAAGCGATTGTTGGAAGAATGCAATCTCAAACAAGAAGAACTGGGCGAACGTGTTGGAAAGGATCGTACCACGGTAAATAATTACTTGCGATTATTAAAACTGCCCGATGCTATCCAGTTAGGCATCAAACAAGGAGTTGTTAGCATGGGTCATGCTCGAGCGATAATCAACATTGATGACCCGGACACTCAAATGCGTTTGTATGCACAAATGATAGACAATCAATTGAATGTTCGTGAAGTTGAATCATTAGCCAAAGCAACGAAAGAAGGAAAAACCTATGATTTTCCAAAGGGAACGGATTGGGATCCTGAAATTGATCGAATCACCGAAGCGTTTTACAAAAAACTTAATGCCCATGTTCATTTAAAAAATGGAGCCAAGGGTAAAGGTAAAATTATTATTTCTTATAAAAATCGCGAGGATCTAGAACGCATCCTTTCGAGAATTCAAGACTAATTCTCAAAATCTTGGTTCGACATTTATTCTTGCTAACGTGGGTTCTAATAGCCAACCTTGGATTTACCCAAGGAACGCAATTCCGCGCAAAGCAAGATGTTGAACCAGGGTTATTACCATACCGGTTTCCTAGATTTTCAGGTGGTTTTCAAGATACTAGCAAGATACTCCATAACAATAACAAGTTACTCCAGGACACTCATATTCATTCTCCAAAAAAGGCAACCATTTTAGCGCTCGCCTTTCCAGGTAGCGGTCAGATTTACAATCGAAAATACTGGAAAGTACCCATTGTATATGGTGCTTTTGGTTATGCAGGCTATTCCATGATTACCAACCGATCTAAGCTTAGAACCCTGAATGATTCCATATCAGGAATTTTCAAAATAGGGAAAACTCCCACCGCCCAATTAATCGCAGAACGGGATAAATATCGAGGAAATCGGGATGTAGCAATATTGTCGCTGGCCGGAATCTACGTGCTACAAGCAATTGATGCTACCGTTGACGCTCATTTTTTCAAGTTCAATATTAATGATGCCATTGCTATTTCAGGGAAAGTCAGCCCCCAGCGATGGCTGCATGTATCCATAGCAATCCGATAATTTATATGTCGAATCGTATCAATCAAATCCTCGCTTTTCTCGAAGACACACCGAACGATCCTTTTTTAAATTATGCGTTAGCGCAGGAATGGTGGAAAGCAGGAGATAAGGAAATTGCATTATCAAAGTATCAATGGTTGGTTGCCGAGCACCCCAATTACGTAGCTACTTATTATCATTTGGGCAAATGCTTGATCGATTTGGGCGAAAAAGAGTCCGCCATGGAGATTTTCGAACAGGGAATTGAAATTGCAAGATCTTTAAAAGAACAACACGCCTTATCGGAATTGCAAAGCGCCAAGTTGGCGTTAGAATACGACGAAGATTGATGTAAATTTAAACAGACAATCCAAAAATCAATGGAATAAATAAACCTCGAAAGTTTTAACTCCCGAGGTTTATTTAAATGTATTTTTTATATCAAGTCCGTGTCAATTGTTTTCAGGACGAGATAAAATCAACATAGCGATTAGTCTCTACTCTGCAATTTTGCTAAAAGTCGCAAAATCTCAAGGTACAACCAAACTAAGGTCATTAACAAAGCTACTCCTGAGAACCACTCCATGTATTTAGGCGCTCCCATTTCGGATTGTTGTTCGATGAATGCGAAATCCATGATCAAATTGAAGGCGGCAATTCCAGCGATTAAAGCAGAAATACCAATTGACAACATGCTATTTCCGTAGTAGAAGCTCTGTACCCCAAACATTCCCATGATCATGGTGATTAAGTAGAATACACCCACACCCATGGTAGCAAAAATTAAAATTTTGGTAAACATCGGCGTAGCTCTCAATAAGCCACTTCTATACGCTAGCAACATCCCAGTGAACACCAACATGGTAATACCCACGGCATTCATAACAATACCATCGTATAAACTATTAAAAACTAAAGAAATTGCACCTAAGAAAAGACCTTCACCTACGGCATATACTGGTGCTAAAACAGGAGCCCAAGACTTCTTGAACATCATGATTAAGGAGGCCAATAGACCAGTAATCAAACCGCCAAACAAGTATTTCGATAGTCCGTTGTTCATGGCATAGCCAATTCCATCAGCACCTTCTCCGCCTTGTACACCCATATCGAGCCAAAGGAGTCCAGCAGGAATAACCATCAAAGCAAACAATAAAATCGTTTTGTTAACAGTACCCGAAACCGTCATGGTTTCCGAATACGAAGCTTCTCGCGCATTGCTAAAAGCCGAATCTGAGAAAAATGGATTACTCATAGTTTAAGTTTATTCAATTATAGAATATTATCGGATTAATTGCAAGGTTCCTTGGGTTGTATATTGCTTATTCTGGTAATCGGAATATTCAATTACATACACGTAAATTCCTTGCATCACTGGGTCACCCAAAACCGTGCCATCCCAACCTTCTGTCATATTGGCGGTTTCGAATAACTTTTCCCCCCACCGGTTGTAAATACTCATTTTATAGGTTTTCAACCCACCGCTAAATGGAATAAATACTTCATTCCCCCCTTTTTGATTGGGGGTAAAGGCATTGGGAATAAACAATACGGGTTCGTAATTGATTAATATATCGTTGCTCCAACTTTCGGTACCGGTACCGTTTTCAATGGCTTTAATACGAAAATATTGCGCGTAATTATCCTTACCGTTATCGAAATTATCCGATTGGGGATTGGAATAAGTTTGGTACAATTGGAAATCGTTGCCGTTGGTGAAGGATCGATATAATTCGTATCGATTCACGCCATTGGAGAAACCCAAATATGGACTAAAGGTATGAGCCATACTAAATGGGCCTGTCTTCTGTCCATTTAGCAAAACCAAGGTATGAGGCAATGAATACAAGGTATCTCCACAACGATTCACGATGGCAATCCGATATTCTCGTGCTACAATATCCGTATTTACGTTGGCGTGGATGAACTGACTGACGCCTACATTGCTGGTACCCACTGTGACAAAATTACCGGTGCTGGCAGGCCGCGACTGTATAAACACCAAGTTATTGTAACGTGGAGCATTTAAAACATTGTAGCTTAGCCATACCGAATTATCCGCATTGGGCGGTGGAGCTACGGTAATAAAATTAAGGACGACGCTTGGATTATCTACAAAAATTTGCAGTTGTTGGGTATCGCCAATACAACCATCCGAAGACGTCTCAACGGCTCTAACCGTACCTGGAGTGGCTGTTAATGACCACGTTACATTGATCTGCTTATCGGTGCTCAGGGGCGGATTGGTAAATCCACCTTGAGTTAACCACCATTCCATCGTGGAACCTGTTTCTCCTGAAACTTGGTAGCTGATATTGTTTAAATTCGGGAAACAAACATCGGAAGATCCTGAAATTTTGGATGTCTTAGGTCGAGGTTTGAGCGTGATATTCGCCGATGTAAATGGTCCTGGACAGTACCATTGGGAGGTAAGTCGATATTGTACTGTAAATACACCAAATGTATCTCCATAGAATTGCACATCCCATGATGAAGAATCTGCTGAGGGAACCATTTTAAAAGTTAAACCTGCGGCAGAAATTTGTGGGTATATTTTTTCACCGGCAACGGTAGCTTGGGGTTTCCAGTAACTAATCCAGTTGCGTGTTTGGCACTGATTGATTGTAATTACGGGTGGGGCATTTGGTGCAGGCTGAAGAATAACCTTAACGGTGCTCCAGGGGGATAGACAGGGTAATTTCGATACGGAATCGTAAGCAGAAGCCTGCACGCCAATGCTGGCGGCGGCGGCAACACCCCAATTAACTTTTATGGCAGATCCGGTGTTGCCGCCGGCAAATGCCCCTCCCACAACTTGCCAAGTGTAGTTCTCTTTTTGTACCCCTTTCACCCAATACGGCTCGTTGTTGGTTAATGCACACAAATTGGTATCACCAAACACCTTTGGCTTGGCCAAAGAGTGATTTTTCACCACCGAAATAAACGAAGAATCTCTGCAACCAAAACGATCGGTTACCACCACCTTTATAGTTCCAATACCTACTCCTCCCCAATCTACTACATATTGTGTATCGTTTACCACTTTACTACCAGTCTGACCCGTAGCGGTCCATGTATATTTAGCTCCTGGATATTTTTTATCTAAGTTATAAATTAAACCTTTGTTATTCGGACACACCGATTGTGGACCTAGTACCCCACTGGAAACCGGTGTACTCACAAACACCTTGCTGGTATCCCATGGGCTGTAGCAGGTTACTGGATTACCTCCACTGGTAACATTCTTTGCCAATCGAATACTAATCCAAGCACCATTTCCTCCAGCAGTGGGTTTAAATGTCATTGCAAAACTACTACCCGATGTATTATCGCCGATTTTCTGCAGTTGCGAAGTATTCCATGTGTATTGCACGGAATGACCCGAAGGCAAGAGTAATTGCTTCGAAAAATTCTGTTGTAAACAAACGGTATCCGGCCCAGTTAATGCGGGAACATCCGGAGCTTTTAACAATTTTACGGGAAGTTCAACGGGTTTCCCCTCACAACCAAAACGATTAAAAACACGCAATCGAACCAGCCCTACCGTATCGGGGCCCCAATTAACAATCAACGACTTACCTGTATCCGAACCTACAATTTTCCCATTGCTAACCTCCCATTTGTATTTGTGGTCGGCCACAGAAAAACTCATATCGTACTGCGAGCCCAAGGTATTTGCACATAAGAGTGTTGGACCCGCGATTTTCTCGGTTACTTTAACGGGCTTAACGTATATCAGAACGTTTTGGTTCACAAATTTCGACGGACATCCGTTATCAAAAGCCTCAAATGTTACCCGATAAGGATTGGTAGTATTGATATCGCAGTTGGGAGTCCAGCAGAACTCACTGGTTACGGTTTTAATATTTGCATTCACCGAAGGCGTCATTGTTGCCTTTTTTCCCGTGTATCCATTGGTTCCGGTGAGAATGTCGCCATAGGCACGCAAGGTAACTACTTGACTGGTATCCTTGCTATCAAACCCTGTTACGTCTCTGCAAATGGTTTCGCCTACTTCCACATTCCACACCTGCGTTGTGCCCTCGTACTTCAATCGGGGTTTCTCATTCTTTCCGCAAGAAATTACCAGAATTTGCAAATCCAAACGTACGGTGGAAATTGCCACCCCATTTCTCCATTCGGTTACTTCAACGCAAACTGCATATCGACCGGTATTTGGCGATAAATAGGTTGTTAAACCATTAAATGCATCTACACTAGCAATTCCGGAATTCCCGAAGGGAGTGGTTGCACTAAATCCGGAATTATAATCCACCGTGTAAAACGGGGTCATTGGATCGTTACACGCTAAAATCTCGGGCAAACCCGCGGTAGCACCTTGCCAAGGAGTCACTAATTTATAACTCAAGGAATCGCCATCGATATCCAGTGCCCGGTTACGGATGGTAGTTGTATCTCCTGCACAGATAAATGGCACCGGTACGTCCAAAAAGTACGGGGAACTATTTTTTATACTGGTGGGAGGAATAAAACCGTAATACGTCTGACCCTGATAAGCCACCCCACCTTGATCGGCTAAGTTGGTTTGGGTATTTCTGCAGCAGCGCTCCCATTTCAGGTGGTACCCAGTACTGGAGGCAGGGACGGTAATTGTAGTTTGGTAAATCCCTTGTTCCAAACACGCTTTTGCTAATTCCGGACAGGCTGTATTGCCCACTGGATCTACTTTTTTTTTCGATAAAACCTTAATATCTACCTGTTTATAAAACGATTTATTGTTGTTGTAAATACATAAACCGATGGCATCATCAAACTGAACGGAACCCGAACAATCTCGGTAAGCGAAAATGGTAACACGATAATTAAAACCTGCGGCGGTAGGGGGTAAATATTCGTAAGTTAAAAATCCACCCACCAAATGCGAGGCCATTACCTGATGTTGTCCCAGTAAAAAGACAAGTAAACCCAGTAAAAATCGCCATTTACGCATTCAATTTTTAAATTGTTTCTCAAAGTTAGACAACTTTTCCTTGTGTTTGGTTGTGTGAGCCGTTATTTCGGACGAAAAATAAATTATTTTCGCCCTATGAAATTTAACGCGGATTGCCTTCATTTTCTCGGCCACATTCCTTGCAAACCCCATAAGGAACATGGTTATCATTGTGAAAACTGTAAGGCATACACACCCATCGACAAGAAAATCCTAATAATAAAATTAGGAGCCATGGGCGATGTAATCCGCACAACCCCTTTGATTACACGGTATAAAGAGCTGTATCCAAATGCGAAATTCACTTGGATCACATTATTTCCAGATATTCTTCCAAAAGGTCAAATCCACGAAATTTACAAGTTAGGAATTGAAGCGAGTTTGTATGTAACCAATACCCATTGGGATATTGCTATCAATTTAGATAAAGAAAAAGAGGCTTCGGGATTGTTATCCATGGTTTCGGCTACGGAGAAGTACGGTTTTATTTTGAAAGATGGTGCCACACAGCCGGTAAACGAGTTGGCGCAACATAAATTTGATACTGGGTTATTTGACGATGTGAGCAAAGCAAATACCAAGAATTATTGCACAGAGATTTTCGAAATTTGCGGTTTGACGTATCACGGGGAGCCTTATTTATTGGATAATCACGCCGATAAGGGCTTTGTCTGGAACCTCCCAACCGATAAAAAAATCATTGGTTTAAATACGGGCTGTGGTGATCGTTGGACCACTCGACTTTGGAGCATAGAGAAGTGGGTGGAATTGGCGAAAAAGATTTCGGATGCCGGGTATTATCCCTTATTGTTGGGGGGAGCACAAGAAGATCAACGCAACCAAGACATTCAGGCTGGAAGCGGCGCTACTTATTTGGGCTACTATCCATTAAATCAATTCATCAATTTGATAGACCATTGCGATTTGGTGGTTACCCAAGTAACCATGGGCATGCATTTAACCCTGGGGTTGGGTAAAAAAATTGTTTTGATGAATAACATTTTCAATCCACACGAATTTGATTTATTTGGCAAGGGAAGCATTGTGCAGCCGCCTAAAGCATGTAAATGTTTCTATCGCGGCAGTTGTGTAGATGGAGGCAGTTGCATGGAAACGCTAACTTCCGATACGGTCTTTGCCGAAGTGGAATCGGTATTAAATAAATAATCTCGGCTAAACCGCTGATTGATTATTCACCCCCCTAATACTATTTCCTGTTATAGTCTGTTATATTCTTCTTTTTATTGCTATTGCATGCAATTGTCTGTCATTGCTTGCTCATATCTGCAATTGTCTGATATTGTCTCATATTATCTGCTACTGCCTGCACCCTACGATTTGGTATCCAGGAGAATTCCCTGGATTGCAAATTATAAGTATTTGCAATAATTGCAAAAATCTTTGGTTTTTAACGGGTATTTGTTATTTTTGCAGCCCCAAATGGCGAGGTAGCTCAGGTGGTTAGAGCGCAGGATTCATAACCCTGAGGTCGGGGGTTCAATTCCCCCCTTCGCTACCAACAAAATAAACCACTTACGTTTTCGTAGGTGGTTTTTTTAATTTGTGCCATGTTTCTGTGCCATGTTTGGGTTCAGCTCTTGGTTATTTTTTTACCCCAAAACCTTGATTTCAAGAGCCCCACGTTCAATAGCTGATAACACTTTAGGTTCTATGTAGTGTCATTCTATTACTTCTTGAGTGGAATGTGATGTAATCAACCCTGTCTCATTACCCATGACTTGATTAACCCATGTGATGTATGTTTTTCTAAGATTTTTCAAATTGACATCTTTGTCAAGTTAGTTTTGTTCGTTTTACTACTTTGTGATATACTAAAATAATTACTGAAGCAATTACCCAAAAGTAAAATGCAAATCCCAAGAAATAGACAAAATACCACATAAACCAAAGCCCAATATATTCAAATCTCAGGCCGTATTTTTCAATAAAAATGAAGTCGTCATAAATCATATAAATCCAAAAGACAATTGTAAATATTATTGCCAAATACTTAAATATCTTGAAAGTTTTTTTGAAAGCATTTTTCATTGTCAATACATTGTCAGTTTGTGTGTCGTCCTAAAATTGGGCATAACTCGATTATATACGAAGCTATCACAATCACATAGGAATTGCAAAATAATTATAGAGTAATGATTTTCTTACATTTGCGAAAATTGCAGATTGCGTATTCAAGATTTCATAAAACACTCAATTACTTCGTTATTTTTTCAATTCAGGAAATAGAAATTTCAATCTGTGCCAGTTTTTTTGCCCTGTATTCATCAAAATTCCCAAAAAATCCTGAATTATAGAACAACAATAATATTGGCTATCAATTACTTACAAAACATACCGCATTATTCATAACCCTGAGGTCGGGGGTTCAATTCCCCCCTTCGCTACTAATAAAATCAACCACTTACGAATTCGTAGGTGGTTTTTTTTTATTTTGTGCCAGTTTTCTGTGCCATGTTTGGGTTCAGCTCTTGGTTATTGTTGTCGCCAAAAACCTTGATTTCAAGAGTCCCACGTTCAATAGCAGTTAACACTTTAGGGTCTATATAGTGTCGTTCTAAGACTTCTTGAGTGGAATGGGATGTAATCAATCCTGTCTCATTCCCCATGACTTGATAACACAAAAGGTTCAAGGGTGCGTTTATATGACCCATCCGGATTAAACTATAATAGAAATGGAGATGATGTAAAGGATATTTCCAACAAAATTAGAAAAACCCCATTTCCAATAAATTAATTCCTAAGGTAAACTTCAATAGGGATGAAAAATCTCTATACTAAGGAGATGAATTCAAACAAAAACCATTTTACGCAAGCAATCTGCAAATCACTTATTGTCAATTCAAAATCAATAACTTATTTTTGATTCACACTTCCTCTAATAAACTTGACGACGCAAAACAATATTCCCATGAAAATCAATAAGATATTTCTAATTTTTTTGTTTATCATAAATCAGGTATCTGCCCAAACCTACTATGGATATCAAAAGCAAGAAGCCCCTCCAGTTGACTACAGCCAAGTAGCAAGAGATTTAAATGGTGCTATCAATGATGCCATTCAAAATAGAGAGAATAGAAAGGCTGAATTGGAAAATATTAGTACGAATAGTATTAATACAGTTTCTTCGCTTAATGTCATTAGTGACAAACCTATCGTAAAATACTTATGCCTTTCATTCCAGCAGTCAGCCATTAATGAATTAGAAATTTATAACCGATTACTCAAACAGGGATTACTGGACCCATCGCAGTTTAATTATCTTAATAATAATTGCGTTTCACAATACTACAAAGCTAATAACTATTGTAATCAACTTGACTTGAAATTAAGTTTAATTGATGCAAATTCCAACAATAATGGCGCTACAATCAAAACACTTACAGATTATGTAAATAACTCAGACATAAGATTCTACACTGATTACCGGGAGACTAGAAGATATGCAATGATAATGTCGCAACTGTACAGTATTACAGTTAATGGAACTGACAAAATGGGTTTAGATTATTACTTTGGTAACTTGAATAAAATCATAATGCGTACGGCTACAGAAACCGCTCCCACAGATAAACCTGCCGGTTCAGGGGATGCTACTGAAACAACACCCTCTGCTCCCAAACGCCCAATAACCAAATACGAAGGAGATGTTTGGCCGCCTCCAGCCAAACCTAAGAAGTAGTAATTGAGAAGAAGTTCTAGATGGACCCAGCTAAGATGACCATTGACGGGTTATGTAGTTTGAATTTATTGGAACAAAATAATAGTATGACAGACGGAATAAACAGCAGTAAAGCTCTTGATATGAAGCAACTTAAATATAACATAATTCTTCTATGTTTTATATTAATACCATTTGCTTCTGAAGGTCAAGCTCTCAAAATAAAATGGATTGATGATGCAGGTAGAGAATTTGCAATTTCTGCACCGACAGGTGATTTCAGTTATTCTATGCTACCTGGTGATAAATTAGAATATGAGAGATATGGTGACTTTGTAGGGAAAATTCGTCAAATTGGCGATGTCAAAATAGAATACGAGAGGTACGGAGATTTTAAAGGTAAGATAATAAAAGTGGGATATGTAAAAGTGGAATATGAAAACTATGGCCCAAACAAAGGACGGTTAGTAAAAGTTGGTGGCTTGAGAATAGAATATGAAGAATACGGCCCACTTGCCGGTAAGATAAGAAAAACTACAGGGCAGGTTATTTATTAATGATAATTTTACATTAATGTCATTTGACTCTGAAATGTAGCTTGTTATACTTCCCCATTTCATCTGATTGCATTTTTACTATTTACATTAATTAACATGTTTAATAGTGTTGTTTTTGTATGCAATATACCATTAGAACAAAATTGTGGTATACCCCAAAATGTGAATCTGCAAAAGCGTAACAAGTCCTTTATTTATGCGGCATAAGCAATTTTTATAGCGTATTTTAGCATTACCACCACACCACTTCAAAATCGTTAAGAAATGAAAGTCCTTTACGTCCGCTGTTCCTCCCTTGAACAAAAAACAGATCGCCAGAGAGTTAATGATTCAGAATACGATTTTGTAATAGAAGAAAAAGTTTCAGGTGCCACTGATTTTAGTTTAAGACCGGGTGGTTCACAGGTATTAGAACTTCTTCAAAAAGGACAAATTACAGAACTCGGTGTTTGACAAATTGACCGACTCGGGAGAAACTTGCTAGAAATACTCAAAACCATTCAATCATTTTCTGAAAAGGGTGTTCCTATTTATTTCATCAGTCAAGGTTTAAGAACACTAACCGAGGATGGACAGGAAAACCCCATTTCAAAACTAATAATCAATATTCTTGGAGTAGTTAGCGAAATGGAACGTAACCAAATTAGAGAACGACAGCTACAAGGTATAACAATTGCCAAAGCAAGGGGTGCTTATAAAGGAAGAAAAACAGGAACAAAAGAGGATACACTCACTTTCCTTTCTAAACCCAAGAATTAGAAAACGGTTGAACTCCTGAAAAAGGGTTACAAAGGAACTGAGATTGCCAAAATTGTTGGGGTTCATTTAAATACGATTTCCAAAATAAAGAGAGTTTCCATGCCTAATCAGGTTAGACAATCTGATTTCTCTTTTTTATTCTTATTCTATTATGATACATCGTACAAAAAAGCCAATCAACTACGACGTCAATGTGAAATAAACCGATAAATTGCCCTTCTTTCATTGGACTCAAATCCCCCTTAATAAATGGGAAACAATGATACATATGCAACGATAAAATTGAGAATTCAGAATACAGGTAGTTTAGACGGAGATGCGTCAGTATACAGCTACTGATAGGTTTTGTAGTCAGCGTTTTATTAGTATATTGTGTACATAACAACTTTAATCTTATTGTTGGCAATAATCCTATCACCATCAATTTATGGTCAAACCAATTTCGATTGGGATAAGTTTGATAGTATTTCAAAAAACAAAAATGAAATTTATTCAGCTACAAAAATATTCATCAACCTACCAGGGAATTCTGCGCAAGAAATAATTCAGAACGAAAAAATATGAAACCATATTTATTATTAGTGCTTGTGTTGTTACCAATTGTTTGTCGTCAGCGTTTTTTCCACTTTGGGGAATAGATGTTGCGGTAAATACAAGCATTATTCTCCGCAAAAATGCGGCAAATATTTTAATTATTCTCCGCATGTCAAACCAGTTTTAGGTCATCCATCTGAGTCCTCACAATATTCATACC
>JACCDP010772699.1_pt1 | contig 19206 bp, 13 predicted proteins | sample 7445841 | NCBI WGS metagenome assembly JACCDP01 (sample SAMN15323441, study PRJNA562643) | freshwater metagenome | isolation source: river surface water | place: USA:Blue River Watershed | collected 2017-08-17
AATCCAATACCAATGGCAATATCCGCTGCAATTCATAAAGGAATTAAAGAGGCGTTGCAGGAAGCAGAGGAACAATTAAAGTCTCAAGAAATAACTATACCCGGTATTGCTCCTTTACCAAGTATAACTCTTAATGTATATGAAACATTAGAAAAAATAAATAAAAAAGAACCAGTTCCTAGTAATATAAGAAATCATCCTGTAATTTTAGCAGGTAGAGAAATTAGAAACCAATTAAAGCAGGCCAAAAAGAAAAAACCATCAATAGGTGCACAAATTAAAAAGGCGTTAAAGTTCCCTTTTCCAGAATTACCAAAAAGGCAAAAAATAATAGATGAAGCAAAGAAACAATTAATAGAGCAAGCGGTAGAATTAATTAAACAACAAATTATAGTACCCATTGAAGAAATAATATTAACACCATTTATTGCTCCTATATTAACTGCCATTGAGACCGTAAAAAATAGTATTCCAAAACCAACTCCTACTAAAAAGGAAGTAAAAAAATATGTAAAAGATACGATTGATGGACTAGTGCCTGATATAGATTTGTCTTTATATGTTTCAATTCCGAAACTTCCAACAAAAGAGGAATTGAAAAAACAAATTGATGATGCAATACCAAAAAAGCCTGAATTAGAGGCCATTGCATTTGATATAATAAAGGGTAAAATACCTGAAATACCAACAATAAACATTGTGCCTCCAAATATTTTATGGAGTACTAAAACAAACATATTATTAGACCCAATGTTATTAATTGCAAAATTACATTTATTTGGAGTAGATGGTACAATGTCGGTAATGGCCCAATACCCACCACCAGCACCACCCGCACCTGCCATATTAAAATGGAATGCATATATAGTACAAGAGGGCCCACCTGTACCAAATTTACCATCAACGGTATCTATGCCGGAAATTCCAGAAATACCGGCTATTCCACCATTACCACCTCTACCCGAATTACCTGGATTGCCGACTGTTGGATTAGAAACCCCATCACTACCATTTGGCATACCAATTAGAATACCAGGAGGTGGATAAATTATTAAATCAAATATTTATTACTAAACATATATAAACAATTATTATGAAATCAGAAATTTTATTAACTTTAATTAAAGAAGTTGTTAAAAACGAAGTTAAGCAACAGGTTAAAGAAGAAATAACTAAGCTTATCAAATCTGGTGCAGTTACATTAAACTCACAAAAGAAAACAACACCATCATTAAGAGAAATGACGGAAGTTCCTGTTGTTGCACCTATTAAAAGACAACAACCGGTTCAACAATCGGTAAATCAACAAAAAGTATTTACTAACAACCCGGTACTAAATGAAGTGTTAAATATGACACAACCATTTACAGCAGAACAAAGAAAAGAAGGAGCACAGGCGGTTGGAAGTGTATTGGATATGATTAAACCAGAATTAAGAGTTGATGAAAGTGAGTGGGAAACACTTGATTTTAGAGAAGGCATTCAAATTCCTCAAAATATTCCACAACAATTTGAATCTACGGGTGATGGTTTACAGGATGCAACTATAAAAGCATTGACTAGAGATTATAGAGAATTGGTAAAAAGATTTTAATAAATGGCAATAGAATTAGGTAGAGTAAATGTTAATGATTTAACAGAAAATAATTATAAAGTACTTGGTATCGGTATTAATAGAAATTCCGATAGTGGTGGTATTTTTTCTGTAAATTATACAACATTGAATCAAGCAAAAGATAATTTAAAAAACCTAATTCTAACAGCAAAGGGTGAACGATTGATGCAACCTGATTTTGGATGTGACGTTTGGAAAGTATTGTTTGAACAACTATCTGATACTTCAATAGAACGAAGAATAGAATCCACTATCAACGAAGCAGTTTCAATATGGTTACCGTATCTAACCATAGATGAAATCGTTTTTGATTATGATGAGAATGATATAGATAATAATAAAATTTCATTTGATATAAAGTTTTCTTTAAAATCAAATCCAAATATTTCAGATTGGGTACAAATAGGACCTACGAATTAAATAAAATAATAAAATGGCATTAAAACCAACGGATAAAAATTGGGGTAATAACAAAAAAATTAATTATATTGGTAAAGATTTTGCTACTATAAAAGAAAATCTTGTTGAATTTACCAAAACATATTTTCCAGATACATATTCCGATTTCAACGAGGCTTCACCTGGTATGGTGTTTATAGAGCAGGCAGCTGCAATAGGTGATTTACTTTCTTTTTATCAAGACACACAATTAAAGGAATCAATGTTAGCACATGCTACCGAACGTAAAAACGTAATGGCATTGGCGCAAACAATGGGATATAAACCAAAAGTAACAACACCTGCGGTAACAACATTAACTGTTTATCAATTGTGTCCTGCAGTTGGTGCACCAACGTATGGTGTAGATGAACGATTTTATCTAAAATTAAAAGAAGGATTAGAAGTATCATCTACGACAAATAGAAACGTAACATTTAGAACAACGGATGTAGTAGATTTCGCGAATTCAACCGATAGAGAGATTGATGTATACGAAAGAGATACTTTGGGTAATCCTACAATGTATTTAATTACAAAAAAAGTAAAAGCAATTTCGGCAACACAAACCTCAATTGGTATAAATTTCACAGCCGATGATACCGATTATCCTACTGCTACCATTTCCAATACAAACATAATATCAATAGTATCAGTAACGGATCAAGAAAATAACAAATGGTATGAAGTTCCTTATTTGGCACAAGAAAGTATTTTTGTTGAACAAGCCAATATAGAATCAAATGGTGGTCAATTGAGTAATTCATCTTCGGTAGTACCATATATTTTAGAAGTACAAAAAGTTCCTAAAAGATTTTCGGTAAAAGTAAATGCAGACAACACAATGGATTTACAATTTGGAACTGGTAATACAAGTGGAGATGAAACAATATTACCAAATACAAAAAATATTGGGTTAGGTCTTGCCAATTCAATTAATAGATTAAATCAAGGAATTGACCCATCAAACTTCTTAAAGACTAATACTTTTGGAGAAGCTCCTACTAATAAATCATTAAATGTTAAATATTTGATAGGAGGTGGTGTTGAAGCAAATGTAAATGCTGGTGATTTAACTAAAATAAAAACAATTGAATTTGAAGAAGACTTATTATCAATACCGGATAATTTATTAGGTTCTTATAATGAAATAAAAAATTCAGTTGCTTTAGAAAATTTAGAAGCAGCAGTGGGTGGAAGGGATGCTGAATCGATAGAAGAAATTAGACAAAATGCATTGGCAACATTTGGTTCTCAAAATAGAGCAGTAACTAGACAAGATTATATTGTAAGGGCATTAAGTATGCCGGAAAGATATGGTAGTGTTGCAAAAGTATATGTTAGTCCGGATGGCGAAATAGATAATAATTCACCAGCATCAATACTTGCTTCGCCTCAAAACATAGCAGAATTTGTTGGCGTAGTAGAAGGGTTGCAGGGTAAGGGAAAACAGGATATACAAAAAGAATTAGTTAAATATCTTACACAAAAGAAAACCAATATAGCAGAAGTAAACAACCCGTTTGCTATTAATATGTACGTTTTAGCATATGATGGTGATAAAAAATTAACAAACTTAAATCAAGCGGTTAAACAAAATCTTAAAACATATTTAAGTGAATATAGAATGTTGACCGACGCTGTAAATATTATAGACGGATTTGTTGTGAATATAGGTGTTGATTTTGAAGTAACGTGTTATTCAAATTATAATAAAAGAGAAGTTATTACAAAGTGTTTAACTGAATTACAAACTTATTTTAATATAGATAACTGGACATTCAATAAACCAATAAACATTTCCGAAATAGAATTAATATTGGCAAATGTAGAAGGCGTTATGAGTGTACCATCTGTTAAAATATATAATATATGTAAAAGTGCTCAAGGACAAAACTATTCAACAAACAAATATAACATAGATGAAGCAACTAAGGGTAAGATTATATATCCATCGTTAGACCCTTGCATATTCGAAGTTAAATATCCAAACAAAGACATAAAAGGGAGGGCTTTATAATGCATAAATTTTACACAGCATCTTATGATGCAAGTATATATCTTCAACAACCTGAACAAAATTCTGGTAGAGATGAGATATTGGAAGTAGGAAAACTTTATTATGGTTCTTCCAAAGATATAGCTAGGAGTTTAATAAAATTTAATATAGAATCTATATCATCATCAATACATGCTGAAAATATTAGTGGTAGTTGGAGTGCTTATATTAATTTAAAAGCATCTAATTCCGAAGAAGTTCCATTAGAATATACAATTTATGCAAATGCCATTTCTCAAAGTTGGACAATGGGAACGGGTACAAAATTTGATAACATAACATCTGATGGTGTAAGTTGGAAATATAGAAACGGAATTGATGCTTGGCAGGATAACGTAATTGCAGGAACCGCAGAGTTTACACCTGGTACAACTGGTTCTGCTAATGCAGAAGGTGGTACATGGTATACTGGTTCAGAGGCATCTCAATCTTACAATTACGAAAGTGATGATGTAAGAATGGATGTTACAAATATTCTTAAATTATGGATGAGTGGTTCTATTCCAAATAACGGATTGATAGTACATCATGGCTTGGATAATGAAGCGAACAATTTAGATTATGGTGTTTTAAAATTCTTTTCAAAAGAAACTGGAACAATATACGAACCAAAATTAGAAATAGTATGGGATAATACCATATTTACAACTGGTAGTTTACAACCAACGACGGGCAGTGCAGAAGAAGGATATAAAGTTGTTTTACTTAATTTAAAAAGAGAATATCCAAAAGACCAAAGAATTAAAATAAGAGTTAAGGGTAGAGATATGTATCCGTTGAAATCATTCGGAACAACATTTGAATATGACCAGGTTAAATATTTACCAGAAACCACATATTACCAATTAGAAGATTATGTTACTAATGATGTAATAATTCCTTTTGGAAATTATTCAAAAATTAGTTGCGATTCTACTTCAAATTATTTTACTTTGGATTTAAATACTTTGCCAATTCGTAGAACTTATAGAATAAAATTAAAAATAGTTGAAAGTGGTATATCTACTATTATAGATGACAAGTTAATATTTGAAATAGTATAATAATGGCACTAACATCATTAGAGGCGATAGCTGAGAAATTAAAAGAAAAAAAAGATGCTGAATTAGAATCTATATTAAAGATATCTGGTTCGGCTGCTATTACAAGAAACGAGTATGGGGTTACTATGGTAACTGATGAAAATTATGCATCTTCATTGATATTTAAATCATTAACTAAAAATAAAATAGATAATGAAGAATTATTAAAGGCTATTGATACAGAAGTTAAAGAATTAAAGCCGGACGTACCGGTACCTAATTTGGATTTAGTACCTCGTCAATTATACACGGATAAAGTTATTGAAAACGAAAACCTAATTGCACAAGTTAGAACATTAACTGCGCAGGTAGCCGATTTAAGTTCTCAAGTTGTTTCATTAAAAGGAGAAGTTCAAACTGAAATAAATAATAGGTTAGCTATTGAACAAACCAACGATGCATTGGCAAATCAATTAGAAACCTTAACTGGAACTATTCAAGATTTTTCTAATCAAATTCAATCGGCAGTACAAAAATCAATTGATGAAGCAGTGTTGAGAGCATCGCTCCAGTCCCAAAATCAGGGATATAAAGCACAAATCGAAGCTTTGATAAAACAAATTGATTCATTAAATTCTATTATTGAAGGATTACAAGCTCAATTGGGTGCAGTTCAACAACAACAGGCAATTCAACAAGGAACACAGGCACAAGCTATGGCGGCAGGGGCCGATGTTATTAATAAATCGGTAATACTTAAAATAGAGGGCCCTAGCGAAGATAAAAATATAAAATTAGGAGCAAGAGCTAAAGCGGGTTCTGACCAAGTAAGATGGGATACCGGTGGATTACTGAAATTTACAAATAACGATAAAAATCAAGTAACGGTAACACTTAGTCATACAAAGCCAAAAGGTATTGGAAGTAATCCTGACTTTTTGGTGTTTCCTCAAAATAGTTTTACACTAGCAGCCGGTGAGTCGAAAGATATACAGGCAACAATAAATCACAAAGCAGGTGATGGTATTGATTCTAAAAAGAAATGGATTGGATATAGTGGCACTGCTGATTATCCTGGTGGGGAATTAACGGTTACCATAAAAACAGCAGATGGTAAAGAAGAATCTAAAAAATATTCTACAAGATTTAAAAAGACACATCCTGATTCATTCGGTTAAATAATATAATATGGCTATTAAAAAATATACAAACTTTGAAGGGATAAATGCAAATTCCGAAAATGAAGGTCAATTTCTTCAAATGGATGATTTGTTTATTGTATCTAAAAAAGAAATAGAAAATACCGATTTTGGTGATTGTAAATATGATGTTATGGAAGTATCCATATATGATATTAATAATAATTTATTACCTCAAAAAAGTGGAAACACAGTATCTTATATAAAAAAAGAAGATATTAAAAATTATTTGTATCAAATAACCAATAAAGGTGGCCAAAAAGAATTGGCCATAAACGTTGAAACACTTTTAAATAATTTAGGGTTTGTAAACGGAATATTTAAAGTTAATATAAATTTTGTAAGACAAAGAGTTGGTAGTGAAAATAATTTAGAAAGAGTTTGGATACATGAAATATCCCCTTCAAGAGAGGAGATTCGTATTGTACCGCTTAAAACCAAAGATAATATAATAAATTTAAAAACTAAAAATGAGTTTAATAATTTAATAAATTTAAATAAAGATTTCAAATATTATAGAAAATCAATTTTAGATTCGGTAAATTCATTTGAAGGAAACTTTTTAGAAGGAATAGATTCTGCATTAGAAACTAAATTCGGTAAAGACTTTTTCCAAGTATTAAAAAAAGATTTTGGTTTAAGTAATTTTTCTAATTTTAGAAAAAAAATATACGAAGAATTTAAAACATCAGTAGATTATTATTTAAGAAATAAACATTATGATGTTAGAGATTCTAAATTTGGCAAACCATCTGAAATAAGATTTGAAGATTGTGACCAATATGATTTTTTAATGTTAACAACTGAAATTCAAAAAATATTATTCTATTGTATAGAAAATAACGCAAAAACATTAAAAAGAAGAAGTGTAAACATTAAAACATTACCAAAAGAATTTGCAGTAACTGAATTAAGAAAAGAAATTGCAAATAATTTGGAGTCGTTTAAAACTACGGAAATTAAAAAACGAAATGTTTATAGTCCGGACAAAGTATCTATTGTATTAGATGACCTTAAAGTTGGATTAGAACCAATTGTACCACAACCACCAATTGAAATTATAAAGAGTGACCCAAGCGCAGCAGATATACCAATTGTCTCAATTCCAAAGGAAGTAAAAGTAATACCAGAATTTCCAACATTTGAATATACTTTAAAAGATAAAAGTCCATTTAATGGTCGTAATCTTATTAAATTTATAGATGCAGAAGGTAAAGAAGTGCAAAAAGTTATTCCATTTGGCAAATCTATTACAATTTGTGCAAGAGAAAACTCAATATCAAATGTAGAAACAAAAAATGTTCCTTTATTTATTGGAAGATTATTGGGTAATAAACAAAAACCAAATAATGTTCTACCAAAAGATTTAAAAATTACAAAAGGAAAGGAATGTAGTTCAGTTGATATATCTAAATCTGCTCCAAAAGGATTATTTAACGGTGCCATTAAAGATAGGTTAAATAATACAAAAAGAAATTCCGCTGGAGTGAGATTTACTAATAGAAATAAGGGTGGTGTAATTGAATAATATCAAATAGAAATATTTATAAAAAATAATAGATGAGAGATTTTGAAAATAAAGAAGCTACCAATAGCCAACCTACTTGGAATGGACAAGGAGAATATATTCCATTTATTTCCGATGGTGGTGGAGGTGGCGGAGGTTCTTATGTACCACCAGTAGAACCAAATCCAACATTTATCCCACCAACGTTTGTTGATAATGATTTAAAGAATTTAAAAATATCTTTATCATCAATTGATGTAGTTGAGTTTTTAGAAGATGATAAAAGTGTTGGATTCGGTAAGTCTCAAATATTAACGTATTCTCCTTCATTAACTTTTGGAAATCAAAGAACATACAAAGCAAATTTAACTGGTAAAAAAATTGATAATTATTTTATTGTAAAGATTGATAAAAAATACAAAAAAATAAATCCAAAAGATGAGTATGTATTAGAACCATATAGAATTGCATTAGATATCAATACCGCTTCATCTATATTTGGTGGAATGGGTGGAAATTTTGGAGTTAGCGGATTGGGTAATTATAATAATTTTTACGGACAACAATTTGCAAATACATATAAGCCAGACCTTACAAAATTTGAAGAAGTTTATACTGAACAAATTGTTATTGAAGAATATACTATAAATACAGATGGTTCATCATCTTTACCAACTATTAGAACACTTGATTCTACATTTGGTACAGCTAATTTAGAATTTAAAGTAAATAGTAATGGTGAAAAATCGTCAGAGGATTTACCTGCATTACCATTAGTAGCAAATTATGAAATATCATTTACTTCTAATTTAGAAAATGAATTAGGGAATATATTAAGTTTAAAATATGAAATAGTTTCTTCAAATGGTACTATTGCTGATTTTGGTTCTATTTTATTAGAAAACAAAAATACTAATAATAAACAATTATCAAAAAAAATATTAGACGATGCAGAAGTTAATTTTTCAATAGAAGGAACGTTACCTGCTGAGTATACTTATAAATCATTGTATTATGCACCTGCTACGGTTGCAGTAAACTCATCAGCAGGCGATTTTTCAAAATGGAAATCTATAACTGCACCAGCAGGGCCGTTTAAGTTACCTGCACAGGAGTTAATTTCTGGATTAGTAGTAGCTACCATTTTAGAAAAGGAAATAGTTGTAGCTAGACCTACTATATCAGTAAATCAAACAAAATTTGATGTACAAATAAAAGATTCGGATGTAGAGAGAGCAATTACGATACCATTCACAACCACAAATTCGGATAGCGTTCTTGCATATACTTCTACCGATAAATATATTGATGTAAAAGCGAGTGATGAATCTGTTACTTTGTATTTTCAAAAAGATTTTAATGAAGTATATGGTACTAAACGAGTTATATTAACACCATCATCAAATTTATATGGTACAGGTGAAAGAGTTGAAATTTTAATTACATTTACCGCTATTAATGATTTCCCATCTATAACCGAAATAAGATTTGCAGAAGCAATTGATGTACCTGCGTTTTCTGACTTGAATATAGAGTATGATGTAGAATATAATTCATTTGCTGCAAGTACTATTGATGTAGATTTATTAGCAAAAGATAAATCAAGAATTCCTTTATTTAAAAATTTAGTACCAAATGGTTCTTTTAAGATAAATTTAAGAACTCTTGCGGATAGATTTAAAAATTGGAATGGTAATGATACGGTAACTTTAATATTTAAACCATTTAATAGAAGTGGTGCCGAAGAATTAGTTGGAAATGAATATGAAGTGGTTACAACTATTTCATATCCCGCAATCAACATAGATGAAGATATACTTAAAAAATCAATATATGATTCGTTTATTCAAAAATTATCATTTATTGAACCTGAAAAGGATAGTAAGTATTTAACACACCTTGCAAATTTTGGAAATGATGAACAAATAATAATTTCTTCATTTGAAGAAGATAATTGGACATTATCTAAAAAATCAAAAGATGAATTAGGAAACGATTTTGTAAAACCGGAAGATGAAGTTAAATCTGTAATACTAAAACTATACAATCCTTTACCTGCAAATGTTGCAACTAATTCAACTTTTTGGGTTACTAAATTAATGAGTAATCCGTTAATTGAAACGGTTATACTTAATCAACAAGATAATATAGAATGTCCTCCATTAAAAGGACCAAATTTTAGCGTAGATATTGATTTTGTTAGTGGAAAATCCACTAGCTTTGAATCTTTGGATAATTTAATTCTTAGCTCATCAAATTCATCTTCTACACAATTAATATCTTCATATTTAAGTTCTTCTTTAATTAATACCGATGAATTAAATATAGAATATGTAGCTGGTTCAAATTATTTATGGGATAATTTTGTACATTTTAGTTCTGCAAAAGAGAGGGTTGATAATTTTGTTTATAAAGTTCAATTAATAGAAAATTACGAACAATTAATAATTAGTTCCTCAACAGATTACACAGGTGGAAATAGTGCATATTATACTTCATCAATTTCCTCTTTACAAGAAGTCGAAAGGCAAAAGATTAAAAAAGAAAAACTAATTCAAGGATTTGATGGTTTTGAAAAATATCTATATCAATCATCATCAATGTCTTGGCCGTATAGAGGTAGTAGTAGAGATTATCATTTATCTTCTAGTGTTATATCTTGGTATACCAATATAATTGCAAAAGCAGAAGAATTCGATATCCAAAATTCAAGTTGGATACAAAATAATATACCACAATTTATTGTAAATAACGGAGATAATGCAAGTCTATTGTTATTCTTCTCAATGATTGGACATCACTTTGATACAATATATTATCATACCAAATCAATAGAAAATAGTAGAGGATTGGGTTATAAATCCAAAGATATATCTGATAAATTATTATTTGATGTACTTAAATCATTTAATTGGGATGCTAAAAATTTAGGAACTGACACTCAATTGTGGGAATATGCATTTGGATTAGATTCAAATGGTAGTAGCAAGTATGCAAATCCTGCTAAACAAAGAACATATGAAATTTGGAGAAGAATTATAAATAATTTACCATACTTACTAAAACATAAAGGTACTAAAAAGGGAATATATGCAATTATGGCATGTTATGGTATTCCATCATCAAACCTTTCAATTTTAGAATTCGGTGGACCAGAAGTAACGGAAGTTACTAAAAGTAAATTAGTAATGGATAACATTACAACTGCTGTTAAATTCTATGGAAAAGATTCTGGAAGTATTAAATTAGAATGGAAAAACACCGAAAGAAATAGAAAGCCAGACACAATAGAATGTTTTGTTAAACCCGCGTATAGTGGTGATTTTACAATTGTATCTGGTAGTGGATGGGATATAAAAGTAAGTGGTTCCACTGGAACAGATTATGGTAAAGTTATATTTAACTACTCCGGTTTAAACGCAATAACATCATCATTACTACCATTATTTAATGATAATTTCTTTGGTATAGAGGTTAGTAGAAATAGTGGAAGTATATCTTCTAGTTTTGAATTGAATGTAAGACAAGCTAATAAAGAAAGAACCATATTCCAAGAATCAGTATCAGCAAGCATTTTAAACGTTAATACTAATTGGGATGGTGGTAATTATATTTATATTGCAAGTGGTAGTACCGGATATACTGGTTCATTGGATGAATTCCGCTTATGGAGCACTCCATTAGATAAAGAAAGATTCTACGAACACGTTTCATTCCCTGAAATGGTAAATGGTAATCATATATCCGCTTCTACTGATGATTTATTTTTTAGATTAGATTTTGAATACCCTAAAAATTTAGCATTATCTTCTTCATTATTAAACGTGGATGCAAATATTTTCTTTTCATCATCATTATATAGAAATGATTTAGAAAGTGGTTCTATAACGAATGGAACTTTGATATTTTCAGAAAACCCATCTGCATCATATTCGGCATCTGCAATTGGATTCCCTACAATAGCAGACTATCCATATCAGTTTGAAGCAATTGATAGAAGTGTTGTTTTAGAAATTCCTGATTTGGGAGCGAGTAGATATTCAACTAATAAAGTTAGATTTGAATCTCAAGAATTAATACAAGATTTATCATCAAAATCTCGTTCTACTAAAAAAGCATTTGACCAATCTCCTACGGATTCTAATAGAGTTGGCTTATTCTTCTCTCCTACAAAAGAGTTGAACATTGATATTGCTAAATCTTTTGGTGGAATTAATTTAGATAATTATATTGGTGACCCTGCAGATTTTTATAAATCAAACTATAAAGGATTAGATAATTTAAGAAATTATTATTTCAAAAGATTTGATGGTAGAGATATTTACGCATACATTAATTTAATCAAACTATATGAGAAATCAATGTTTGAAGATATTAAAAAGATGTTACCTGCGAGAGTAAAGGCTACAACTGGCTTATTAATTGAACCTCATATTTTAGAAAGAAGTAGAATAAAACAAAATAAACCAACTGGTTCATCATACCAAAACGATACTGTAATTCATTATAGTGATACTACTATTTTAAAATCAGATAATTCTCAATATGAGGCGATTGTAGATGGAAATTTATCAGAAAATTTATTAGGTGAAAATAATCAATACGAATCAGTAATAACCGAAACTACAATAGATTCTGTTTTTGCGGAAAATAATCAATATGAATCTTTAATAGATACGGAAGAGTCATTGATACAATCTGGTGATTATTATCAAAAATATGTAACCATTGATGCAAAATTATCCGAACCAACTATAACATCAGAAATTGAATTAGGAATAGATACATACGGGCAAACTGCATATGAAACCGTTGGTTTTGGAATATATGCAGAAAGAGGAGCTGCGATTAGAACTTATTTTGATAAAGATGGAATTAGAGTTAAAGAAAGAGTTAGAGTTCAATTAATAACGGAAGAGAAAGAAAGAATTGTATCAAAATTTGCGGTTACTTCTTCTGCGACTGGATTGGGTGACCCTCGTGGTGGATTTATTTCCGATATTGAAACATATAATGAAACAAAATTAAATATTCAACCGTTTTCTGGTTCGACAACACCAGTAGTTGGTGGTAATATAATTAAAGTAGTACCTGTTCATGGATATTTGCCAACTCATTATAGAAATACATCGGATTTGACAAGAGGATTAGAAAATTCTTTTTTTAGAGGTTCAAAAAATACAGCAGCCACTACATTAGATGGTAGTTCTCCTATTGAAACATTTGTATCTAACCCAACCACGCTAAGAGTTAATAAAAATGGTAGAAGCACTTCTGAACCAATTTTAGAAGCAGAATAACGGAATTTTAAAAATGTAATATTTATAAACAAAGATAATATTAAACTATGGGATATTTAAGTAACACAGAATTGACAGTAGACGCAATTCTTACTAAAAAAGGTAGAGAAAAATTAGCTGCCGGACAAGGATTAAACATTACTCAATTTGCATTAGCAGATGATGAGATTGATTACTCTTTATATGAACCAGCTCATCCATTGGGAACAAATTCTTATGACGTGGCTATTAAAAATATGCCAGTTTTAGAAGCTAACCCAGATGAAACTCAAGTAATGAAATATAAATTAGTAACACTTCCTAAAAACACAACCAGAATTCCTGTTGTTGAGCTTGGACAACTTCCGTTTGGCCTTACTCAAAGAAGTGGTGAGATTACATTATCTCCAACCACATCTCCAGGTGGAAATAGAAGTTTAGGATATACCGTTATATTAGCAAATAAAAATGCAGGAGATATTGTAGGTGAAGGTGTAACATCAGATGTAGGTTCAGTACCAGTATTTATTGGTGATGATGTATCTGCAACTGCAGCTATTGCTAAGGGTTTATCTTTCAAATTTATTCCCAATCCATCTTTAACTTCAACCATTAAAACTACAATAACAGTTTATGGTAATGAAACGGGTGGTTCACAGACAGTACCATTAACAGTAACTTACGTTCAATAATATAAACTATGGCAGTAATAAGAGAAAATAGAGGGTCCCTTTTAGCAAGTAATTTATCACAATACTTAGCCGGTGCAGCAAACACCGCGGGAACTCCAATTGATACTAATGAATTAATTAGAATCGTAAACCAATTTTTAGGAACTGGAGAACAAATCAGTTCAGATGTAACAACCATTTCAAATGGTATTTACAAAAAATTTGGTGCAATTGATAAAGTAACTAATAGAACCGAAATTGTAACTTCTGGAATATGGAGTGGTGATACTGGTTCATTAGATGTAAAAGCAAATTATACATCATCTGCACAAGTAGCATCTACAAGTGGTAGATATTATTTAGATGTATATAATTCAGTTGATACTGCATCAGCAGATGTTCAGTTTTCAATTGCATATGGTGATGCTAATGGATATGGTGCACCAACTTTGGTACAAAATGATGATTCAACTTCTCCAACAAAAGCAACTTATAATCAATATAAAAATGTATTGTTAGATTCTGCTGACCCGTATTTTAGTGTATATTTAAGTAGTTCTACTGCGGGAATAGTTGCAGCAGGTTTGGATATGAGTTCATTCTACGCAATCAATGTAAATAGAGCTAGATATAAAGAAAGATTAGACCCAGGTAATATCTCAATAGATTTAAGTGGTTCGGTAGGGTTTGTAACTCTAATTGATGATAGTGGTGGAACAGATGAAAATGTAACTACTGCTGGTAGAGTTTACAATTTAGTTAGTGGTTCATTAAACATTGGAACAGCTGCAACAGCATCTATCCATAGTTACGCGGCTAAAAACGGACAAGGATATGGTTTATTCTATCCTGATATGGGAATTATATTATTAAATCCTTCGGCGTTATCTGCATCAGTTGATATTAATTTAGCTCCAGCATATCGTTCTATTAAAGATACATATCATCAAAAAAGTAGCACAAACCAATCAGGTTCAGTAGCATTGTTGATGGCAATTAGTGGTGGTGCAGACTTCCAAGTAAGAAGAACTGAAAATGTTTCAACTTCACATTACTTCGTAAGAGCAAACAATAGAGAATTCAACTTCTCCAATAACCCAACATTTGTAACCGGTTCAACTGGACAATTTACTCAACCTTTATTTGAGAAAGACCCACACGTTTATATTACGACAGTAGGTTTATACGATGATTCAAATGAATTATTAGCAGTTGCAAAAACTTCAAAACCAATTGAAAAATCATTTGATAAAGAAGTAGCAATTAAAGTTAAATTAGATTTCTAATCGGAGAATATATTAAATAATGTTAAACCCCCTTTTTATGGGGGTTTTTCATTAAAAGAATATTTATATACGATATGTTAAAAAGAATACCAAAATCAGATATTAGTATCAGGCCGTTTAAGGCTTATAAAGAATGGAGTTTCACTGGTTCGGCTGCAACAACAGAAGAAGGAATTTCATTATTAGAAGCGGAAGAAGGAAACTATCTATCAACATCAATATCTCAAACAGGAGATTTATCATTTTCTAAAAGAGGTATATATGGACAGTTAAGAGCTCAATTCTATAATGGAAATGAAGATAATCCATTTTTAAGGTTTGGTGATAAAAGTAAATCATATACAACTTCCAGTTTAGCTAAAGAAAGATTTTTAAGTGGTTATGCAAAAATTATATCTATACCAACCATACACATAGGCGAAGGGATAAAAAAAGGTTCAGTATCTTTAACCGATAATTATAATACTTCTACTGAATTTTCGTATGTAGATGATTCTTATGGAAATTTACAAGATACCAGAGATAATATTATTTTAAGTAGACTTGATATTGAAAATCAATTAATGAATTTTACTGATATAACTGAAAATTCATATTCTGCTTCTTTATTAAGTCCTCCTACTGTCACATTTGACTTGCAGAGTGGGAAAATGACAATAATATATAATGGTATAAACTATCCAGATTTAAATATTGTGTCGATTGATATACAAAGTGGTATATGTATCGTTGAAGATATTCCATTTTTACCAGAAGAAGCAAGTGGTATAAAAATAGGAAATGTATTTTATTCTCAAGGATTGATTGTACTAACTAGAAATTCTACAAGTAGATTGTTAAATCAATGGAAATTAGATTATAAATCTACTCAAACTATTTACGAACATGAATATCTTTTAATAGTAAATGAAGATGAATTTAATATATCACAAAACCCAACGGCAGTAGTTGAAGTTGGTAAAGAAACTCAATTTATAACCGGTAGTGATGGTAAAATATACAAAACAACACCTAATACTGGAGTTAAATATATTAAAAAATTAACAACATTAGAAAACGGAAATATATTAGATTACCGATTTAGTGGTTCGGTGCCAGATAAAAATGGTATATGGCATTATGCAGGATTTGAACATTGGGATTTAAGTGGTTCAGTAGATAGTACAGGCTCATTCTTAGCACCCTTTATAACAACAATTGGTTTGTATGATGATGATTGTGACTTAGTAGCAGTTGCAAAACTCCCACAACCAATAAAATCCGAACCGGATTTACCTATAAACTTTATTGTACGATTTGATACATAATCTTATATTTATATTTAAAAACAAATAACATGGCTAAAACTATTTTAGAATTATACGAAGAACAAAAAGCAGGTGGTTGGGAAGAAGGCAAACCCGCTGCAGCATTAGTTGATGCAAATAAAGCAAACGATAAAACAAAATATTCAACTGGTGTTGATTTTTCTGGAACAAAAGATGCAGATGATAAAGCAATTGCTGCATATGAGAAACTTACGCCAGCTGGGAATAAATTTGGTTTAGCAGGTGCACAACTTGGTGGTGGTAGTTCGTATTTAAAGAACGGATATACCGATGTAAAACCATATGGTAAGCTTGATAGAGCAAAATAATATTTAATGGCTAAAAAAGTTACAAAAAAGAGCAACCCAAAGTGGGTTGCAAAAAAATATGGATTTAAATCTGGTTTAGAAGAATCTATATCATCTCAAATAGAAAGTAGGGGTATACCGGTAGAATATGAAACCGAAAAAGTTGCATATACTATACCGGCATCCGAACACAACTATCATCCTGATTTCAAACTACCCAATGGTATTAGAGTTGAGACGAAGGGAAGATTTGTTGCTGCAGACCGTAAGAAACACCAATTAGTAAAGGAACAAAACCCTAATTTGGATATACGATTCGTATTTTCCAATTCAAAGAACAAAATCAGCAAAAACTCAAAAACTACCTACGGAATGTGGTGTGAAAAGAACGGATTTAAGTATGCCGACAAATTCATACCGGAAGAGTGGTTTTTAGAGGAAAATAGACCGTAAAATATTTGGAAATATCAAATATTTGTCGTATATTTAGGGAGTGTTGAAGCAAAACGATAAAAATATAGTTACAAATACGCTGTCTAATGCGTTAGGTAGTTATTCCGTATTACGTGGTAATGAACTTGCATTCTATTGTCCATTTTGTAATCACCATAAACAAAAACTTCAAGTAAATACCGAAACTCAAAAGTGGCATTGTTGGACTTGTAATAGTGGTGGTAAGAAATTGACATCACTATTAAAGAAGTTGGATGTTGATAGAAAGACGATTTCTATTATTAGAGAAATATACGGAGATTCTAATTATAATCCACAATTAGAGGATGCCGATACAAAGGTGTTCATTTCCCTACCAAAAGAATTTAAATCTCTTAATGAGGTTCCTAATGGGTTTAATCCAGAATATAAACATGCTATACATTACCTTAATGAAAGGGGTATTACTGAAAAGGATATAATCAAATATAATATAGGTTATTGTACGGAAGGATTGTATGCGCGCAGAGTAATTATTCCATCATATGATATGAATGGTCAATTAAATTACTTTGTTTCTCGTTCTTATTATGCAGATGAGAAAATGAAATATAAAAACCCACCAATTAGTAAGAATGTGATTTGTTTAGAATCTCAAATTAACTGGAATGAACCGATTATATTATGTGAGGGTGTATTTGACGCAATTACTATTAAAAGAAATGCAGTACCACTTTTAGGTAAATTTCCATCCAGATTATTGGTTGAGAAAATTTTTATGAGTGGAGTTACCGATATCATTATTTCATTAGATAATGATGCAATCAACGAAGCACTTAAAGCTGCTGAATATTTTAGAAAGCAAGGTATTCATGTAAAAATGATGTATCTTAAAGATAAAGATGCCGCCGATATGGGGTATGAAAAATTCTACGAAGAACTAAAGAAAACTAAAGAATTTTCATCGGAAGAATTATTGTTAAATAAAATAAATTCATTATGAGTTTAAAAAAGATTTATCATATTGCGGATGTACATATCCGTAATGTGAAAAGACACAAAGAGTATAGAAAAGTATTTGAATTGATGTTTGAGGAAATTCGTAAAAGAGGAACCGAAGATGCAATTATATATTTAGCAGGTGATATTGCCCATGCTAAATTAGAAATGAGTCCAGAATTGGTTAATGAAATTAGTTGGTTATTCAAAGAGTGTGCTAAAACTTGTCCTACAATTCTTATTACTGGAAATCACGATTGTAATATGAACAATATGGATAGAATGGATGTTCTTACTCCTATTGTTGAAGCATTGGAATTGGAAAACTTTTATTATTTAAGAGATACACAGGTTTATTCAATTGGTGGTGTTGATTTTTCGGTATTTAGTATTTTAGATAACAAAGACAATTGGATTACTGCTGATAAACTATTTGGTAATAAAAAGATTGCTTTATTCCACGGGCCTGTTGATAATTCACAAACTGATATTGGATATGTGGTAAGTAGTAGACATTTTACAACGGACATATTTGATGGATTTGATTTAGCCTTATTGGGTGATATTCATAAACGCCAGGAAATGATTAGTCCGAAAGGTTGTAAGGTAGTTTATGCAGGTTCACTAATTCAACAAAACTTTGGTGAGACATTGGATAGACATGGGTTTTTAGCATGGGATTTAGATACAATGACTTACGAAGAAATTGATATCAAAAATGATTATGGTTATTATACTATGGATATTGACAATGGTAAAGTTCCAGTTGTAAATGATATGCCAAAGAACCCCCGTTTAAGAGTGAGATTATCAAACACCGATACTGCCGATACTAAAAAGGTAATTACGGAAATCAAAATGAGATATGGTGTTGAGGACTTTACAATTATTAGAACGGACTCATTAGCAAAAAAGAAAACAGGAGATAGAAGTAATAAATTAGAATTTGAAAACATTTCGGATATAAACTACCAGAACTCACTTATAAATGAGTATGTAGAAAGAATGATGCCATTTGTTGATAAGAAAGATTTGGCACAATTGGAAAGAATTAATAGAGATGTAAATAGTAGAATTGTACATG
>JACCDP010813845.1_pt1 | contig 19205 bp, 17 predicted proteins | sample 7445841 | NCBI WGS metagenome assembly JACCDP01 (sample SAMN15323441, study PRJNA562643) | freshwater metagenome | isolation source: river surface water | place: USA:Blue River Watershed | collected 2017-08-17
CGAAGCCTGCCGCATCATCGACGGGCTGCCGAACCGGCAGGTCGTCCACTTCGACTGCACTTTCGTGGACGCGGAGGGCCGGGATGCCTGGTACGTCGCGATGGCGATGGGGCTCGACGGAAAGGACCTGCGCCCCGTCTACTCGTCGGTGCCCCTGCTCTCGCTCGAGATCGGTGACATCACGGGGCGCGCGTTCGGTGCGGCGGGACTGCCCATCAGCCCAACGCCCGAGATTCCACGCCAGAACCCGGTGCTCCCGATGGCCATCACGAACCCGATCTGGGTGGACATCGAAGGTGACGGCTTCGCGCCGCCCATGCCGCTGGATGAGGCCTCGCCGTTTTCAAGCGGACAGCTGTCGCAGCCGCTCTCCAGCGCAGCCCTGACGGCGCCGCTTCTGCAGGATGAACAGCTCTCGGCCCCGCCGGAGCGGCGTGCGGTCCTCGAGATGCGACGCCGTCTGCAGCGCGCCTTCGAGTCGATGCACCACCGGCCGGCAGGTGCCAGCGAGCGCTGAACGTCACAGCTCGGGGTGGGGCCCTTCGATCTTTTCGCTGGGGATCTCTTCGCTCTGGATCTTGTCGTAGAGCCTCTCCAGCTCGTTCCCCATCGTCTCGAGGTCCTGCTCGTTCATGAGGCCTGAGACCTTGGGGAACAGCTTATTCTCCTCGTCTTCGACGTGGTGCATGACGAGCTCCTTCAGGCGACCGACGTACGGACGGTAGTCTTCCGCCTCGTTGTCCAACGCAAGCAGATCGGCGAGCTGGCGCTTCATCTCGTCGTGCTCCTGCACCGAGTCGGCGAGGTTCTCCTCGGTCTCGGGCCTCTTCACCCCTGGATAGAAGATCTGCTCTTCAATGGCCGCGTGGGACGCGAGCACATCGGCGAGCGTCTCCAAGAAGCCGAACGCCTCTCCTTCGTCCGCCCGCTCGATCTCCTCGAACAGATCGCGCACCTGCTGATGCTGGTCGGTCAGATAGTCCAACGCGTTTGCCATCGCTGCCTCCGTTGAACTGGAGATTGGCCGCTGGATGGCTTCCGGCAAGGCGTGGGCGGACGCATCTCTTTCCCCATGCGGCTGCGCGATGACGAGAAGAGGAGGAGGTTCGATCGCTTCCCCGAGCCGCGCGGAGGCCGTCGCACGGCCGATCGAATGAGCGCGCGATTCGTCGTCCACAAGCACGCCGCACGGCGCCGTCATTGCGACCTGCGCCTCAAGATGGACGGCGTTGCTGGCAAGCTGGGGCAGATCCTCCTTGAGCCGCGTCGTGGCGTAGAGACGCACCGGCACGTTGACGAGCCCAACGGTGACCGCACCGGTCCAAAGCGAGCGGGCCATGCGACCTCCCTCACCTGCACATGAGCGCGCCAGGAGGCGCTGGCCACACCTCTCGGGTTGGTGCTACACGACGCCGCATGTCGGACCAGACCTCGCGCCCGTTCACATCCGACGATGTGGAAGCCGCTCTCCGCCTCCTCGAGTCGCTCGTCGAGGACCGCGCGCACCTCACCTCGCTCGACGAGCCCACGCGACGCCGCCTGCTCATGGCGGCGGGCCGCCTCTCGCGCCCCGAACGGCACGAGATGGTCAAGATGGCCAAGGCGTTCCGCCGCAACGAACGCACCGAAGCGCAGAGGCAGGACCGCGCACTGCTGGAGACCAGCGGCCTGCGGACCCAGCGAAAGGCCGACGTCTACACGCCGCTCTGGCTCGAGCCGCCAAAAGAGGAGCCTGTCGAGCGCCCGGAGTTGAATGACGCGCGCGCCTGCTACGTCTGCAAGGCGCCCTTCCGCTCCGTCCATTTCTTCTACGACTCGATGTGCGGACCCTGCGGCGACTTCAACCACGCCAAGCGCTCGCAGACCGCCGACCTCCGCGGAAAGGTCGCACTGGTCACCGGCGGCCGCGTGAAGATCGGCTTTCAAGCGTCGCTCATCCTGCTGCGCGCCGGCGCGAAGGTCATCGTCACCACGCGTTTCCCGAACGACGCTGCAGCCCGCTACGCGCGCGAGGCCGATTTCGAGGCATTCCGAGACCGTCTCCAGGTCCACGGCCTCGACCTGCGCCATTCACCCAGCGTAGAACTCTTCGCACGCTTCCTTGGCGAACACGAATCGCGGCTCGACGTGGTCATCAACAACGCCTGCCAGACCGTGCGCCGTCCGGCGGGCTTCTACGAGCACCTGCTGCCGAGCGAGGAGCAGCCCCTCGCGGCGTTGCCGGAGCCGTTGCGTCCGCTCGTGTCGGCCCACGCCGAGCTGAAGGAGATGCTGCGCGGAGAGTCGGCCACGCTCATCGGCAGGGGCCCGGAAGCCGCACTGCTGACCCACGGCGGACCGCCCGGGATGGGTCTCTGGAATGCGCCGCGGCTCTCGCAACTGCGCTACCTCGACGACGACTTCAGTTCCGGACGCGAGGTCTTTCCGCACGATCGATTTGACGAGGACCTGCAGCAGGTCGATCTGCGCGAGACAAACAGCTGGCGCCTCACCATGTCGGAGGTCGAGACGCCGGAGCTGCTCGAGGTCCACCTCGTCAACGCCGTCGCGCCGTTCATCCTCAACGCGCGTCTGAAGGCGCTCATGTCCCGCGGCAACGAGGCACGCGACCGGCACGTCGTCAACGTCTCGGCGATGGAGGGCCAGTTCTACCGGGCCAAGAAGACCGATCGCCACCCCCACACGAACATGGCGAAGGCCGCCCTCAACATGATGACGCGCACCAGCGCCCCGGACTACATGAAGAGCGGCATCCACATGAATGCCGTCGACACGGGCTGGGTCACGGACGAGGATCCGGCTATCCACGCCGCGCGCAAGGCCGAGCTGGGCTTCCAGCCGCCACTCGACATCATCGACGGCGCCGCCCGCATCGTCGATCCGTATCTCGTCGGCCAGAATGGCGGCCCGCAGCTGTTCGGACAGTTCCTCAAGGACTACAAGCCAGCCCCCTGGTAGCCCGCTGCGCGGCACGCGCCGACGGGTGACCATCTTCGGAAGATGCCGGACTTCGACGCGAGGTCAGCACCGGAGATTGCCGCCCTCGCACCGGTCGGGGACGGTCGCTCGTGTGCCCTCATCTCACGGGACGGCGCGGTCGAATGGCTCTCGTGGCCACGCTTTGACGCGCCGACGATCTTCGCTTCCCTCCTCGATCGTGAACGAGGAGGAAGCCTCGTCGTCCGGCCGCTTGATCGCTATCGCAGCGAACGGCGCTACCGCCCCGGGACCAACGTCCTCGAGACCCGCTTCGTCACCGACACCGGAGAGGTCCGCGTCATCGACTGCATGCCGGTCGCCGGCCGCGACGGCCCTGTTCGTCCGGAATGCGAGCTGATTCGCCGCATCGAAGGGCTGCGCGGGAGCGTGCGGCTCGGCGTTCGATACGCGCCGCGCCCCGGCTACGGGCTCGCGAAGGTCCGCTTCGAGAAGCGCGGTCGTCTTGGCTGGTTCACGCCGACGCGACTCGGAGTCGTTCATCTGCGCTCAACGCACGAGCTGCAGCCTCGCCCCGGCGACGCCCTCGGCACCGAACTGGTGATGAAGTCTGGCGGCGTCGCCGAGCTGCTCCTCGGGTTCTCCGAAGGCCCGGCGATACTCCCGCCTCACGGTGAACCGACGCTCGAAACCATCGACGTCACGACGCGCGCCTGGCGGGCATGGAGCGCGAGGACCCAGTACGAAGGCCCCTGGCGCGACGCCGTCGTTCGCAGCGCGCTGGTCCTGAAGCTCCTCACCTTCGCACCAACGGGCGCCATCGTCGCGGCGCCCACCTCGAGTCTCCCCGAACGGTTGGGGGGCACGCTCAACTGGGACTCCCGCTACTGCCGGCTCCGCAATGCCTCGCTCACCGCGCGTGCGCTCTTCTCGCTGGGCCATCACGATGAGGGGCGCCAGTTCGTCGAGTGGTTGCTGCACGCCACGAGGCTCACCCGCCCGCGCCTCGAGGTGCTCTACGACGTCTACGGTCGAGCCCCACGCCCCGAGCGTGAACTGCCTTTTCTCGAGGGATATCGTGGCGCCTCACCGGTCCGCGTCGGCAACGCCGCGCAGCGCCGGAACCAGCTCGACGTCTACGGCGAGGTGATCGATGCCGCCGCATGGTCCGCGCGACACGGCGCGTCGTTCGACAAGGCCACCGCCGCGATGCTGGCCGACTTCGGCAATGAGGTTCGGGCGCACTGGATGGAGCCCGACAACGGCATCTCGGAGCTGCGCCGGGCACCGCGCCACCGCACGCGTTCGCGCATGCTCGCCTGGGCTGCGCTGGACCGACTCGTCGCATTGCACGACACGGGCCTCATCCATCTGAAAGACAGGCGCGGCGTCTTCCAGACACGCGAGCGCATCCGACTCGACATCGAACGGCGAGGATTCAACCAGAGTCTCGGAGCCTACTCCGGCGAGCTCGATCGGCCGCTCCTCGACGCGTCACTGCTTCTCGCACCGCACTTCGGCTATGCACCGGCCTCCGCAACGCGCATGCGCGCCACCGTTCGAGCGCTGCGACAAGGACTCGCGCACCGCGGTGGCCCGCTCATCCACCGCACCTCCGAGACAACCGGAGGCGCCTTCGTCGCCGGCTCCTTCTGGCTCGCCGAGTGCCTCGCGCTCGATCCCGCCACACGCGCAGAGGCCGGGCCGATGTTCCGCGCTCTTCTGGGAAAGGCGAACGACCTCGGACTGTTCGCCGAGGAGATCGATCCGGTGAGCGGCGTCGCCCTCGGCAACTTTCCGCAGGCGTTTTCGCATGTCGGCCTCATCACCGCCGCCAACGCGCTCGAAGCGACTCGCGTCGAGGCGAAGCACGGGCAGGCCGCGCCGTCGCGAGCGCGCCCGCCTGCATTGAAGGGCTCCGAGGTCACCCCGTGACCCACCTCAGTTGGCTGGCGTGGAGCCTCGTGGCGACACTCGTGCTGACAGGACTTCTCACGAGCGCCGCCCGATTGGGCTGGACGCGCCTCAGCATCGTCTATCTCCTCGGCATGATCGTGACGACCGGACGAGAGCGGGCGCGTGTCGTCGGCACGCTGATGCATCTTGTCAGCGGATGCCTCTTCGCCGTGGGCTACAGGGCGCTCCTTGTTTCGTAGGGCACCGGTTGGGAGCGCGGCGCACTGCTCGGCGCATTGCACGGTCTCTCTGTGCTGGTTCTCGTCCTGCCGCTCATGCCGGCCTACCATCCGCGCATGGCCGGCGAGGAGGAAGGTCCATTTTCAGCACGCATCCTCGAGCCGCCGGGCTTCTTCGGACTGCACTACGGCGTGCAAACTCCGCTCTGGATCCTGGTCTCGCACGTCATCTACGGGGCCATTCTGGGCAGCGCGGCCGGCCTGCTGCCGACCTAGCGACCACCGTAAGTCAGCGCTTGAAGCGCTCACCCAACTCGCGCGCGACATTCGGCGGCACGAGAGATGAGACATCCCCGCCAAGCGTGGCGACCTCACGAACGAATCGCGACGAGATGTAGAACGAGTCCTCGCCCGTCATCATGAACAGCGTGTCGAGGCGCGGCTCAAGCTTTCGGTTCATGTTCGCCAATTGGAACTCGTACTCGAAGTCGCTGACAGCCCGCAGGCCGCGCAATACGACGAACGTCTCGCGCTGGCGGGCGTAGTCGACGAGCAGACCGCTGAAGCTGTCGAACTCGACGCGTGGGTCAGCCCCGACGGCGTCGCGCATCAGCTCGACCCGCTCCTCCACGCTGAACAGCGAGCTTTTCGCCTGATTCTTGAGCACCGCGACGATGAGGCCGTCGAACACCTCCAGCCCGCGCCGGATGATGCTCATGTGGCCATTCGTGATGGGATCGAACGAGCCGGGGTAGATCGCGATGCGTCGCATGGGCAACAGGTACCGCGAGCGCCGGTGCGGCGCCAGAAAGCGGAGGTGAAGAAAACGAAACAGGGCGGCTCCGGATGGCCCGCCCTGAGCATCGCCTACCGTGTCCGCACTACTTCCCTGCGTCCGCCTTCTCGTCCATCAGCAGGTTCCACGCGGCCCATTCGTCGGCAGCATCGTCCTTGGCCGCGAACGGCTTCGGCTCTCCGGCGGTGCCGTCCGCACCCACCGAGAGCTGCATCATCTTGCCGACCAGCTTCTCCCACTCGTTCTCGCTGATGCGGGTCGGCCCCTTGATCTGCGTGCGGCCGCTTCCCGACTGCGGCGCAGCCTGCTTCTGCACCAGCGCCGCCGAAGTCATGGCCACCGAGCCCGCATAGACGCGCATCAGCACGCTCTTGTCCGACTTCGCGTCGACACGGAAGGTGGTGCCACGTACGCCGGCCACGGCGCTGTCGGTCTCGACCTCGAACTTCGAGCCGCCGCCCATCAACCCGGAGACCTTGGTCCAGACGCGGCCGAAGACGAGCTTGGCGCTGAACTTCTTCTCGCCGCCCGCCCCGAAATAGGCCGACTTCAGCAGCAGCTTGCTCGACGGGCCGACCCGAACGACGGAGCCGTCCTGGGTCTTGAGCTCCACCCGGGCATCGGCGGCCGTCTCGACGGTTTCACCTTCGAAGACCGAGGCGCCCATGGTCAGGGCTCGGTCGCCGACCGTCGCGCGGCCGGTCACGATCGACACCTGCGCGCTGTTGCGATCCGCGGCCTGCGCGGTCGACGGCACGACGATCGCCGTTCCCAGCGCCATCGCCACCGCTCCATTCATCCACATCCGCTGAAACATGACGGCCTCCCGGGGCAGAGCATCGAGGTGCGTGGAAAGTGGCTACTTCACAGGCCCTTCGAGCTGCACCGTGCTGGCCGTGGTGCCAACCACCTTGACCTTCAGCTTCTTGATCTCCGCAGAACTCGAGAGGTCGTCGGCGAGCGCCTCTGCATCTCCGCCGTCAACCCGAAGGTCGAAATCCGCGGCACCGTCCTTGAAGCTCTTCTGCGTCACCGTGCGGACGGCCTTGAACTTGGAACCGAGCAGATTCTTGAGCGCCTTGAGGGTGTCGAACTCGATGCCCTTGACCTGCAGGCGCACACGGCCGTCGGTCATGGCGCGCTTGTTCCACTCAACCAGAAGTTTAGACTCGAGCTCTTTACCCAACTTCTGCGCAGCAAGCTTGATCGCTGATGACTGCGCCTGAAGGTTCGCCGAGCTGTGCGCGTTCCCCGACTTCGTCGCGGTTGCGAGAATCTCACCCGCGTCATTGAAGGCACGCACCGAAATCGTGGCTTCAACCGTATTGGCGAACGTTCCATCGCCCAGGTCCGTGGTGCCGAGCGGCTGCGCTACGGCGGTGCCAAGAATAATGACGTCGGCATCAAGGAGGTTCGTGTACTCGCGAATCTCTGCCGCAGAAGGATTCGCATTGACCGGACCAGCAACCTTGAGCTTCCCACCCATCGCCTCGAGATCGACGAAGGAGTACGGGCCGCGAGATTTCCACTGTTCGACGATTTGGTTCTCCGTGAGGCGCTGATTCACCGTGAACATCTGACCGGAGGCCCCCGCACCGCCAGCCGACCACCAGGATTGTGGTGACGTCTGCCCGATCTGCTGCTCCGAGATAAGCAGCGCAATCCGGGGATACTTCATCGCTGCCAAGGTGATGTGCCTCGCCTTGAGCTCTTCGTCGATCTTGCCCTGCGCCACTTTGGCCTTGAACTTCACGACGCAGGTGTTTGCGTTGATCACGTCTTCGGACACGGTCCCCATCTCGGTGATGTAGCCCTGGACGCTCGACAGTACGACGTCGCGGACGGTCTGGAAGTCCTCGGTCTGGCTCGCCGACACGACGAAGGTGCCGAGCTTCTTCTCGAGGCAGTCGCGCTGGGCGGCCTTCTTGGCTCGGTCCATGCACAGGTCGCGGTCGTCGTTGAGAGGCGCCTCGCCCCTGCAATCGACCCAGTCGTCGGCGGCGCGTGCCACGTTCGAGGCGAACAGGGCCGTCGCGGCCAGGGTGCAGACGTATCGGTTCAAGCGCATCGCTGGTGATCCTCAGGCGGGACGCCGCCTTTCGAACCGACGCTCGGTCGGCGGGAGTTGTTCAACGCTAGCGCGATCGGGGTCGATCGTCTGCATCGTTTGTCATTCGTGACCGGCGTCACTCCTCGAGCCGGACGCCGTGCGCCGCCGCCGCAACCCAGCGCTCCAGCTGGGCCAGGCCATCGGTGAGCGACGCGGGGCCGGGCTGGAGAATCGTCACGCTCTTGATCTCACCCACGAAGCCGCCGCGCGCCGCGCTGGTCCCGCTCCACCCGGGCCTCGCGACGATCTGGTCGAGCTTCGCCTTCCGGCCACACCACGAGGCGAGGATCAGCTCGGGATCGCGCCGCACGACCTCTTCTGGACTGACGATGCGGCCCTTCGCGGCCTGACTCATGGCGCATTCCGGAAACAGGTCCGAGCCGCCCGCCACGGAGATCAGCTCGCTCACCCAGCGGATTCCGCTGATGAGGGGATCGGGCCACTCCTCGAAGAAGACGCGGGGCCGCTTCGGAAGCCGCTCGCCGCGCTCGCGCACCGCATCGAGGTTCCGCTCCAGCTCGTCCGCCAGACGCGTCGCCTCCGGCGCGAAGCCGACCAGCGCGCCCGTCAGCTGAATGGCCCGCAGGATCTCCCCGATGGAGCGCTGGTTGAACGACACGACCCAGAGGCCGCGGCGTTGCAGCTCTGCGGCGATGTCGGCCTGAAGATCGCTGAAGGTGAGGACGAGGTCCGGGTGAAGCGCTTCGATCTTCGGGATGTCGGCCTCGATGAAGGCCGAGACCTTCGGCTTCTTCCGGGCCTCCTTCGGGCGCACCGTGTAGCCCGAGACGCCGACGACGAGGTCTCCCGCGCCCAGCCTGTACAGCACCTCGGTCGTCTCTTCGGTGAGGCAGACGATGCGCCGGGGCCAGCGACTCGACATTTCACTCACCTCCCACCCTTGCCGACGGGACAGGCCATCACCAGCTTCGCGCGCCAATTCCAACGAGAGGGACTCCGCGATGACGACTTCCGCACGGCGTGTCGCACGAAAGGCTATCAGCTGGAGCGAGGCGCTGGCGTTCCGTCAACGGCTGCAACGTCTCGAGCAACGCTCGGACGAGAGCCTCGAAGAGCTGGTTCGGAACATGGGCTTCCCGTGCGTCACGACCGGCGCCTCGCCCTACCTGTCGCTGCGGGCGCGCTCACCGAGGGTCGAACGCCGCTCGGTCGATCAGGCGCTCTTTGAGACGCAGGCGCTCGTGGAGGTGCCGTTTGCGCGGGGCAGCAACGTGCTCGCGAGCCCCATCGATGCGCCGGCGCTGCTGGCGGCCGCACGGCACGATCACGCACGAAAGGTACATGCGCTCGAGAAGGAGAGCCGCGTCGACCCGAAGAAGCGGCAGCGCCTCGCGGAATCAATCGTGAATGCGTTGGAGGGTGGGCCGCTCGCGGCCGATGAGCTGCGATCACGCCTCCCGGAAAGCCTGAGCGTCGCGTTCGGCGAACCGGGACGAAAGGCGGGCCTGCCGAGCCTCTTTGCGCTGTCGATGCGGGACCTGATCTGCGACGGCCTCGTCGCACGCCAGCAGAAGGAGTGCAGGCTGGACGTCGACGGCTTTCGGTACGCACTGGTGCCGCATGCACCGGAGCAGCTCGACCGGGACGCCGCGCTGAAACTGCTTGCCGAGAGGTACTTTCGCGTCGCAGCCCCTGCCACGGTCTCGGGGTTCGCCTTCTGGGCCGACGCGACGCTGACCGAAGCGCGCGCTGCGCTTCACGGCTGCCCACTCGCCGAGGCACAGGTCGATGGTTCGACGGAGCCCTGCTTCGTGCCGCAGGACCTTGTCGAGGAGCTCGCCGCCTTTGAAGCGCCGTTCCCGCCACGTTTTGCCTTCGTGCCGTTTCGCGACCCGCTCGTCTCGCTCTCGCGCGACCTGCGCCCGCTGCTGCACGCCGACCACAAAGAGGTGCTTCTCGCCGACTGGCGCGGTCGGCTGGTGCCGGCGGGTGGCGGCAGCATCGTGCACCAGCACTTCGTCGTTCACGGCGGCGCCGTCATCGGCATCTGGGAGTTCTCGGCGGCGACGGGACGCGTCACCTACGCCACGATGAGCCCCCTGGCGACACGTCAGAAACGGCTCGCCGACCAGATGGCCGACGAGCTTGGCGAGTGGCTGTCGCGCGAGCTCGGGGACGCGCGCTTCTACGCCGACGATCGCGCCGAAGGCTACGGACGCATCGAACAGGTCGTCTCGGGCTGGAACGGTTAGCGCCCGGCGTCATCCGGGATCGGCACGAAGAACAGAAGCAGCATCGAGGGCAGCGAACCGGCGAAGGCGAGGATGTACAGGCTGACGTAGCCGTGCTGCTCGACCCAGGCCCCCGACAGGCCGCCGAAGATGGTGCCCGTGAGCGACATGATGGCGCTGCCGAAGGCGTAGTGCGCGGCCTTGAACTCCTGCTTGCAGGTGTAGAGCAGGAAGACCGTCAGGGCGGCATTCCCCAGCCCCGCAGCGATCTGCTCGTAGCCATGAATGACGGCAATCTGCGTGATGCCGAGCGACTGACGAGCGTCGGGCAGCGCCCACGCGAGCCAGACGTAGGCCCAGATGTTGACGTTCATCGCGATGGTCAACGGCCAGATGCCGCGCCGCAAGCCGACGCGCTTGATCCACCATCCGCCGGCCATACTTCCAACAATGGAAGTTACGGTTCCAACGGCGCCCGACAGCCACGCGAGCTGCGTCTTCGTGACATGAAGCTCTCGCATCAGGAAGGTCGTGTTCATGGCGAAGAGCAGCTCGTCGCCCAGCTTGTAGAGCGTGATGAACGGGATGATCACCCAGATGCGCGGCTGGTTCAGGTAGGTCGCGACGGTGGCCCGCAGGTGCTTCGCGATGGCGCCGAGGCCACCCCCGCTGCGGGGCTTGTCCGAGGGGAACGTCGGCACCGCGAGCGCGTGGAAGAGGCTCAGGGCGAGCATCACCAGTGCGCCGCAGGCGAATCCGTAGGACCAGGTCGAGAAGGCGATGAGGCCGAACTTCGCGAACAGCACGGCGAGCCGGTAGGCCGTGACGCGCAGGCCCGAGAGGCGCGCCTGCTCCCCCCGGTCGGGCAACCCCTCCATGTAGTGCGCGTCGATGGCGATGTCGTTCGTCGCTGCCAGGAAGGCCAGCACCACGAGCAGTCCGACGATGCCAAGCAGGAGATCCGCGGCGGTCCGGCCCATCGGCGCGGGCATCAGGGCGAGCGTCGTCCAGTCGAGCACCCCCGAGTCGAGCGGCACCGGAGCGAGGAGAGGCGGCTCGAGTCGGCTCAGCATCGAGAGCCGCTGATACTTCTCGGGTCCCGCCGAGACGAGCAGCGCGAGCAGCCCGAACAGCGCCGACAGCAGGAACTGAACGGCCAGCATCCAGCGCCGGCGCGTGCCGAACAGGTCCAGAAACGGCGCCCAGACGAACTTCAGGTTCCACGGCGTGCCGAGGAAGTTGAGGTAGCCGATGACGGCCTCTTTCAAGCCGATTTCGGTGAAGTACACGCCCGAGAGGAACCGCACGATCATGTACGGCAGGCCCTCGGCGAAGTAGGTCGACGAGACCCAGACGGAGGCGCGCGCAGAGCTCTGCGGTGCAGCCTCCGCGCGGGGCGTCGGTGTGGGCTCCAGCTCTCGCGCCGCGTTTGAAATCGGAGGCCTCCTCACACGCTGTCCGTGGCGTGCGGGCGCATCATGCCCCTGCCGCCTCTCGTGAGCGCAGCTTTTCGACGCGGGTCAGCGTGCGGCCTCGGCGGTCGGTTTCGACGCCGCACCGGCGATGAACTGGCGCAGCTTCGTGATGGGCGCGACGAAGGTCTCCCCGGGCATCGGCACATCGAACGAGGTGCGATCGTCGATGTTGACGCGCGCGGTGCGGTAGCCCTCGACGATGCCGAGGAGACGGGCCCCCGGAACGCTGAAGACACCGCCGCCCGACGAGCCGTAGCCGATGGCTGCGTCGGTCTTCATGCCCTTGAAACGCGCCTCGCCCGGACTCTCCTCGGCGTCGATCTGGCTGACAAGGCCGCTCGAGACCGACAGCGCGCGGCCGTAGGGCGCACCCACGACGAGCAGTTCGTCGCCGATTTCGATCTGGGTTTCGCTCCCGAGCTCCGCAATCGGCAGCTTCTCGTCCACCTCGAGCAAAGCGAGGTCGAGCTCCGGAACCTGTCCCAGCCGCACGAGACGGGCCTGCAACGTGCGTTCGATGCGGCCATGGCGCTCTAGGAGCACGCGGTACTGAACGTCGCTCAGACCCTTCGGATCAGCGACGTGGGCGTTGGTGATCAGCAGCGTCCGTGGCCGTCCCGCCTCGGACGCGTCTGCAACCGCGACGCCGCTTCCGCTGCGGCGTGCCTCTCCGGCGACCACGAGCTGGACCCTCACCGACCGGGGAAGGGCGTAACGCGCGACCTGGGCCTTCGACAAGGGACGCTCTTCGGCGCGCGCCGACGTCACGAAAAGGGAGAGGAGGAACGGCAGAACGAGAAGGCGATGCATCGGAACCCGCTGCGGTGGGGCACGAGCCGAAAGGCCTCGTGCGCGTGGGGCGGTCATCTTCCGCGACAGGCCCATGCGAATGCACCAGCGGGCCAAGGGCCAGCCCGGTCGGTCGAAAGAGGCGCGGCGTGACTAGCTTCGATCGCGAGGGGCGCGCGACGTGCGCCCGGAGGGTTCGCGTGACCACCCGGGAACGAACCGTCTGGCTGCCCCCGCTGCTTTTTCTGGCGTGGCTGCTCTCGGTCTGCGGTGCCTTCGTCCCAAGGCCGCAGCACGCGATGACAGGGCTGTCACGGGCTTCGCCGATCGCCGGTCCTCCGTCGCCGGTCTGGGCGCCCGCTCCCCCTCCCTCAGGCGAAAACGAACCGGGGCCGGAAGCATCGCCACCGGCCCCGCGGGGCATACGTCCGCCGTGGAGAGAGCACTGGGTACCCGAACTGCGGCGTCAGCCCGGAGCCCGCGCCAAGCGGCTCGCGGCGTCTGCGGCGTAGCTCGGTTCACTTCTTCTGCGGCGTCGGCGCCGTGGCCGCGAGGTAGAGCACGCCTGCTCCGCGGCGCACCCGGAACACGACCGTGTCACCAGGCTTCACAGACTTGACCGCATCGCGGAAAGCCGCCGTGCTCGACATCGGCTTCTTCTGCAGTTCGAGGAGAATGTCGCCAGGCTGCACGCCCGCAACCTCGGCCGCGCCGCCCTCGGCCACGTCGGTGACCGCAAGCCCCTCGCCCTCGGGAATGCCCAGCCGCCGCGACAATTCGGGCGTCACCGGAGAGACCGTGATGCCCACGAGCGCTGCCGCTGGTGTTTCCGCTTCGGGCGTCTCTCGCGCGCCGGCCTCGCCTGAGTCCCGCTCGGCGACCTTCACCTCAAGCGTCTGAACCTTGCCGTCCCGAACGAGCTTGAGCTTCGCGGTGCCGTTCGGCGGCGTCGCGGCGACGGCACGCGACAACGCGCCCGGCGAGTCGATGGGACGGCCGTTGAACTCGACGACGACGTCGCCGCTCTGTATGCCGGCCTTCGCTGCCGGCCCCTTCGGGAAGACCTGACTGATGAGCGCGCCCTTCCCGTTCGGGAGCCCGAAGGTGCGGGCCAGTTCGGGCGTCACCTCCTGGATGCCCACGCCGAGCCATCCACGCGACACCTGACCGCGCTCTTTCAGCTGCGGCAGCAGGTCCTTCACGAGGTTCGACGGAACGGCGAAGCCGATGCCCTGGCCGCGGGCGACAATCGCGGTGTTCACGCCCACCACCTCGCCGCGCAGGTTGAACAGCGGGCCACCCGAGTTGCCGGGGTTGATCGACGCATCGGTCTGGATGAAGTCGTCGTAGGGCCCGGCTCCGATGACGCGCTCTTTCGCGCTGACGATGCCGCTCGTCACGGTGGTGGACAAGCCGAACGGATTGCCGATGGCGACGACATAGTCGCCGACCTCGAGCGCATCGGAATCACCCATTTTCACTGCAGGAAGCGACGCGACACCGTCCCCCTTGAGCGCGAGCAGCGCCACGTCGGTGGAAGGGTCGCGGCCCACGACCCGGGCCTCGAACTCCCTGCCGTCGGCGAGCTTCACCTTGATTTCATCGGCGCCTTCGATGACGTGGTGGTTCGTCAGAACCTGACCGTCCCCGATGATGAAGCCGGAGCCCAGGGCCTGGCGGCGCATCTCCTGACGCGGCGCGCGTCCGCCGAAGAAGTGGTCGAAAAACTCCTGCAGCTCCTCGTCGCCGTGCGGACCCTGCGGACCCTGCGGACCCTGCGGACCCTGCGGACCGCGCCAGCCCTGCCCCCGGCGCGGCCGGACGTTCTGTGTCGTGTAGATGTTCACGACGGACGGCTTGAGCTCCTTCACCAGCGGCGCGAGCGAAGGAATGGAGCCCACCTGACGGTCGTAAGGCGGCGGCGCGGCCGCGGGCGTGGTGGCGGGAGGCTGCGGCGCCGCGGCGGCCCCCGCGCTGCTGCAGCCCGTGGACACCAGAGTCGCCGAGAGCACGAGACCGGTCACGGGGACGACGATTCGACGCACGTGCATTGCCACCATCTCCCTTGAAACAGGCCGTTTTCGAGCATCTTTGGCCGGCCGGCTGCCGCGGTACGACCGGGGCAGGATTTGAACGTAAGCAAGGGTCGGGAGCTGTCAAGGCGGGGGCGGAGCGCGCGCTACGGCATCAGCTCGTCGGCGGCGCGCGCGAGATCCTCGACGGTCTGAACCGGAAAGACGCGGTCGCAATGGCGGGCGAAGGACGGCATCTCGCTGTCGCCGAACCCCCACGCCGCGCGCTCCTCGGGACAGATCCAGACGACCCGTCGGGCCTGACGCCGCAGGTCCTCCAGCACCCAGGCGTTCGCAGGGTTGTGGTTCGATCGACCGTCACCGATGACCACAAGCGTCGTCCGTCGTGTCACGGCACCCTTGAAGTCCTTGTGGAACAGGCGCAGCGCGTGGCCGTAGTTGGAGTGGGCCGCGAGGTTAATCACCTTGCCCGCCACCGCTCCGTCCACCGCATCATCGACCGAAGCGTTCTTGAAGAGCGCCGTCACCTCTCCCACGTCGCTGACGAAGACGAACGAGCGGACGCGGGCGTAGAGCGATTGGAGCGTGTGGACGAACTGGAGCATCAGTCGTGAGACGTTGCGCACGCTGTCGGACACATCGCAGAGCACCACGATTTCCGGCCGCGCGGGGCGTCGGCTTCTGAAGCTCAGACGGGCCGGCACGCCTCCCAGCGACATGTTCCTGCGCAGCGTCCGCCGCACGTTCAGCTGGCCGCGACGACGCTCCCGCCTCCGCCGGGCGATGCGGCTCTTGAGCTTCTCGGCGAGGCGCTTGACGACGTCGCGCATGCGCTGGAGCTCCGCCGGCGTGAGGCTCGTGATCGACTTCTTCGTCACGGCGCCAGGCTCCGCCGCTGCGGCATCGCGCGCCTCGTATTCGAGGTCGGTCACGCGCCGCGCGGTCTCCTGGAGTGCGTCGATCGCATCGTCGAGGCGTCGCGAGACGCGCTCGACCAAGGCCGGATCGATCCCTTTGTCGGCGAGCGCCTGCTCAAGCAGGCGAAACTCTCGCGAGACCTCGGAAAGGCCTGCCGCCGTTCCGACACGACGCGCAAAGAAGCCCTTCTGCAATGGGCTTTTCAGCCCGGAGAATTCCACCTTGAGCGCCGCAGCGCGCATCAGCTTCGCGATGCTGCCCAGCTGCCCCTGCACGAGCGAGTGAGCAAGACCGCCGCTCGCCCCCAGCTCGGACAGCACCTTCGCGACCTCCTGCATCTCCTCAAGCGACAGGTCGTCCATCTTCAGGCCGTTCGCGAGCGTCTCCTCCAGACCTTCGAGCAACCGGCCCATCGCGCCGAAGTAGAGCTCGAACAACCGGTCGAACACGGGCGCATCGGCCCCACGCTTCACCATGGTGGCGCGCAGCGCGGCGCGGACGGACTCGCGGTCTTCGAACGGCACGAGCGCCAGCGCTTCGGCTGCCGTCGCCAACTCTCCCGGCGAGACACGCACGCCGTTCTGACGCAGCAGTCCGGCGAAATCGATGAGACGGTCGTCGGTCACGGGCGCCTCGAATGAGCAGGGAGCGCAGCGTAGCGCCCGGCGGCGAGCGCCGCATCCAGAGCTTCTTTCGCTTGACGCGCTTCGGGTGTGGGCCTAGCTTCTCGCGCGCTCTGCGGGCGTAGCTCAGTTGGTAGAGCACGAGCTTCCCAAGCTCGGGGTCGAGGGTTCGAATCCCTTCGCCCGCTCCAACAGAAGACCCGGTCTCTCCGTGAGGCCGGGTCTTTTTCGTCGGCCCCGCCCGGTGACTCCGTGGCAAGCAGGCGGTCACCGCGGGTGTGACGTCCGCCTCTCGCGCGTTCGCGGAGGTGGGCCTGCTGTCCCAGCGCCCGTTGTCCCAGCGCAGTTTGCCCGGCCACAACCCCGCTCGAAGCTTTCTCGGAAAATCGAAGCTGTCCTCGAGTGGCGGCGCCTCGACTTCGCCGCTGGAGCATCGTCGGCCGGCCGAGCAGGGAACTGCCCCAGCCTCCGCGACGATCTGTCGTCGTCTTCAGCATGCGAAGGCGGCGCGGGACACCCGGGCAGCGGAATGTCCCGTTACAACGGACGACCCCTGATTCAAGCGGCTCCGAGGCTGAGGCCCCACCGAGAGGAATTGCGACAATCGGCCGCATGCGACCGACAGGGAACCGGTTATGGTTCGCGCCGAACGAGGCCGCCCCGGGGCGTGCCTGTGAGGTCAGCATGCAGCCCGCGACGCACGACGTCACCGCCCAGGACGACATGAACGCGCTCTCCACGCCGAAGGACGCGGCGGTGCTGTCGGAGTACTCGGCCACCCACCGCCTGGTCGAACTTCTGTCGATTCTCTCTTTCGTCGCGCTGTCGGGCTACGTCGGATGGCGGGTGGTGAACGGCGCCAGTGGCAGCGACTGGGCCCTTCTCGCAGCGGCGGCGTTTGCAGGCTACGTCGGTGCCGATTTCGGCAGCGGACTCGTGCATTGGGGCTTCGACACCTGGGGCTCTGTTTACACCCCGGTGCTTGGAAAGAACTTCATCAGGCCGTTTCGCGAGCATCACTTCGACGAGAAGGCGATCACCCGGCACGACCTGATCGAGACGAACGGCAACAACTGCCTCGTCGCCCTGCCGGTGCTGGCCATGGCCCTGATCCCCCCGGTCGGCAGCGGCCACGCCATCGGCACGTGTTTCAGCACCTTCCTGCTCTTCGTCTGCGTCGGCACGATGCTGACGAATCAGTTCCACAAGTGGGCGCACGACGACGCGCCACCGACGCTGATTCGGACGCTGCAGCGGTGGCACGTCATCCTGCCGACCGATCACCACACCATCCACCACACCGCGCCCTACGACGAGCATTACTGCATTACGACCGGCTGGCTGAACGCGCCGCTTGCCGCCGTGGGATTCTTCCGTCGGCTCGAGGGCGTGGTGACTGCCGTGACGGGCGCACTGCCCCGCCGGGACGATCTGGCCGACTGATCAGACGGCCATCCGAACCGTGGCTGCCCGGCACCGATGGGCGCGTTCGGCTTGACAACGGCGGCTCCCCAGCGTGAAAGGAGCCCCATGGTGAAGCTTCTCCCCGCGCTTGCTCCCGGTGGCGTCATCGACCCTGACGTCATGGACGAAGCGGCCGCTGCCTTGCGCGCCGGCAAGCTGGTCGCCCTCCCCACCGAGACCGTCTACTGCCTGGGTGCCAATGCGCTGGACGAGCATGCGGTTCGCCGCATTTTCGAGGCAAAAGAGCGTCCCACGTTCAACCCGCTCATCGTCCACGTGGCCGAGTTGGAAGATGCCCACGCCTGCAGCTCGAACTGGCCGGCCCTGGCCGATAGACTCGCCGAGCGGTTCTGGCCCGGTCCGCTGACGCTGATCGTTTCGAAGGCCCCGGTCATTCCGGCGGTCGTCACCGGTGGTCTGGACGCCGTCGCGGTGCGCATTCCGGCGCACCCCGTTGCCCGCGAGTTGCTTCGTCGCGCCGGTGTTCCGGTCGCCGCTCCCAGCGCCAATCCGTTCGGATGGATCTCCCCCACGACCGCCGAACATGTCGTCTCCGGCCTGGGCGACCGAATTGATCTGGTCCTCGACGGCGGTCCGTGTGACGTCGGGATCGAATCGACCGTCCTCGACCTGACCACGAACCCGCCCCGTCTGCTGAGGCCCGGCGGCGTTTCTGCGGAAGAGATTCAACAACTCGTCGGCGAAGTGGCGCTGCCTCACACGATTCAGGACGAAGGCGCACGGAGTTCGCCGGGACTCTTGTCTCGACATTATTCACCGCGAGGGAAAACCGTTCTGTTGTCACCCGCCGAATGGGCGGAGTGGCTTTCGACGTTGCCAACCAATGCGGTGGTGGGCGCGGTCGTGCGAACGGCGCCCCGGCCGGACGACCCTCGCGTCGCCGTATGGAAGAGGCTGGGCGACGCACCGCAGGCCTATGCGCGGGACCTTTACGCAGCGTTGCATTCGGCCGACGCCGCCGGATGTTCACACGTCCTTCTCGAGCGGTTGCCGGAGAGCCCGGAGTGGCGCGCCCTTTCCGACCGATTGGGCCGTGCCGCAGGGTGACCCGGTTCAATTCGAACCTTTGCGGACAGATGTTTCACAGCCAGCACATTTGCATCTTCACTAATCCATCCATATAGTGGTCTCGTTCGTTTCCCTTTTCCCTTTGGAGGTTTCTCATGGCTCGTCAATTGGACGTCAAATCAATCGTGGAAAAATTTGCTGCTGAAATCGAGGCAGCCGTGGCTGCGCGCGTCAATGCCGAGTTCGCGTCGCGCTTCGACGAGCTGCGTGGTCGCATTCTCGGCGGCGCCTCGACCAGCGCACCGAAGGCGGCCGCCTCGTCGGCACCGCAGAAGCGCCGCCCCGGCCCTCGCGCCGGCTTCAAGGCCGCGCTCAAGCCCTGCCCCGTCTGCGGCACGCCGAACAAGGCCCGCCGCTTCTCGTATCTCTGCGACGAGCACCGCACCGAGGAGAACAAGAAGAAGTTCAAGGGCGGCGCCGCGGTGACCAAGAAGGCCAGCGCGCCCCGCGCAGCGAAGAAGAGCCGCAAGGCCGCGCCGCGCTCGAAGGCCGACGCCGCCGCGACCGAGGCGAAGGCCTAGGGCCTGTCTTCAAACGGCTCAAGGCGAATTGACTCTAGGTCTGGAGCATGATCTACGCTCCCGATGCAACGACACGAGCTGAGCGACCGCGAGTGGAGTCGGATCGAACCGCTGCTGCCGCGC
>JACCDP010761191.1_pt1 | contig 19193 bp, 17 predicted proteins | sample 7445841 | NCBI WGS metagenome assembly JACCDP01 (sample SAMN15323441, study PRJNA562643) | freshwater metagenome | isolation source: river surface water | place: USA:Blue River Watershed | collected 2017-08-17
CACCGTGAGCGCGGTGCCGGCGGCCGTGGGCGCGGCGATGGCCGGCGCCGGGCGCCGGCGCGCGGCGCGGAACACGAGGATGGACCAGACCAGGAAGCTGCCGAACAGCATCACGTCGGCCAGCGTGTTGTTGGCCAGCAGGTGGGCGAACGCCCAGACCTTGATCGACAGCGTCATCGGGTGCTGCAGCTTGGCTTTGAAGTGGTTGCGTGGCACGTAGGCGGCCGCCATCAGCACCATCGCGACGAGCATCAGCGCGGCCGCCGCGTGGTTCATGCCCGGCAGGCGCGGCCACAGCACGATGGTGTTCAGGCGGGCCTGCGAGAAGCCCCAGACGATGAGGCCCAGGCCGATCGCGGCGGCGACGCTGTAGAGGGCCTTCCAGCCTTTCTCGCCGAGGCGGGTGATCTGCGCGCCGCGCCAGGCGGGTGCGACCGCACGCGTCAGGTGGATGCCGAGGAACAGGGTGAGGCCGAGGGCGAGCCAGGTCATTGAAGATCTCCGTCAGGTTTGGCGATCGACGCGCAAGGCCAGGACGACCGAGCTGTTCGTGCGCAGCACGCCGTCGATGTCGCCGATCTCGTCGAGCAGCGCGTCGAGCCGGGCCGTAGTGTCGGCGCGCAGCAGCGCCATGTAATCGAATTCACCGCTGACGCTGGCGAGCTGGCGCAACTCGGGCAGTTCGGATAGGCGCTTCACCACCTCGCGCCCGGCCTTGGGGCTGACGGTGATGCCGACGAAGGCCTGCACGCTGCGGCCGGCTTCCGTGCCGCCCAGCCGGGCCGTGTAGCCGACGATGCGGCCGCTGCTTTCCAGCCGGGCCAGCCGGGCGACGACGGTGGTGCGTGCCACGCCCAGCTTGCGGGCCAGCGTGGCCGTGCTCTCGCGCGCGTTGGCTTGCAGCAGCAGGATCAGGCGGCGGTCGAGGTCGTCGGGCGCGGTGCCAGGACTTTCCCGAAGATCAGTCATGGCGACGAATCATGTCGACGAAACGGCGAAGAAGCAATGCATTTCGTCGAAACATCGCTTTCTTTCGTCGCGACTGCTCCCTAGAGTGCCGCCAGAACACACTTTGCTCGGGAGCCTCCCATGAAGATTGCCCTGCTCGGCGCCGGCCACATCGGCCAGACCATCGCCCGCCTGCTGCACGCCACTGGCGACTACCAGGTCACGGTGCTCGACAAGAACCCTGGGTATTTGCAGGTGCTGGCGGCCGAGGGCATTGCGACCGCCGTGGTCGACAGCGACCACCGCGGCGCGCTGACCGTGCAACTGCGTGGCAAGGATGCCGTTGTCAACGCGCTGCCCTACCACCTGGCCATCACCGCGGCCGAGCTGGCGCTGGAGTGCGGTTGCCACTACTTCGACCTGACCGAGGACGTTGCTGCCACCCAGGCCATCAAGCAAATGGCCAAGGGCGCCAAGACTGCCTTCATGCCGCAATGCGGCCTGGCGCCGGGCTTCATCGGCATCGTGGCCCACCACCTGGCCAGCGGCTTCGACACGGTGCGCGACGTGCAGATGCGCGTCGGCGCGCTGCCGGCCTTCCCGACCAACGCGCTGAAGTACAACCTGACCTGGTCGGTCGACGGGCTCATCAACGAGTACTGCCACCCCTGCGAGGCCATCCACGACGGCGAGACCATCGCCGCGCTGCCGCTGGAAGGCCTGGAGCACTTCAGCCTGGACGGCACCGAGTACGAGGCCTTCAACACCTCCGGCGGCCTGGGCACGCTGTGCGAGACCTGGGCCGGCAAGGTGCGCAACCTCGACTACAAGACCGTGCGCTACCCCGGCCACCGCGACCTGATGCAGTTCCTGCTCGGCGACCTGGGTCTCAAGGGTGACCAGGAAAACCTGAAGGCCATCATGCGCAAGAGCATGCCGGCGACGATGCAGGACGTGGTACTGGTGTTCGTCACCGTCTCCGGCATGAAGAACGGTGTACTGCTGCAGGAGGTCTTCGCGCGCAAGATCTTCGCGACGCGGGACGGCGCGCAGCCGCTGTCGGCCATCCAGATCACGACGGCGGCCGGCATCTGCGCGGCGGTCGACCTGTTCCGCAACGGCATGCTGCCCGCCAGCGGCTTCATCCGCCAGGAGCAGGTCGACCTGCCCGACTTCCTCGCGAACCGCTTCGGCAAGGCGTATCAGCAGTCGCGCCAGGTCGAGTCGATTTCCTGATCGGAGAATGGCCGCATGAAGCAACAAGCCCTCTCCCTCCTGGACGCGCTGGGCGTCCACCTGCCGGCCGCCGGTGACCTCGCCGTGCGATCGCCCATCGACGGCGCCGTCATCGCGCAACTCGCCACCGCCAGCAGCGCCGACATGCAGGCCGCCGTGGGCCGCGCGCACGAAGCCTTCAAGGCCTGGCGCATCGTGCCGGCACCCAAGCGCGGCGAGCTCGTGCGCCTGTTCGGCGAGGAGCTGCGCGCACACAAGTCCCAGCTGGCGCAGCTCGTGTCCATCGAAGCCGGCAAGGTGACCAGCGAGGGCCTGGGTGAAGTCCAGGAAATGATCGACATCTGCGAGTTCGCCGTCGGCCTGAGCCGGCAGCTGCACGGCCTGACCATCGCCAGCGAGCGCCCGGGCCACCGCATGATGGAGCAGTGGCTGCCGCTGGGCGTCGTCGGCATCATCTCGGCGTTCAACTTCCCTGTCGCCGTGTGGGCCTGGAACTCGGCGCTGGCGCTGGTGGCGGGCGACGCCTGCGTGTGGAAGCCGTCGGAGAAGACGCCGCTGACCGCGCTGGCCACGCAGGCCCTGTTTGAGCGCGCCGTGAAGGCCTATCGCGCCGCCGGCCATGCGGCGCCTGACGGCCTGTCCGAACTGATCATCGGCCGCGCCGATGTGGGCGAGGCGCTGGTGGACGATGCCCGCGTGGCGCTCGTGTCCGCCACCGGCTCCACACGCATGGGCCGGGCCGTGGGCCCGCGCGTGGCGGCGCGCTTCGGCCGCTGCCTGCTGGAGCTGGGCGGCAACAACGCCATCATCGTCACACCCAGCGCCGATCTGGACCTGGCCGTGCGCGGCATCCTGTTCGGTGCCTACGGCACGGCCGGCCAGCGCTGCACGACGACGCGCCGCGTCATCGCGCACGAGAGCATCCATGACGCCCTCGTCGAGCGGCTTGACCGCGCCCGCGCGAAGCTGCCCATCGGGTCGCCGCTGGAGGCCGGTACGTTGATCGGGCCGTTGATCGACGCCCAGGCCTTCGAGGCGATGCAGGCCGCATTGCGGGCGGCGCGCGAGCAGGGCGGCCAGGTGTCGGGTGGCGAACGTGCGCTGGCCGATCGCTTCCCCGGCGCCTTCTACGCGGTGCCTGCGCTGGTGCGCATGCCCGCGCAGACGGCTGTCGTCTGCCACGAGACCTTCGCGCCCATCCTCTACACGCTGAAGTACCGAACGCTGGAAGAGGCCGTCGAGCTGCAGAACGGCGTGCCGCAGGGGCTGTCGAGCGCGATCTTCACGACCGACCTGCGCGAGGCCGAGCGTTTCATGGGCGCCGCGGGCAGCGATTGCGGCATCGCCAACGTCAACATCGGCACCTCCGGTGCCGAGATCGGCGGCGCGTTCGGCGGCGAGAAGGAGACGGGCGGCGGCCGCGAAAGCGGGTCGGATGCCTGGAAGGCCTACATGCGCCGCACGACCAACACGGTGAACTATTCCAGTGAGCTGCCGCTGGCCCAAGGTGTCAAATTCGACATTTGAGCGAGACTTCTTGAACGGCCTGAAAATTCAGGCTATACTGCGAGGCTCCTGAAAGCCCAGGTGGCGGAATTGGTAGACGCACTAGTTTCAGGTACTAGCGGGTAACTCCGTGGAGGTTCGAGTCCTCTCCTGGGCACCAAACAAGCAAAGGCCAGCACGCAAGTGCTGGCCTTTTTGCTTTGCGCCTCGCACGGCGAGGTGGCGGGCGGGTAGCACGCAGGTGACGGGTAACGGTCTGCAAAGTGTTCGTCGCAAGGCCTTGCCGGCGCCTGTGCACGACGTGCGGCGTCATGGCGCCACTTGCTGCGTTTTAGGCAGTGGCAAGGTCTCCAGGATGCGCGCAGACGTCGGTTTAGGCCCCGCACACAAACCGTGCATACGGATGCATCGGCGATGAACACGGGGCTTTGCGTCGACGGTATGCGCCACAATCTCGGCCGCCCGAGTCGTTCGGGCGAGTTTTTCGACGAGACCCTCCCGCAATGAACAAGACCGATCTGATCGAACACCTGGCCGCCGAGCATGAACTGAGCAAGGCCGAAGCCGGCCGCATTCTCGAGACCCTGCTGGACGCAGTCGTCACCACCGTCAAGAAGGGTGGCGCCGTCTCGATCCCCGGCTTCGGCTCCTTCAAGCAACACGCCCGCGCCGCCCGTAACGGCGTGAACCCCAGCACCGGCGCGAAGATCAAGATCGCCGCCGCCAAGCTGCCGAAGTTCACCCCGGGTGCCGGCTTCAAGGCTGCCGTGGATCCCAAGGCCGCCGCCAAGAAGGCCGCTGCCAAGCCGGCCGCCAAGGCCAAGAAGAAGTAAGACCCCGCTGTGAGCGCGCGCGGCAACAGCCCCACCATTGTTGATGTCGCTCGCGAAGCGGGCGTGTCCATCAAGACCGTGTCGCGTGTGCTCAACCATGAGCCCGGCGTGCACGAGAGCACCCGGGAACAGGTGCTGAAAGTGGTGGAGGCGCTGCGCTACCGGCCCAAGCAGTCGGCTCGCAGCCTCGCAGGCGGTCGGTCTTTCCTGATCGGCCTGCTGTATTACGACCCCAGCGCGATCTTCGTCGGCAGCGTTCAGCAGGGCGCCACGCTGCGATGCCGTGAACTGGGCTATCACCTTGTCGTCGAGTCCTTGCACAACGATGCGCCCGACCTGCGCCAGCAGATCGACCGCATGGTGCTGGCCCTCAGACCCGACGGCATGATCCTCACGCCGCCGCTGTGCGACAACCCCGAGGTGCTTGCGGCGCTGAGGGAAAGTGGCACGCCGTGCGTGCTGATGTCGCCGGAGCGTGACATCCGCGGCGTGCCCTCGGTGCGCATGGACGATGTCCACGCGGCGGAAGAGCTGACGAACCTGCTGCTCAAGCTCGGGCATGAGCGCATCGCGTTCATCAAGGGTCCGGCGGACCAATCCGCCAGCGCGGCGCGTTACCAGGGTTTTGTCAGCGCGATGCGCGCGCACGGCATCGAGCCTGACCTTGAACTGGTGAAGCCGGGGGAATTCACTTTCGCCAGCGGTCAGGATGCCGCCCAGCAGTTGCTGAGCGGGCCAAAGCCGCCCACGGCGGTGTTCGCCAGCAACGATGACATGGCGCTGGGCGTGCTGGCTGCAGCGCATCGGCTGGGGCTGAATGTGCCCGCCGAGCTGACGGTGGTTGGCTTTGACGACTCCCCGACGGCAGCGCTCGTCTGGCCGCCGCTGACCACCGTCCGCCAGCCGGTGGCCGAAATGGCGCGCACGGCGGTGGAAATGCTGGGGCAGGGGCACCGCGCCGAGGCGCCGGCCGACGACGCCGAGCTGCACAAGGTGCTGGCGCACGAACTGATCGTGCGCGACTCCACGCGGGCGCGCTGATCCGCTGCTCGCCCCGCTGCGGGCACGCATTGCCTTCGGAATCTGCCCCGAGCCAGAAACCTAGTTCGGAAAGACACCGCTGTCATTTCAATTGACAACGCTGTCTTTTCTCGAGCAACATGAGCCTGCAACTTCATCAACCGGCTCGCTGGCCTACGAAGCTGCATCGCCAGCAGGCCCCAAGCCCTTTGCCGCCATGACGCTTCCTGATCTCGACCGTGTTGATCCCGCCGCCCTCGCGCAGGCGTTTCCGCCCGACTTCCTCTGGGGTGTGGCCACCAGCGCCGCGCAGATCGAGGGCGCCGGCGCCGTGGACGGCAAGGGGCCGTCGATCTGGGACCACTTCTGCCGCCAGCCGGGCCGCATCAACGATGGCTCCAACATCGACGTCGCCTGCGACCACTATCACCGCTACCGTGAAGACGTGGTGCTGATGAAAGGCCTGGGCCTGGACTGCTACCGTTTCAGCTTCGCGTGGCCGCGCGTGCAGCCGCTCGGGCAGGGCGCCTGGAACGAGGCCGGGTTCGGCTTCTATGACCGGCTCATCGACGAGCTGTTGCAGGGCGGCCTGCAGCCCCACGCCACGCTCTATCACTGGGACCTGCCGCAGGCGCTGGACGAGGGCCTGGGCGGTTGGCTGTCTCGCGATGTCGTGGCCCGCTTCGCCGACTATGGCGCCGAGATCGCGCGGCGTTTCGGCGACCGGCTGGCCAGCATCGCCACGCACAACGAACCCTGGTGCACGGCGACGCTGGGCTACGAGACCGCGCAGTTCGCGCCCGGCCACCGCAGCCGGGCCGAGAGCCTGCAGGTGTCGCACCACCTGATGCTGTCGCACGGCGACGCCATCCAGGCCATGCGTGCCGAGACCAAGGCGCCGCTGGGCATCGTGCTCAACCACACGCCGGCCTTCCCGGCGACGCCTACCGAAGCCGCCCGCCGCGCCGCGCGCATCGACGACGGCCTGAACGTTCGCTGGTACATGGACCCGATCTTCCGCGGCGCCTATCCGCAGGACGCGATCGACCACGTCGGCGCCGATGCCCCCAAGGTCGAAGCCGGAGATCTCGCGCGCATCCGGCAGCCACTGGATTTTCTCGGCATCAACTTCTACACCCGCACCCTCTTTGCGGCGGACGGCACGACGGTCAAGGGGCCCGGCAAGCGGGGCTTCACCGACATGGGCTGGGAGATCGTGCCGGAGGTGTTCTCCGCGCATCTCGTGCGGCTGGCGCGCGAGTACAACCCGCCGCCGATGTTCATCACCGAGAACGGCATGGCCAACGCCGATCGCGTCGTCGATGGCCGTGTGCCGGACCACGCCCGCATCAGCTACCTGTCGGCTCATTTGCGGGCGCTGGCAACCGCGCTGCAGATGGGTGTCGACGTGCGGGGCTATTTCTATTGGAGCCTGCTCGACAACTTCGAGTGGAACTCCGGCTACGACAAGCGCTTCGGGCTGGTCCATGTCGACTACGAGACGCTGGCGCGCCTGCCCAAGGACAGCGCACGCTGGTATCGCGACTTCATCGACCTTCACCACGCGCGCCGCTGAGCCCGCTCGGGCTGGCTGCGGCGGGCGCTCGCTCGGCATTTCTCCGCGTTTGCCCCCACGCAGGCTCGAGTGAGCGGTTGCATTCAGGCGCTAAGCTCTGCCCTGTGCCGCCCCAGGGGAATTGTTCCCGCACCAGATGGGGCGTCTATCGGCCAAAACGACGTACAGAGCAGAAGGCAGGCTCAGGTTCTTCGGTCGCCGCGCCGAAAACAGGAGTCATGCCAAAGAGTGCCCGGGCGCGGGTTTGAGTGCATGCAGGACAGAACAACCGATCCGCTGATCGACGTCAGCCAATTGACCGTGGGGATGTTCATCCACCTGGATCTGGGCTGGATGTCGCATCCGTTTCCGCTGTCCAGCTTCAAGATCGCGTCCAGCGACCAGTTGCTGATCCTGCGTCGGCTGGGCCTCACGCAGGTGCGCTGGAGCCCGGCCCGCAGCGATCTGTCGTTGCCGCCCGCACCGGCCGCCGAGGCGCCCGCCGATACATCGGTCGCCGCCGAGCCCGGTCCCGGGCCCAGCCCCGAGGAGATCGCCCGCGAAGCCCATCGCAAGGCGCTGTTGGCGCAGCGCGAGGCCCTGCGGCTGTGCGAGGCGCAGTACGGCGAGGCCGCTGCAGGTTTTCGCGTCGTCATGGACGCCGTCCCGACCGACCCCCACCGAGCCCGCGCCGAAGCCGAGGCGCTGACGGCCGCGCTGCTCGACAAGATGCTGGTCGAGGGGGACTTGAACATGCGCCTGCTCAACGAAGCGGCGGGCGACCGCAGCACCGCGCACGCGCTGAATGTCTGCATCATCGCGCTGCTGCTTGGCCGAGCCTTCGGGCTGAGCCGCGACGAGATGATGGACCTGGGCGTCGGCTCGCTGCTGCACGACATTGGCAAGCTGGAGGTCGCCGCGCGGCTGAGGCATCGCGACGAGAGCTTCACGGCGGCCGAGACGCAAGCCTACCAGCAGCACGTGGCCAAGGGCGTGGCCATCGGGCAGAACATGGGCCTGGCGCCGGCGCCGCTGCTCATCATTGCGCAGCACCATGAGCACGCCGACGGCAGCGGCTTCCCGCAGCGCATCAACATGGATCGCATGAGCACCGGCGCCCGCATCGTTGCGCTGGTGAACCGCTTCGACGGGCTGTGCAATCCGCTGATCAGCTCCAAGGCCATGACGCCGCACGAGGCGCTGTCGCTGATGTTCGCGCAGGGCCGCAACCGCTTCGACGCGACGATGCTGAACGCCTTCATTCGCATGATGGGCGTGTATCCACCGGGTTCCACCGTGCAGCTGACCGACGACCGCTATGCGCTGGTGGTGTCGGTCAATTCGGCACGGCCGTTGAAGCCGCGCGTCATGGTGCATGACCCGAAGATTCACCAGGACGAGGCCCTGGTGTTGAACCTCGAGGACATGCCCGACCTCGGCATCCGGCGCAGCCTGAAGCCCCAGCAGTTGCCGCGCGCGGCGCTGGAATACCTCAGCCCGCGGGCGCGCATCGCGTACTTCTTCGATGCGGTGAGCACGGCGCCCGGGGAGCTGGTGACGTGAACGACAGCGGCGAGGCGAACTCCGCCCTGCCTCGCATCGCCGAGACATCTCCCTTGATCGGCGCGCTGCTCGAAGGATTGCCCGATCCTGCCTGGCTGGTCGACGGTGCCAGCCTGACCGTCTGCGTCGTCAACCGACCGGCGCTGCGGCTGCTGGGCCTCAAGCCCGAGCGCGTGCTGGGGCAGCCGCCCTCGGCGCTGTGCGGGGCACTCGAAGACGAGGCCTTCTGGCAGGGCGCCGGGCGCGACGCCACGGCCCGGCTTCGGTCCGACACGGTGCTGACGCACAGCGACGGCCAGCCACGCTGGGTCAGCCGCAGCATCAGCCCCATCCATACGCCAGCCGGCGCTCACTACTGGCTCGTGCTGCTGCACGACCAGACGCGCCGCCGCCGTGCCGAGGCCGAGCGGGAGACGCTGTTGGCCGAGCTGCGCGCCACGCTGGAGTCCACGGCTGACGGCATCCTCGTCGTGGACCTCGCCGGCCGTGTGCGGAGCTTCAACCGCCGCTTCGCCAAGCTGTGGGGCCTGCCGGGCGGGCTGCAGCACGAACCGGGCGACGGTGGGCTCTGGCAGAGCCTGCAGCGCTTCATGCGCGACGGCGAGCAGTACCGCGCGCGCATCGAGGCCTTGCTGGACGCGCCATTGATGCGTTCCAGCGACATGCTGCGCCTGGCCGACGGCCGCGTGCTGGAGCAGGTCTCGCTGCCGCAGATGACGCGTGGCGAGCCGATCGGGCGGGTGTTCTCGTTCCGCGACCTCAGCGAGAAGCTGGCCGCGCACCAGCGCATCGAGGAGTTGGGTCGTTCCGACGTGTTGACCGGCGCGCCGAACCGGCGTGTATTGGCCGATCGCATCGAGCAGCAGATGGCCCCCGGCGGCGACACGCCAGCGCCCCGTGGCTTCGCGCTGCTGCACCTGGACCTGGACCGCTTCAAGCAGATCAATGACACGCTGGGCCAAAGCTATGGCGACCGCGTGTTGCGTGAGGTCGTCGAGCGGCTGCGGGCCGCCGTGAGGGACAACGACACGCTGGCGCGGCTGGGCGGCGATGAATTCGCGCTGCTCATCGACGGCGCGCAGATGGCCGAGGCCGAGGCCGCGGCTCGACGCGTCCAGCAGCTGTTGTCGGAGCCGTTCACCTTCGACACGCTCAGCTTCACCGTCACGGCCAGCTGCGGCATCGCGCTGTATCCGGGCGATGGCGGCACGCCCGACGAACTGATGGCCAGCGCGGAGCGGGCGATGCACTGGGTCAAGGAAGGCGGCCGCGCGGGCTTTCGCTTCCATGTGCCGCGCCAGGAGGTGGACCTGCTGTCGCGCATGCGGCTGGATCACGACATGCGCAAGGCGCTCGCCGACGGGCACTTTCGCCTGCAATACCAGCCGCAGGTCGAACTGGGCAGCGACCGTGTCATCGGCGCCGAGGCGCTGATCCGCTGGCGCGACCCCCAGCGCGGCGAGGTCTCGCCGGCCGACTTCATCCCGCTGGCCGAGCAGAGCGGCTTTGTCGTCGCCATCGGCGACTGGGTGTTGCGCGAGGCCGTCGCGCAGGCCGTGCGCTGGCTCGGTCGTGGCCTGCGCATGCCGGTGGCCGTCAATGTGTCGGCGCTGCAGTTCCAGCAGGTGCATTTCGTCGACAGCGTGGCGGCCGTGCTGCGTGACGCCGGGTTGCCCGCCAGCATGCTGGAGCTGGAGCTGACCGAGGGCGTGCTGCTGGGCGATGCCGATGAAGGCCTGAAGCGCATGCAGGCGCTGGCGGCGCTGGGCGTCACGCTGTCCATCGACGACTTCGGCACCGGCTATTCCTCGCTGGGCTACTTGAAGCGCCTGCCCATCCAGCGCTTGAAGATCGACCGCAGCTTCGTCAAGGGCCTGCCGGGCGACGCGAGCGACTGCGGCATCGCCAATGCCATCGTGCAGATGGGCCGCGCGCTCGGTCTGCAGGTCATCGCCGAAGGCGTGGAGACCGAAGCCCAGCGCGACTTCCTCGCCCAGGCCGGCTGCCACGAATTCCAGGGCTTCCTGTACGCGCCGGCGCTGCGGCCCGAAGACTTCGAGCGGCGGGTGCGGCCGCGCCGCCATGTCGCCGATGCGGCCGTTTCCGGCTGGCTGGGACTCGCCAGCAACGGCTGATCAACGGCCGCGGTGCGGGCCCACAATGGGGTCATGCTGTACTGCTTCAAATCCAAGGCCGGCGCCGATGTGGTCATGCTGGCCGAATCCGGCGATGCGCTGCTGCGTTTGATGGGGCGCGAGCCCGCACGCCAGGGCATCTTCGAATCGGCGGCGCTGCCGGCCCTCATCCAGAGCCTGGAGGCCGGTGTGGCGGCCGACGAGGCGGCGTTCCAGCAGGCGGTCGACGCCGCCAAGGCTGCCGGCGAGCCGGAGCCGCGTCGCCAGGGCGTATCGCTGCGCCAGCGCGCCTGGCCGCTGCGCGACCTGATGGCGCGTGCGCAACGCGAGGGCGTCGACGTGCTTTGGGGCGTCTGATGCTGGACAGGGCCACACGCGTCATCCTCATCCGGCACGGCGAGACGACCTGGAACCGCGCCACGCGCATCCAGGGGCACACGGACATCCCGCTCAGCGCGTTGGGGCAGGCCCAGGCCGAGCGGCTGGCGCAGGCGCTTGCCGACGAATCGCTGACGGCCATCTATGCCAGCGACCTCAGCCGCGCGCGCCAGACGGCCGAGGCGGTCGCCCGCGTGCAGCGGTTGCCGGTGCGCACCGACGCCGGCCTGCGCGAGCGCGCCTTCGGCCGCTTCGAAGGGCTCAGCTGGGACGAAATCGCGCAGGCACACCCCGAAGACGCGCTGCGCTGGCGCCGCCGGGAGCCTGACTTCGCCGTCGGTGGCGGCGAGAGCCTGATCAGCTTCAGTGCGCGCTGCGTGGCCGCGGCGCAGCGTGTGGTGGCGGGCCATCCGGGCGAGTGCATTGCGGTCGTCGCGCATGGCGGCGTGCTGGACTGCCTCTACCGCGCGGCAACGCGCACGGCGCTGGACGCGCCGCGCAGCTGGCAGCTCGGTAACGCCACGATCAATCGTCTGCTCGCGACGGCCGAGGGCTTCACCCTTGTCGGTTGGAACGACGACCAGCACCTGGCCGGTCTGCCGGACGACGACATCGCCAGCTGAGCCCGGCGCGCCGCAACGCGGCCTGACCGGCCGGATCTACGTACGATCCCTAAGCCGACTGTTGCGTCTACACATCGCCCTGCCGACGCCGGCAAAGTCGCTTCTATACTGATTTGCACTTGTTATCACAGGTAGGTCTGCGACCCGCCGTAACCCAGTCAACCGTAAAGGCTCACGATGAAGAAAACTGCTCTCGTTGCTGCCCTGGCCGCTGTCATGGCCACGCCCGCTTTCGCCCAAAGCTCCGTCACGCTGTGGGGCCGTCTGAACACGTCGGTGGAAAGCCAGAAGTTCGGCAACAAGGAGCGCACCGTTGCTGTGCAGAACAACTCTTCCCGCCTGGGCATGCGCGGCACGGAAGACCTGGGTGGCGGCCTGAAGGCTGGTTTCAACCTGGAGCACGGCTTCAACTCTGACACCGGTGCGGTGCAGACCTTCGGTGCTTCGTCCTCCACGTTCTGGTCGCGTCAGGCCAACGTCGAGCTGAGCGGCTCGTTCGGTACGGTTCGCCTGGGTTCCTGGTTCCCGGACACCTACTTCTCGACGGTCGACCGCACCAGCAACCACAACCACGACACCGGCACCTCGTCGGACGCGCTGTTCTCCGATTTCGCCTTCGGCATCCGCACCAACAAGGTGGGCTACTTCTCGCCGACGGTGAATGGCTTCAGCTTCATCGGCGCGGTGCGTGCCGGTGAAGGCGCCGGCCCGAAGGGCTACGACATGTCGGTCAACTTCGAAGCGGACGGCCTGCACATCGCCGGCACGTATGCGCAGTCTGGTGCCTACTACGGCACAGGCCGTATCGGCAGCGGCAACAAGCGCCAGACCTATGGCCTGGAAGCCGACTACGCATTCGGCCCCGTGCTGGTCACGGGTTACTTCCAGAGCGAGAAGGTCGACGGCTTCCGTACTCGCAACATCGGCCGGGTGTCGGCCATGTACACGGTGGGCCAGTCGGAGTTCCACTTCAACATCGGCGGCACCAAGTCGGGCGGCGACTCTGCCAGCGCCAACGGCATGACCGGCGACAGCTTCCAAAAGGCCGGCGCTTCGCAGTGGACGCTGGGCTACAACTACAACCTCAGCAAGCGCACCAAGGTCTACGCGTTCTACACCGACATCGACCAGAAGCTGCCGAACAAGGCGGGCGACTTCGACTCGCTGGCCGTGGGCGTGCGCCACAACTTCTGATCCTTCGCGGACCGGAAAAAGAAAAGCGCCCTCGGGCGCTTTTTTCATGCCCCGAACAGGTCGGGCGAGTGCCGGTTGCCCGGTGGTGTGAGGCCCAGATGGCGGTAGGCCGCGAGCGTGGCGATGCGCCCGCGCGGCGTGCGCTGCAGAAAGCCTTGCTGGATCAGGTAGGGCTCGATGACATCCTCGATGGTGCCGGCCTCTTCGCCGATCGCCGCGGCGACGTTCTCCAGCCCGACCGGGCCGCCGTCAAAGCGGTGCACCACCGCTTCCAGGAACTTGCGGTCCATCAGGTCGAAGCCCTGCGGGTCCACGTCCAGCATGGCCAGCGCCTTGTCGGCGATGCCGGCGACGATGCGACCGTCAGCTTTCACCTCGGCGTAGTCGCGCACGCGGCGCAGCAGCCGGTTGGCGATGCGTGGCGTGCCGCGTGAGCGACGGGCGATCTCGAGTGCGCCGTCGGCGTCGATGGGCGCGTTCAGCAGGCCGGCCGAGCGCGTGACGATGCGCTGCAGTTCGGCCGGGGTGTAGAACTCCAGCCGGGCCACGATGCCGAAACGGTCGCGCAGCGGGTTGGTCAGCATGCCGGCGCGCGTCGTGGCGCCGACCAGCGTGAACGGCTGCAGGTCCAGCTTGATCGAGCGGGCCGCCGGCCCTTCGCCGATCATGATGTCGATCTGGTAGTCCTCCAGCGCCGGGTAGAGGATTTCCTCGACGACCGGGCTCAGCCGGTGGATCTCGTCGATGAACAGGACGTCGTTCTTCTCGAGATTCGTCAGCAGTGCCGCCAGGTCCTTGGGCTTTTCCAGCACGGGGCCGGAGGTCTGGCGCAGGTTCACGCCCAGTTCGGCCGCGATGATGTGCGACAGCGTCGTCTTGCCGAGGCCCGGCGGGCCGAACAGCAGCACATGATCGAGCGCCTCCTCGCGTTTGCGCGCCGCGCCGATGAAGATCTCCAGCTGCTCGCGGGCCTTGGCCTGGCCGACATAGTCGTCCAGCAGTTTCGGGCGCAGCGCGCGTTCCAGCGCTTCTTCGCGGCTGGATTCCGGCGCGGCGCTGACGATGCGTGGCGCGGGGGCGAAATCGTCGGTCTGGATGCTCATGACCGACCTTTCGCGGGGCCGCCCCAGGCAAGGTCGGCGACCCCTTGGGAGGCAGCGAACGGCGTGAGCGTGGGGGCGAACATCATGACAGCTTCTTCAGCGCGAGCTTGATGCCCTCGCTGACGCCGACGTCGGGCGGCAACGCCTTCAGCGCCGTGGCGGCATCCTTCTCGCTATAACCCAGGGCGACCAGGGCCTGCAGGATGTCGGCCTGCGCATCGTTGGCGACGGCCACCGGCAGCGCCAGGTCCGGCCCCAGTTTGCCCTTGAGCTCCAGCAGCAGCCGCTCGGCCGTCTTCTTGCCGATGCCGGGCACCTTGGTCAGCCGGCCGATCTCCTGGCGTGACACGGCTTGCGCCAGCTCGGCCACCGACAGGCCCGACAGCAGACCCAGCGCCATCTTCGGGCCGACACCACTGATCTTGATGAGCTGGCGGAAGGTGCTGCGCTCCTCGTGCGTGAGGAAGCCGAAGAGCTGGTGGGCGTCTTCGCGAACCGTCAGATGGGTCAGCAGCACGGCGCGCTCGCCCAACCCTCCGAGGTTGAAGAACGTGCTCATCGGCACGTCGACCTCGTAGCCGACGCCGGCCACGTCGATGACCACCTGGGGCGGGGTTTTCTCGGCGATGACGCCGCTGAGTCTTCCGATCATCTGCCGATTATCGGAGGCCTGGCATCGGCAGTTCGCCTGCGGGCCCGGATGCCGAGGGTGTCAGTTCCTGCCGAACAGCCCGAGGCGCTGGGCTTCCAGCGCGGCCTCGGCGCGCGAGCTCACGTTGAGCTTGCGGTAGATCTGCTTGACGTAGTCGGCGATGGTGTGGCGCGACAGGCCCAGCTGCACGCCGATCTCGGGCAGCGTGAAGCCCTTGGCCACGCGCAGCAGCACCTCGGTCTCGCGCTCGGTCAGCGACACCTCGTGCAGCAGCGAGGCGGCCGGCTTCTTCACCTGGGCGGCGAAGTAGGCGATGACCTTGCGTGCGATGGAGGGCGACAGCGGTGGTTCGCCCTGGCTCATGCGCTGCAGCTGCTCGACGAGCAGCTCGCGCGACTGCTCCTTCAGCAGATAGCCGAAGGCGCCGGCCTGCAACGCCGGGAACAGGTGCTCGTCGTCGTCGTGGATGGTGACGATGACCGACTGCACCTCGGGCTGCTTCTCGCGCAGTGCGGCGATGACATCGACGCCCGAGCCATCGGGCAGGCCAAGATCCAGCAGCGCCAACGTGAAGCGCTGGGTGTTGACGAGGGCCAGGGCATCCTGCACGCGCGAGCACTCGGTGATCTGGGCGTTCGCGAACACCTGCTTGACCAGGGCCTTGAGCCAGGCACGGATCTCCGGAATGTCTTCGAGCAGCAGGATGTGGTTCATGGGGGGCCTCGGGAATCTAGGAAGAACTCAGAGCGGGATGGTCAGGCGAATGACAGTACCCCAGCCGGGCCCGGATTCAACCAGGCACTGGCCATGCATTTGCTTGGCGCGTGATTTCATGCTCGCCATGCCGTGACCGCGGTCCAGTCGACCGTCCAGTCCCAGCGGAATGCCTTGGCCGTTGTCCTGGATGGTCAACACGAAATAACCATCCAGCACATTGCTGGAGATCGTCGCGGTCGTGGCGCCGCTGTGCTTGATGATGTTGGAGACCGATTCGCGCAGGATGCGCGTTGTCTGCACATAGGAGCGGGCCTGGAAGGTGTGTTCGATGTCCTCGGACGGCGACTTCCACTCGGCCAGGATGTTGGCCTGGCCGAGCCGCGACACCACCTCGGCCCGCCAGTCGCCCAGCGCATCGATGAGATGGACGGGCTTGCCCGTCAGCCCCCGCACGGACAGCCGCATCTCCTCCAGCGCTTCGCGGGCCAGCGTGGAGATGCGGTCCGATTCGCTGGTGTGCACGATGGTCAGCAGCTTGGCGCCCAGGTCGTCGTGCAGGTCGGCAGCGATGCGCTTGCGCTCACGCTCGGTGACCTGCTCCAGCTTCTGTTCGGCCAGCAGGTTGTGGCTGCGCTCCATGTCGGCAATGCGGTCGGCCATGCGCTGCTCCAGCACCGCGGCGCGCTTCTCGGCGTCCGCGCGAGCCTGGGCGACGCTACCGACGATCTGCAGCGCCAGGCCCAGCATCAGCAGCGGCAGCAGCAGGCTCAGCCACGGCGACGCCGTCCACCACAACGGCTCGTTGACGCTGACCAGGCTCATTTCGGTCAGCAGTGCCACCATCGTCGGCAGCATCAGCAGCGCCATGACATGGAACTCGCGCCGCAATGCGCCGTCCGGCGCGACCCGCAGCCGCTGGTGCCGCAGCCGCAGCGCCCAGCCCATCGCGGCCACCAGCTCCAGTCCCAGCACCGCATGCCAGACGGTGGCGAGCACGCCGACCTGCCCGCCTGTGAGCAGCAGGCTGGCCGGCACGACCAGGCACTGGATCAGCAGCGCGTGGTCCAGCCAGTGGCGCTTCCAGTGCATCTGGCGCAGCAGGTATTGCACGCCGAACAGCACCAGCAGCGTCATCAGCAGCGGCCGCAGGCCGGCGACGCCGGGGGCGGCCGTGGCGCGCAGCACCACCCAGCTCAGCATCATGCCGACGAGGAAGATGGCGGGCCGTTCGCGGTGGTGGTGGCTCGACACCAGGCCCACGACGGTGGCCATCAGCGCCAGCATGGCGGCGAGCCAGGCATGCAGCGTGGCAGCCCAGTACAGGCCGGCCGGGGTGGGGCCCTGGCCCTGGGCCTGGACGGCATGGGCGGCCAGAGGGCTCAGCAGGAGGCCGGCAGTCAGCAGGCAAGGAGTGAGGCGTCGGGCCAGGGCGGCATCCGGCGCGGTCGACGGCTTCATGGGGCGCGATTGTGCGGGACACCCGGCCTCGCCGGCGCCGGGGAATGCACCAGCGACAATGGCCGCCGCCGATATTTCCGCGCCCCAACGTGATCCTGCGCTTCGCTTTCGAACCCGTCGACAACACCCGCCTGGCCCGTGTCTGCGGCAGCCTGGACGCGCATCTGCGCGAAATCGAGGCCGCGCTGGGGGTGAAGATCTCGCGCCGTGAGGGCGAGTTCCGCGTCAACGGCGCACGCGCCGCAGCCGAGCGTACGCAGTCGCTGCTGGAGGCCTTGTACGAGCGGGCGCGCCGCCCCTTGCCGGCAGAGACGCTGCAGCTCGCGCTGGTCGAGGCCCAGGGGCCGGAGCCGGCCGGCGCTGCCAGGCCGGGTGACGATGGGCCGTTGGTGCTGCGCACGCGCCGTGCCGACCTGTCCGCGCGCACACCGCGCCAGCACCAGTACCTGCAGCAGATCCTGTCGCACGACATCACCTTCGGCCTGGGCCCGGCCGGCACCGGCAAGACCTTCCTGGCCGTGGCCTGCGCCGTCGACGCCCTGGAGCGCGCGGCGGTGCAGCGCATCATCCTGACCCGCCCGGCCGTGGAGGCCGGCGAGCGCCTGGGCTTTCTGCCGGGCGATCTGACGCAGAAGGTCGACCCTTATCTGCGCCCGCTCTACGACGCGCTCTATGACCTGCTGGGTTTCGACCGCGTCACCAAGGCCTTCGAGAAGGGCCAGCTGGAGGTGGCGCCGCTGGCCTTCATGCGCGGGCGCACGCTGAACCATGCGTTCGTCATCCTCGACGAAGCGCAGAACACCACGCCCGAGCAGATGAAGATGTTCCTGACCCGCATCGGCTTCGGCAGCCGCTGCGTCGTCACCGGCGACACCAGCCAGATCGACCTGCCGCGCGGCGTCATGTCGGGCCTGATCGACGCCGAGCGTGTGCTGGCCCGCGTCAAGGGCATCGCGATGACGCGCTTCACCAGCACTGACGTCGTGCGCCACCCGCTGGTGGCCCGCATCGTCGAGGCCTACGAAGCGCGTGCCAAGCGCGAAGCGAGAGAAGCATGAGCGCTGCGCCGGTCCTTCCCGCGCCGGCGGGCTGCGGCCTGGCGGGACGGCGCCGCGCACGAAGAGAACACCCATGACCACGAAACCCGAACTGAGCCTGTCCCTGCAATTTGCCGACCCGCGCCACCGCGCGCTGCTGCCGCGTCACAAGGTGCAGCGCTTCATCCGCGCGGCACTGGAGCTGCCGGGCGAGATCGCCGTGCGCATCGTCGACGCCGAGGAAGGCCGCGCGCTGAACCGCGACTACCGCGGCAAGGACTACGCGACCAACGTGCTGACCTTCGACTACAGCCACGAGCCGGTCGTCGGCGCCGACCTGGTCATCTGCGCCGAGGTCGTCGAGAAGGAAGCTGCCGAGATGGGCATTCCGGTGCTGGACCATTACGCCCACATGCTGGTTCACGGCTCGCTGCACGCGCAGGGCTATGACCACGAGGAAGACGACGAGGCTGAATGCATGGAGGCGCGCGAGAGCGAGCTGATGCTCGCGCTGGGTTTTGCCGACCCCTACGCAGCGCGCGCCGTCAAGCCGAAGGCGAAGGCGGCCAAACGACGCTGACGCGCTGACCCTGGGCGTCGCGCGCGAACACGAGCCGCGCGCCCAGCCGCGTCGCCACCTGGCGCACGATGGCCAGGCCCAGGCCGCTGCCCGCTTGTGTGCGCGCACTGTCGCCGCGCCGGAAGGCTTCCTGCAGCGCCTCCAGCTGGTGCGGCGCCAGCCCGTCGCCGGCATCTTCCACGGTCAGCGACGGCGGCGAGGCCGTCACGGTCACCCGCACCGGCGGGCGGCCATGTTTCAGCGCGTTGTCCACCAGGTTGGCGATCAGCCGCTCCGTCAGCAGCAGGTTGGCCTTGGGGATCTCCAGCGAGGCTGGCGTGGCGACGTCCAGCTGTGCGGCCGGCCTCTCGAAGCTGGCCACCACGGCGCGTGCCGCTGCTGCCAGGTCCACGGTCACGTCGCAAGGCAGTTCGCCCGAGCGCACGAAATCCAGAAAGCTCTCGATGAGGCGGTCCGCCTCGCCGACATTGCGCCTGATGACGTCGCGCCGTTTCGCCACGGCGGGGGCTTCGGGCAGCAGCTCGGCCGCCATGCGGATGCGGCTCAGCGGGCTGCGCAGATCGTGCGATACACCGGCCAGCAGCAGTGCGCGTTCGCGCTCATGGCGCTGCCAGCGCGCGAGCAGCTCGGCGTAGGCGGCATCGATGGCAGCCAC
>JACCDP010653924.1_pt1 | contig 19185 bp, 21 predicted proteins | sample 7445841 | NCBI WGS metagenome assembly JACCDP01 (sample SAMN15323441, study PRJNA562643) | freshwater metagenome | isolation source: river surface water | place: USA:Blue River Watershed | collected 2017-08-17
GGAACTGGTAGACACGCAGGACTTAAAATCCTGTTCGCCGCAACGCGAGTGCGGGTTCGATTCCCGCCTGGGGCACTATCCCTTCGCTTACGCGAGGGGATTTTTTTTGCTATCTTGTGAGCATTATTCTATACCATGGCTCAGCATAAACACCGAAAACAATCCGATTGCCTTAATTGTGGTACTATTGTATCTGGTAATTTTTGTCAAAACTGTGGACAAGAAAATATTGAGGTCAAAGAATCCTTTATTCAAATTGTATATCACTTCATAGAAGATATTACCCATTTTGATGGTAAACTCATTAAGACGCTTAAATACTTAATTACAAAGCCAGGGTTTTTAACCAAAGAATACGTAACCGGAAAAAGGGCTAGTTACATTCATCCCATAAGAATGTATCTGTTTATTTCAGCTATATTTTTTCTATTCATTTTTTCTGGAGAACAAAAAATTGTTGATGTAGATACAAAACAATCAAATTCTTCAAAAATTGTATTTGGAGATAGCACTTATGGAACCATCGCGGCGTATGATTCGGCACAAAGTAAGTTGCCAAAACAAAAAAAAGATAAATTGCTTACATCAAAACTTATCAAACAACAAATACTGATCAATAATAAGTATGGTATTGATCAAAATAAAATACTAGACGCTGTACTGGAAAATTTTAAACATAACTTCTCTAAAATATTATATTTATCGCTTCCTATTTTTGCTTTTTTCTTATGGGTCTTATACAAAAGCAATAAGTCTTATTATTTTGCTGATCATATGATATTTTCAATACACTTGTATTGCGCCTATTTTATTATCATCTTTATTTTTACACTCATAGAAATTATAGTCAAGTTTTTCACTCCTTCAACTGGTATTTTAGATTTTATTTATTTTGTTTCGCTTTTATTCTATTTCTATAAGGCAGTTCGTAATTATTATGGACAATCCAGAAAAAAAACATTGCTGAAATTTTTTCTTATTAATGTCTTGAATACTTTCTCATTCATGTTTTTATTTGTCATACTTATTTTATTGTCTTTATTCACGATCTAATGGCAATCATTTTATTTGATAATATCTCAAGAAACAAGCTGTATCCATTTACGCATACAAGGGCCGTTGGTGCAATTAGGTCAGGTATTTTTACCCCACAGGAAAGGTGGGAACACCTTGTAGGAGAGGCCGTTCAATTACAAACCACAAAGCTATTACAGCCATTGTACGGAGCTCCTATAATCAGTTCCAATACTTTATGGATTGACGCGTCCCTCGTTTTAACCCATCATTTAATTGAAAAAATTAAATCTTTACAAAACGGTGAGTGCATTTATGATACCACCGGATTTATTGCTGGGATAGGAAGTGCAAATGTCATACATGATTATTCTAATTCAAAGAAATTGGAAGATCAAAAAAGGTTTGCGTACGCATCAGATTTAGTAGCAGGTAATGATGCGCAAATTAGATTTGATTTTGAATTAGCTACCGCTGGAAAAACATCTGCAACCATTCCTGAAACTTGTTCGTCATCTAATATGGAAAAAATTTTTATTGAAGAAGGTGCAATCCTCTCTCATTGCCATTTAAACGCTAGCACTGGGCCTATATACATTTCAAGTGGAGCTGAAATTCAGGAAGGCTCATGCATTAGAGGCCCATTTGTTTTACTCAATAACGCCTGCGTGAAAATGAATACGGTAGTGTATGGCGCTACAACCATTGGGCCAAAAAGTATTATTGGAGGTGAAGTAAAAAATAGCATCCTATTTGGATACTCCAATAAAGCGCATCATGGTTACCTAGGGGATTCGGTCATTGGTGAATGGTGCAATCTAGGTGCCGGGACTTCTAATAGCAATGTAAAAAATACGGCAGGTAATATTAGTGTTTGGGATGAATCGTCAAATACAAAAAGATTGGTTGGCAATAAAATGGGGGTGTGTATGGGAGATTATGTCAAAACAGCCATTAATACCAGTATAACAACAGGAGCTACCATTGGAGTTGGATCAAACGTTTTTTGTGCTGGACTTACCCCAAATATAGTCACTCATTTTAGCTGGGGCACTGAAAATAAAATATATCAAATAGACAAACTCATTGAAGATACTGCTGGTTGGAAAGCTTTTAAGAATGAACCTTTTACCGATATTGAAAAACAGCTGATCCGTACTATCTTTGACACTTTAATAAATAACACGTCCATATAAATTAGCAATCATGAGAAAGCAAATCGCAGCAGCCAATTGGAAAATGAATTTAACCCTTACAGAAGGGGAAGCATTATTAGAAGCCATTAGCGCAAAGCCACATTCATTGGCGGCACACCAAGAGGCTATTTTTGCGGTTCCTTTTCCATATATACCAATGGCTCAAGCAAAAATGGGTGCTAAAACAAATGTGTTTGTTGCTGCTCAAAACTGTTCTGAAAAATCATCTGGTGCATACACTGGCGAGGTTTCTGTACATATGCTTCAAAGTTTATGTGTTAAATATGTTGTAATTGGACACTCAGAAAGAAGAGAATATTTTAATGAAAGCAACGAATTATTAGCTCAAAAAGTAAATATTTGTTTAGAAAATAAAACAACGCCCATTTTTTGTTGTGGTGAACCATTAACGATAAGAGAAGCGGGTACACAAAATGAATATGTTGCCAAACAATTAGCAGACTCTTTATTCCATTTAAATGCCGATAGCATCAAACATATAGTTATTGCCTATGAACCTATCTGGGCAATAGGAACTGGAAAAACAGCAAGTAGCGATCAAGCCCAAGAAATGCATGCTTTTATCAGAAGTCATATTGCAGGCAACTACGGAGCTGCTGTAGCTGATTCAATCTCTATTTTATACGGTGGAAGTGTTAAAAGTGCCAATGCCGTTGAAATCTTTGGACAACCAGACGTAGATGGAGGTTTAGTAGGTGGTGCCTCACTTATTGCAGACGAATTTGTAGCCATTATTAATGCGCTTAAAAAGTAGTTTTAAGCTTATCTTCGCGCCCTTATGAAGCAAATACGTAATTTTTGCATTATTGCACATATTGACCATGGTAAATCAACCCTGGCCGACCGTTTATTGGAACATACCAAAACCATTGGTGAGCGTGACATGATGAACCAGGTTTTGGATGACATGGACTTGGAACGTGAAAAAGGTATTACTATTAAAAGTCATGCCATTCAGGTGAGTTACATGTATAAAGGTGTTGAATATATTTTAAACCTTATTGACACACCGGGTCACGTAGATTTTAGTTATGAAGTAAGTAGGGCACTAGCCGCTTGCGAAGGCGCTTTGTTATTAGTAGATGCCTCTCAGGGTATTCAGGCGCAAACCATCTCAAATTTATATTTAGCTATAGACAACAATTTAGAAATCATCCCAGTCATTAATAAAATTGATATGGATGGCGCTAAAATTCCGGAAGTAACGGATCAAATTGTTGATTTAATTGGATGTAAGCCTGAAGATATTTTATTAGCTAGTGGAAAATCTGGCATTGGTATTGAAGAAATTTTAATGGCCATTGTTGAACGTATTCCTGCGCCAACCGGTGATCCTGAAGCACCTCTTCAAGCACTCATTTTTGATAGCGTATTTAATAGTTTTAGAGGTATTATCGTTTATTACCGCATCATGAATGGCGTACTCAAAAAAGGGGACAAAATTCAATTTGTTGCTTCTGGTAATGACTATTTTGCCGATGAAGTGGGTGTACTTAAATTAAACATGACGCCTAAGGCTGAAGTAAGGGCTGGAGACGTTGGATATATTATTACAGGTATTAAAAATGCTAAAGAGGTTAAAGTGGGGGACACCATTACCCTTGCAAACAATCCTGGACAAATGATCAATGGATTTGAAGAAGTAAAACCAATGGTATTTGCTGGTATTTTCCCTGTTAATACCGATGAATTTGAAGAACTCCGTGATTGTATGGATAAGCTTCAATTAAATGATGCTTCTTTAACTTTTGAACTAGAAACTTCTCAAGCATTGGGTTTTGGTTTTAGATGTGGATTTTTAGGTCTCTTACACATGGAAATTATCCAAGAGCGCCTAGAACGTGAGTTTAACCAAACAGTTATTACAACGGTTCCCAACGTAGGATTTATAGCCTACACCACCCGAAACGAAAAAATCATGGTTAACAATCCTACAGAAATGCCGGATCCTGTTAAAATTGATCGTATCGAAGAACCATTTATCCGAGCTCAAATTATCACACTCCCTGATTATATTGGAAATATCATGACACTTTGCTTGGGCAAAAGAGGTATGCTTATTAACCAAAGCTATTTGACACCTACACGTGTAGAACTTGTTTTTGAAATGCCATTAACGGAAATCGTATTTGATTTCTATGACAAATTAAAAAGTTCAACAAGAGGGTATGCTTCTTTTGATTATAACCCAATTGGCTACCGTGATGCAGACATTGTTAAAATGGATATTTTATTAAACAATGAAAAAGTGGATGCGCTAAGTGCATTAATTCATAGAAGTAGAGCCACCGATTTTGGCAGAAAACTATGTGAGAAATTAAAGGAACTATTACCTAAACAACAATTCCAAATTGCCATTCAAGCTGCAATTGGGGCTAAAGTAATTGCCAGAGAAAACATTAGTGCAATGCGTAAAGACGTTACAGCAAAATGTTATGGTGGTGATATTAGCCGTAAGCGTAAGTTACTAGAAAAGCAAAAAGAAGGTAAAAAGCGTATGCGTCAAATTGGAAACGTAGAAGTTCCACAAGAAGCATTTTTAGCGGTTCTTAAGCTCGACTAATTCTTTTTTTTTATGGTTTGGTCTGGGTTAACACGAGGATCAGGATCTAATTCTTTAATACGAGGAAGATGTACCCATTTGCCTTTATCCCATTTAAATCCTTCGTATGTTCCATAGGGTACTAAAGTTTCCTTTTTTTGAGGAATATTTTCTTCACTAATTAGAGTTGCAAAAATGATAAGATCAAGCTCTGGGTCATAATTCATTTTAACAATGGACTCCTTTTTATATTCCAAAACAAACCTTGATGTGGGTTGCTTAGGTTTAAAGTCATCAGTGTTGTACACGAAATAATTGCCGCCAAAAACAGGTTTATTGTCTACATCAAAATACATGACTTCCATCCACTTTTTGTGGGTTACTGCATTGTTACCATCTAAACCTAATAAAGTATAGTAGGTTTTATCATTATGCTTTTTAGGAATAATTTTATAATAAATAGCACCAATCCAATGCTTTGCATCTCTGATAGAATCATTGGGCGCATCTGTAAATTCCGAACAATCAAATAATGGGATAAGTTGTAAACTGCCATCTTTTGTATTGAGTTGTATAGCCCCTTTTTGACGATAACTTTTTTCATCTTCTAATAGTAGCTGCCAGGTAAATATTTTAAATGTACTATCAGGAGAAAATAGGGTAGACACCGTTATTAATGAATCAAATTTATGGTTAAATGAATAGGGCGTTTTTAAAGCCCTAACAAGCCCTTTAGTAAATGAGCTATCTGCAGAAGTTCTTTCTGTGTAGGTTTCTCCATTTACAATTTGATAGGCGGTTTTTTTTATTTGCTCTTCTAATTGTAAAATGCTTTGTGCAGCTAATTGATTGCAAACAAAAAATAATAAAAAAAATATCTTTTTCATAACTGATTTATAGTGCGTTTGCAAATTCAATTAAGGAGTTATATCTAAAATCAATGGCAGGATGCGGAAATTCAATTTCTGGGTGTGTTGTGGCTAAAAAAACACTGTACATACCCGCGTTTCGTGCAAAGTTCATATCGCTTAACCTGTTTCCGACCATGATGCTTTTTGAAAAATCAATATCTGGAAATGCTTGTTGAGCTTGATAAGCCATACCGCATTGTGGTTTACGATTAGGTGAATCATCTGCCAGATCAGAACAATGATAAATCGCGTCTATTTGCCCACCACCAAGTTCAATTTGCAATTGTAAAGAGGCATGAATAGCATCTAAGTCCTTAACCGTCATGACTCCTTTACCAATACCTTTTTGATTGGTTACAATGATGATCTTTGAAAATTGTTTTGCAAAAATGCGCATGGCATCCACTACACCATCATAGAGTTTTAATTCAGACACATTTCTAATATAGTCTAAGTGTTTTTCGTGATTTAATACACCATCACGGTCTAAAAAAAGTGTCCAAGAAGGATCTATATTTTCTAAAACATTCATTAGGCAAATAATTGGGCTTCTACCAGTTCACAAATAATATGTCCAATTAAAATATGACTTTCTTGAATCCTAGGGGTATCGGAGCTTGGGACATTGATCAGCACATCTGATAATTCACTCATTTTACCACCCAGCGCACCTGTAAAGCCAATGGTTACAATACCCATCGACTTTGCCATTTCAAAGGCTTTAACAATATTGCCAGAATTGCCTGAAGTACTAATACCAACAAGCACATCACCCTTGATCATAGTGCCTTCCACCAATCTACTATATATTTCATCGTAACTATAATCATTGGCAACAGCTGTAACATAAGAACTATTACAATGTAGCGCATCGGAGGGAAGGGCTTTACGGTTTTTGTAAAATCGACCAGAAAACTCTGCTGCTAAATGCTGTGCATCCGCAGCACTACCGCCATTGCCACAAAATTGCACTTTAAACCCATCTTTAAAAGCACTGGCAACAAGTGTTACAGCCTTATTAATTTTTTCTAAAAAAGAAGGATCAGCAACATATTGTTGTTTTACAGCAATAGAGCTTTCAATGATGGATTGTATTTTTTGTATTGACATCGTATTATTTTATTAAGTCCCAAATTTGATGTGTTAGTTGATTCCAGTTGTATTTTTTCTTTTCTATTTCTATGGCATGTATAAAATGAGGCTCACCTAATGCATAGAGTTTTTCGATACCTGCTGCTATTGATTTATAATCTGGTTCTGAAACAACGCCCACAATATGATTAGGCACCATGGCAGCTAGGGCGCCAACGTTTGTAACCAGCATAGGTTTATTAAAATGAAAGCAAAGTGGTGTTATGCCAGATTGAGTGGCATGCTTATAGGGCTGTATTACAAAATCTGTGGCACAAAAATAACTGCGCACATCACTATCTGCTATAAAATCACTTTTTACTATCACATCATTGATTAAATCTTGCTCCTCTATGAGTTGTAAATAAGGTTCTTTTTTATCGTAAAACTCTCCAGCAATAACGAGGGTCGGAATAATTTTTCCTTGCTTTTTTAAATAACCAAGTGCTTGTAATAGTAAATCAAGTCCTTTGTAGGCTCTTATAAAACCAAAAAATAAAATAATAGGATCAAAAGGATCTAGTTCTAATTTTTTTCTAGCCTCTAATTTAGAAATAGGGTCACCAAAATTATCATAGAGCGGATGCACCACAGTAGCAGATGGCTTTTGTGTAAATAGTGTAAGGTCTTTTTGTACCTTTTCACTAAGTGTTACAAATGCATCTACTTGACCTACAAAATATTTGGTAAAGAGAGTATCTAAAGGTCTTTTTTCGTGTGGTACTACATTGTCTGCAATACAAACCACTTTAGAGATTTTGTTTTTTCGGATAATAGAAGCAATGGTGCCTAAACAAGGTCCCATAAACGGAATCCAATATCTAACCACCACTAAATCTGGTGAAGCCTTTTTTATTTCTTTACCAATACGAACCCAATTAAATGGATTTACAGAATTTATAACGGCCTTAATAGTTAAATGCATCGGTTTAGGCGCTGTAGCATATTGGCTTTTACCAGGAAATAAAAAGGAGGGATATTGTAAGGAAAAAGTATAAATGACTACTTCATGCCCTTCATCTATAAATTGTTTGGCTAATCTTTCATTAAAAGTAGCAATGCCTCCGCCCCTTAATGGCCAAGCGGAACCGATAATGACTACTTTTTTTTTCATAACAATAAATTATGAACTATTGATCTAAACCAATCTTTGAAGCGATTAGATATACGTTTCGTTCTGTAGCATTTCGTGCCACCAGTTCAGCTACAAATCCAGTTAAAAAGAGCTGCATACCAATTACCATGGTAGTAAGCGCAATATAAAATGCAGGTCGATTGGTTAATGAAAAATCTTGACTCGCAAATTTGGCAAGCACCAAATAAATACTAGCACCAAAACCAATTAAAAAAAACAAAGTACCCAATAAGCCAAAAAACTGCATGGGGCGTTTACCAAATTTATTTAAAAACAAAATAGTGGCTAAGTCTAAAAATCCATTTACAAAGCGCTGCCATCCAAATTTGGTTACGCCATATTTTCTGGCACGATGCTCCACAACTTTTTCACCAATTTTTTTATACCCACTTCCTTTTGCTAATATTGGTATATATCGGTGCATTTCTCCGTATACCTCAATGCTCTTAACTACTTTGTTCTTGTATGCTTTTAGGCCACAATTAAAATCGTTGAGTTGAATGCCAGAACTTTTACGGGCAACTGCATTAAATAATTTAGATGGAATGTTTTTAGTAAATGTATTATCAAATCTTTTTTTCTTCCATCCACTCACTAAGTCAAACCCACCAGTTAAAATCATGTCTCTTAATGCAGGAATTTCATCGGGTGAATCTTGCATATCGGCATCCATGGTAATAACTACTTCACCTTGAGCGGCTTTAAACCCTTCGTTTAAGGCTGCAGATTTTCCATAATTGCGTTGAAATTGAATCCCTTTAAAAGCGCTATTCGCTGCACTAATTTGCATAATAACCTCCCAACTATTATCGGTACTACCATCATCTATGAGTATCACCTCATACGACAAATGTTCTTGATCCATCACACGCGTAATCCAACTACACAATTCAGGTAGGGATTCATCTTCATTAAAAAGGGGGATTACAACTGATACTTGCATGAGATTATATTTGATCAGGAACTTCTTCGTTTTTCTTCACAATAACAGAAAGAATGAGTGCTTTTATAAATCCAAATACGATGGCTAACCCAAGACCTAAAAACACTTGTTTAAAGGATGTTACTTTTGGCTCAGCCTGAATTCTTTTAATCGTTTCCTCAATTTGCGCTTCTTGAGCTCCAAACTTTTCCATCATTTGCACTGCCTTGGCAATTGCTATTTCTATCACTTTTGCAGTCATGTCTGGATCCACAAGCGCAAATAATACATAAGTACCAACAGATTCAATGATAGAATAAATAACATAAGCAACAAAAGTAAATTGAAGGGCATCTTTAAAAGAATAGAGTCCACCATTGTCTTTTCGTAGCTTAAACCCTACTACCAGTAAAATTATAAATAGGTAGGGAATAAAAGTGGTTACACTAGTAACAGCCACATAGTTTTCTACAGACCCCATCGCCCATAAACCAAATGAAAGTGCTAAAAAAATAAGGCCACCCACAATGCCATAAGTTAATCCTTGTTTGATATTGTTATTTTCCATTTTATATTAATTAATTAATTTATTGATTGGTAAGTATTCCTTTATTAATTGTTGCAATCACTTTTCCTGTAAGTGATTGATTCATGAAAGCCGAGTTACTTGACTTACTCTTATTGTTTTCAGGAGTGAGGATAGTTGTTTCTGTTCTATTAAATATAGTTAATTCTGCGGCTTGTCCTTCTTGAATAGTAACCGTAGGTAAATCAAAGATTCTTCTAGCATTACCAGAAAGCAAATTTGAAATTTGATCAGGCTTTAAACCAGGAATAGTTTGTTCAAGTGTAGCATAAGTTGTTTGAAGTCCTATATTACCAAACTCGGCATATTCAAACTCACAAACTTTATGATCCCAGTCTTGAGGAGCGTGATGCGAAGCAATACAATCGATTGTTCCATCCACAACTGCAGCCCTTAGTGCATCTCTGTCAGGTTTTGTTCTAACCGGCGGAATTACTTTTAAATTGGTGTCGTAAGTGGTCATGTCTTCATCGCAGTAAAAAAGATGAGTGGGTGTAACGCTGCAACTAATGGCCAATCCTTCTTTTTTAGCAGCCCTAATAAGCTCGATGGTAGTAGCAGATGAAACGCCCGTTATATGAAGTTTTGAACCTGTATACCTTAATAAATCGATATCTCGTTTCACCATGAGCTCTTCGGCAACTGCTGGAAGTCCAGGAAGCCCCATTTGTGTAGAAACGATGCCTTCGTGCATGAGTCCACTTGCAGCGATAGATTTATCGATAGGAATTTGAATTAAAATTCCGTCAAATGCTTTAACGTATTGAAGTGCTTTTAAAAATACACCAGGAGATTGAACTGGATGCATACCATCAGAAAATGCAACTGCACTTGATGCGCGCATATCATACATTTCTGCAAGTGATTGTCCCTCCATTTTTTTTGTAATCGCTCCAATAGGATGTAGCGTAACTTGAGCATTATTACCCGCCGCATGTATATAGGCAACCTGCGCCTTGTTATCAGTTACGGGTTTTGTATCACCCATAACAAGAACCCTAGTGTAACCTCCAGCTGCTGCTGCCGCAATACCGGATTGTAAAGTTTCTTTGAATTCGAACCCTGGATCACAAAAGTTTGAAAAAACATCTACCCATCCAGTTGATACAATGGCACCATGGCACTCGACGGTATGATCTGCTTTTTCAGAAATGTTAGATTCTATAGTAGCGATAACCCCGCCGTCAATTAAAATATCCGTTGTTAAACCATTGTGTTTTGATTGAGGATCGGCAATTGTAACTTGCTTGAGGAGGATCTTCATGGGCTGATTGGAAATTTTATGCAATATAACCTGAATTTTTGTCTTTGAACCTATATTTGCAGCGTTTTAAGGGAGTTTTACACTCATTTACGGGATGTAGCGCAGTCCGGTAGCGCACACGTCTGGGGGGCGTGGGGTCGCAAGTTCAAATCTTGTCATCCCGACCATAAAAAAGGTCACTCTTGGAAGAATGACCTTTTTTTATTTTCAAGTGTTACACTTAGAATCTTTCAAGTTTTGAAAAGAAGAAATCTCCTTCAATTACTGCATTTTCATTGCTATCACTTCCATGAACCGCATTTTCACCAATAGAAGCAGCAAAATTCTTGCGAATCGTACCTTCTTCAGCTTGCGCTGGGTTAGTTGCGCCAATCAATTTTCTGAAATCTTCTACTGCATTGTCTTTTTCTAAAATAGCTGCTACAATTGGGCCGCTGCTCATAAAATCAACTAATTCACCAAAAAAAGGTCTTTCTCTGTGGATGTCATAGAATAAACCAGCTTGCTCGGTTGTTAATTTAGTCCATTTCATGGCCTTAACGGTAAAACCAGCCTTAATAATTTGGTCTAGAATAGCACCTGTGTAACCTTTACTGGTTGCATCAGGCTTAATCATTGTAAATGTTCTGTTACTCATAGTTTTAGGTATAATTGGGGTGCAAAATTACATATAAACCACTCTTTAAAATGCTATTTGACGTTAATTTTTGTTAAACCCGCTTAAATTGATTTGACAAAACAGGCTAGATGCTGCATTTTTGCTAGAATATGCAACCCATAAATGCCTTTTTCCCATTATTAAACACTCCAAGCAAGGTAATTATTACCATGCACCAGAAGCCGGATGGCGATGCAATGGGCTCAACGCTAGGTTTGTATCATTTTTTAAAGGCACTTGGTCATGATGCTGTTGTAATTTCTCCTACCAACTGGGCCGATTTTTTAGATTGGATGCCAGGCATTAATACGGTGATTGATTTTGAAAAAAAGAAGGAAGCTGCACTGGCACTTATTAATAATGCAGACTACTTATTTTGTCTGGATTTTAATACACTTAGTAGAACCAAACACATGGAACAGCCTTTGGCAAATGCGAAGGGGGCAAGAATATTAATTGATCATCACCAACAACCACAAACCGAGGTTTTTGCTTATGGGGTGAGTGATACAAGTAAAAGTTCTACCTGTGAAATGGTGTATGATATGATTATGGGTTCTGAAAACGGAGCGCATATTTCACTAGATGTTGCCACATGTTTATATACAGGCTTAATGACAGATACAGGATCATTTAGATTTCCAGCAACGACTGCATCGGTGCACCGTATGATTGCACATTTAAAAGATTTAGGACTCGACCATACCGTAGTACACAGTCATATTTTTGATAATTCATTGGAAAATAGACTCAGGTTTATAGGTTATGCATTACTTAACCGAATGGAAGTTCTATATGAGTGCAACACTGCAATTATGCATATTACAAAGCAAGATTTACAACGCTTTGATATTAAAACCGGTGATACAGAAGGATTGGTGAATTATTTATTAGGTATCAAAGGAATGAAACTTGGGGCTATTGTCATTGATCGTGACGAAGAGCGTAAATGGAGCTTTAGAAGTAAGGGCGCATTTGACGTAAACGCCTTTGCTAGAAAGCATTTTGAAGGTGGAGGACACGTAAATGCAGCAGGCGGAAGGAGCGATGAAAATATTGAAACAACTTTACATACATTTAAAGAAGTCTTAAAAGACTATTATAATCAACTACAATGAAAATGATCAAATCAACACTATCGCTGTTAGCAGCGATCCTCATTTTTGCAAGCTGTAATCAGTTCCAAAAATCTCCTTCAGGTATGCCTTACAAAATAACAAAAGGCAACAGTAAAGAACTTTTAAAAAACGGACAGATTGTAAAGTTCAACTACGAATTCAAATTAAAGTCTAAAGACACTGTATTAAATTCATCCTTTGGTCATATCCCTGGATATGATATTATTGATACAGCAAGAAAGGAAAGATATTCTTTCAAAGAAATAATTGTAAAATGTGCTCCTGGAGATATATTGGAATTTTCTATGAGTGTTGATTCCTTAATTAATATGGGGCAGATTGATCCTAACGATAAGCTATTTAAAAAAGGTGATTTTATTAATGGTAAATTAGAAATTATTGCTGCATTTGCAAATGAAGACTTATTCAAAGTTGATTACGAAAAGGAAATCAACAATGAAAAAGGCAAAGAAATTGCTGCCATCAAAAAATATGCAGAAAGTAAAAACATGAAAACCGTTTCTACTAAAAGCGGTGCACTTGTTGAAGTAACGAACCCTGGCGTAGGTCAAAAAGCCGATTCTGGATACCAGGTTTCTGTTATGTATAGAGGTTATTTTGCAGATAAAGACGGAAAAGAATTTGATGCCAATATGGGCAAGTTAGCTCGAGATACCAAGCCTTTAGAGGTTATTATTGGACAACACGGTGTTATACCAGGTTGGGAAGAGGGTTTAACATTATTTGCTAAAGGCGGTAAGGGACGTATCGTAGTTCCAGCGTTTTTAGGTTATGGACAACAAGGCTATCCTCCAAATATTGCCCCTTTTTCAAACCTATGTTTCGATGTAGAAATCGTTGACGTAAAATTAGCGCCGCCGCCAGCTCCAGGAGCAGGTATGCCAGGTATGCCAGGTGCCCCTCGTCAATAATATTCAAAGCTAATGTAAAAGCCTCAACAGAAATGTTGGGGCTTTTTTATTTTAAATAACTGCAAAGTGTAACGACTTCGTTTGCTTCTTTTACGTCGTGCACCCTTAATATGGAAGCACCTTGTAATAAGGCAACCGTATGTAAAACAGTAGTTCCGTTGAGTGCATCTTCTGCAGTAATGCCAAGTGTTTTATAAATGGTAGATTTTCTTGAAACACCTATTAATAGTGGCTTTTGAAAACTTGCAAATGAAGATAGATGGGAAATAAGTTCAAAATTATGTGCAGGTGTTTTACTAAATCCAAAACCGGGATCGAGGATGAGTTGATGGATGCCAGCATTATGTGCTGCGGTAATCGTATTTGTAAAAAAATTATGAACAACGGGTAAAATACTTTTAGTAGCTTGTACTGTATGCATATCGTCTTTGTTTTCATTAACATGCATTACAACATAAGGCACAACAAGTGCAGCTATTGTGTTTAACATTTCCCGGTCATATTGACCGCCACTAATATCATTGATAATATGGGCACCCGCTTTTACAACCTCTTTAGCTACCTCACTATGGTAAGTGTCTACCGAAATAAATAAATCAGGGAATGTTTTTACAACGGCTTCAATAATTGAACCAATTCTGTCCAGTTCCTCGAAAGCCGAAATGGCAATGGCTCCGGGTCTGGTACTTTGCCCACCTATATCAATGATAGATGCACCATCTGATACCATTTTACCAATTAGGTCAATAGCTTCAGAAACAGCAGTTACCCGGCTCTTTTGGTAAAAAGAATCAGGTGTGATATTCAAAATCCCCATAATCAGGGGTTTTGCGCTATTGAGGGTTTTTCCTTGGCTTTTTAGTGTTAACATTCTGATGTTTCAATTATATTGCATCCGCTTCAAAGATATTACCAAAGGATCAAAATTAGACCGATAAAATGAGCAGTACCAATCAGGCATATGATGCGGCTATTTTAGCTTGTAGAGACATTTTTATAAAAAAAACAAAAGACTACGGAACTGCTTGGCGCGTTTTGCGTACCATTTCTGTAGTGGATCAAATATTTATTAAGGCGCTACGCATCAGAACCATCCAAGATTTACAAACCCAAAAAGTAGGGGATGATATCAATTCTGAATTCAAGGGGATTGTCAATTATGCGGTTATTGGCCTTATTCAACTTTCTTTAGGCAATCCTCAAGTAGAAGAATTACCTGTTGATCAGGTTGAAAAATTATATTTACAATATGTAGATTTTGCCCGTCAAACCATGCTCGATAAGAACCATGATTATGGGGAAGCTTGGAGAGATATGAGTCAAGAAAGTTTTGCCGATTTGATACTCATGAAGCTCATGCGCATCAAACAAATTTTAGGCAACGATGGTAAGACCCTCATTAGTGAAGGCATCGATGCCAACTATGTAGACATTTTAAATTATTCTGTTTTTGCGCTAATCTTAATTTCCGAAGGCAAACATTAAACCTCCCTGCATGAAAAAATTAAACACACCCATTAGAATTTTTGTAGGACTGTTGTTTATCTTTTCTGGACTAATTAAAGCCAATGATCCGCACGGATTAAGCTATAAAATGCAGGAGTTTTTTGAAGTATGGGGTTTTGATTTCTTAAACCCATTAAGCTTGTTTTCTTCGCTTGCCATGAATGTGCTAGAAGTATTTGCCGGTATTGCTATTATTGTAAACTGGCAAACCAAAAAAATAACCTGGCTTTTATTTATTCTGATATTATTTTTCACATACCTAACAGGGTATGCATTATTTTCTGGTAAAATTAAAACCTGTGGTTGTTTTGGAGATTGCTTACCACTAACACCTGCGATGTCCTTTACCAAAGACATCGTATTAGGTGTTCTAATTGTTATTTTATTAGCTACCAATTCTGGCAAAGCAAGTAAAGGCATTTTTGGAAAAATAGTACTCTTTACGGTAACACTTGGTACCGCCGCTTTTCAGTGGTATGCACTTACATATTTACCGGTTGTAGATTGTTTACCTTATAAAAAAGGAAATGACATTGTAGAACAAATGAAAGTGCCTATTGGTGCCGTTCCAGACAGTACTTCTATCGAATTTATTTATACCAAAAAAGGCAAAGAAGTTCGTTTTGACCAAGCCAATTTCCCTGCTGATTTTGACAGCACATATGTGTACGTTGATCGTAAAGACATCATCGTTAAAAAAGGAAATGGATTGGCCGCTAAAATTGTAGATTTTAGTTTACAGTCGGTACATGGAACAGATACAACTGCAGCCATATTTGCTCATCAAAAGCCATATGTACTTGTATTCGCAAAAGAAATGAAAGGTGCAGATAGTTGGAAAAATCAGTTCCAAACAATTTATAAAAAATTACAGGCACAAAATATTGATGTGATACTAGTAACTCCAGAGGCTGAAAGAGCAGGATCTATTTTTGGAAATATCAATATTGTAATATCGGATGCTACCGTTATAAAAACAGCTGCACGTGTAACGCCTACTTATTTTTTAATGAAAGGATCTCTCATACAAGAAAAAGTTGCAGCACCTTCTATTGATAAGCTTTTTACAACCTTAAATAGCAAGTAATGATTCGTTTCATTACCAAAAAATTAGGGTATGGCCTTCTCGTATTAATTGGGGTAGTGGTGGTGGTGTTTTTTTTGTTTCAAGGTTTTGGTGACCCTGCTAGGTTGGTGCTCGGGCAAAGTGGCGATAGCACCACCATTAGCAATATCAAAAAAGAATTGGCACTAGACAAACCAAAATCTACACAGTTTTTATTGTACATCAACGACGTGTCGCCTATTGGACTTTATAGTACATCCGATATTGAAACTAAAAAAATAAGGGGCTATTTTATTGCGATAGGAGATAAGCAATTAGGGATTAAATTCCCTTACCTACGTAGATCTTACCAAAGCAAAAAACAAGTGAGCGAAATACTCATGGAAGCCATACCGGGCACATTACTCCTTGCTTTTGCTGCCATGTTTGTGGCAACCCTATTTGGCATTTTGTTGGGGATGTTAGCGGCCATCAAAAAAAATACCTGGATGGATAGTAGTGCTGTGTTTAGCAGCGTACTTGGAATATCGGCACCTTCCTTTTTTATGGGTATTATTATTGCCTATTTTTTTGGATTCGTATTAACAAAGTATACTGGACTTCAAATGACGGGCAGTTTATTTAATATCGACCCGTATGCAGGCAAAACACTGGAACTAAAAAACCTAATCTTACCGGCCCTTACACTTGGGTTAAGACCCATGGCCATTATAACGCAACTTACTAGAAGCGCTATGTTGGATGTGCTAGATCAAGATTATATAAGAACTGCAAAAGCAAAAGGCTTATCTAATACACGCATCTATTTTGTACACGCTTTGCCCAATGCTTTAAACCCCGTTATTACAGCCGTAACCGGATGGTTTGCCGAACTATTAGCCGGTGCCTTTTTTGTGGAGTATATTTTTGGTTGGAAGGGTATTGGAAAAGTAACCGTCGATGCACTAGAAAAATTAGACTTTCCTGTTGTTATGGGAAGTGTTTTGGTGACTGCCACTTTTTTTATGCTTGTAAATATCTTGGCAGATATTTTATATGTTGTGGTAGACTCCCGGGTAAAACTTACTGAATAATAACTTCTGAAATAATCTTTTCACCAAAAGCCTCATTCACCCTTTCAATGATTTGATTTTTTTGGTACATCAATTCATTTTTAAGTGGGCCAACACTTGTGGTGATAAAAAGCTTTTGGTTCACGATTTGAATTTTATCGGTGTATTGAGCAATGGTTTTACCCATTAACTTTTCCCAAATTTCTTCTATCTGAATAGCACGCACGCCATTTTTTAAATGGCTGCGTTGTAAAAATTTATGAAGGGCTTCGCCAATAGAATATTCAGACATACTACAAAGGTAAGAGTTCAATCATTTGGAAAGGTGTATTAATTGCATGTAGCTGTTGTTCAAGCCTTTGCGGATGTGTATCAGAGATAAAAACCTGTCCATCAGATGCAGTACATACCCATTGCAATAATTCATACATACGGCTTTCATCTAGTTTTTCAAAAACGTCATCTAATAGTAAAATAGGGGTGAAGCCATTTTTTGTTTTAAGCACTTCCCATTCGGCTAATTTTAGCGCAAATAATAAGCTTTTGCGTTGCCCTTGAGAAGCTTCATTTTTAAATGCCGTTTGATCCATAGTAAATACAAGATCGTCACGATGTATCCCTTTTGTAGTACGTTGCAAAATGCAGTCTTTTTGAAAATTTTGTGCTAGTAGTTCATTAAAGGGCATCGATTGCAATGGACTCTCATACACCAAATTTATATGATCATCGGTGGCAGCAATTCTTTTATATACTTTGGCAACGAGTGGGAAAAAATCGGTTAAAAATTCGGTTCTTTTTTCAAAAATATATTGACCATTACTTACGAGCTGGTTATTGAATACTTCTAAAAGCGTTGTGTCTATTGGGCCATTATCATTTGATTTTAATAAACTATTGCGTTGTTGTAATACTTTATTGTATGCAATGAGATGTTGTAAATAGGGGGCATCAATTTGTGAAAGTAAAGTGTCAAGGTATTTTCTTCTGGCTTCACTAGGGCCAATCATGAGTTCAATGTCATCGGGTGCAATCATGACAGTAGGATAGCGGCCAATATGATCCGAAAACTTTTTGTATTGTTCATCATTTACCAGCAGTTCCTTTTTATTATTTTCTCTTACAATGCAAACTACTTTATGCGGCTTTCCAGCAATTGCATAATTACCTTCAACCCTTAACCCTTCGGTACCCCTTAAAACATTTTGAGCATCTGGGCGCGAAAAGTAACTCTTGGTAAGACTCAAATAGTAAATGCTGTCCAATAGGTTGGTTTTACCCGTTCCATTTTTACCACAAATACCTACAATACGCTCCGTAAAAACAAAATCTCGGCGGGCGTAATTGCGAAACTGGGTCAGGGATAAATGGTTAAGTTGGAACATCTTGGCAAATTAAAGCACTAGTTTTCAAATTATAGACACATTGTTTGAGGTAAACCAATTAATTTTATAAAAAAAACGGTTGAAAACGATATTATCTGAAGCCCAGCTTGCATTAACGGTAAAAAGGCTGGCACATCAAATTTTAGAAAACAACCTTCAATTAGCAGATACGGTGCTGATTGGATTACAACCTCGTGGTATTTATTTAAGTGACCGTATTGTGCACGAGCTCATGCAGTTATTGCCACCTAGTCAAATCGAATACGGCAAACTGGATATCACTTTTTATAGAGATGACGTGCGCAAAAGCCTACATATTGCCAATGAAACGGATATCCCTTTTAGCATCGAAAACAAAAAAGTAGTTTTAATTGACGACGTTTTGTATACCGGTCGTACCATTAGAGCTGCGCTTGACGCTTTATTGGCTTTTGGGAGACCTTCAAAAGTGTCTTTGTGTGTGCTCATTGATAGGCGTTTTAGCAGAGAACTGCCCATACAGCCAGATTATGCCGGAAAAGCCATTGACACCATTATTACCCAAAAGGTAAAAGTGTGCTGGAAAGAGCGTGACCATGTCGACGAAGTGGTATTATTATAAAGATCCATTTTACCAAACCATTTTTTTACTTTAGCTTTGTTTTTTAATGAAACTATCTACCAAACACTTACTTGGTATTAAAGATCTCAACCGAGACGATATTCAATTAATTCTTTCTACTGCTGCTCAATTCAAAGAAGTTTTACAA
>JACCDP010317508.1_pt1 | contig 19176 bp, 15 predicted proteins | sample 7445841 | NCBI WGS metagenome assembly JACCDP01 (sample SAMN15323441, study PRJNA562643) | freshwater metagenome | isolation source: river surface water | place: USA:Blue River Watershed | collected 2017-08-17
GGCATCCTGGTACGCTTTGAACGCCTTATCGTCCGCTTCAAATTTCTTGGCATCGCTGCCCAATCGGTGAATGACCAACGTATTTATTTTGTCGCCTTGCGCAATCGCGTTCACGATGTCTTGGCCAGTAACTACTTTACCGAAAACGGTATGGGCACCGTCCAACCATCCGGTTTGAACGTGCGTGATAAAAAACTGAGAACCGTTGGTTCCAGGGCCGGCATTGGCCATGCTCAAAATCCCGGGTCCGGTATGCTTCAAGCTGGGTACAAACTCATCGGCAAATTTATAACCAGGTCCGCCGCTGCCGTTACCCGCAGGGTCTCCGCCCTGAATCATGAAATTCGCTATAACCCGGTGAAATGCCAATCCATCGTAAAATGGAGTGCCTGCAGGTTTTGCATTGTTGGAAATTTTACCCTCCGCTAAACCAACGAAATTGCATACCGTCATCGGCGTTTCCTTGTAGTGCAATTCCAATAAAATAGTACCCTTTGTGGTGTTCATTTCAGCATAAATCCCGTCGGATACTACTACCGGGTTGCCATTAATTGTTAACGTATGTTCCATTTTTTTGCTTGAAGATGCGGGTGCTTTGGAAGTGGCATTGCTGCTAGCGGCAGGCTTACTCTTGCTGGTAGCTGCGCTGCTTTTTGCCTTCCCCTTGGCCGGAGCCGATTTGCTTTGTGCTTGAATTCCGTAGGCTAGGAATAAAGAAGCGATCGCTAGGATGATTTTTTTCATATAAATATCTCTATTAAACGTTATTGCTGCGTAATTGTTGAATCTCGGTTTGAAGTTTTTTGGGCAATTTTTGGACCACCAATTCGTAAGAGTGCAAAATTAAGGACTTTATCAATTCCATCGACAATCCATCGAAATACACATAATTCCAATGTTTTTTGTCCATGTAGGGTCCCGTGGTAATCTGTGGGTATTGTTCTCGTAGTTCCAAGGCGTAATCGGGATCGCATTTCAAACTTATACTTTCAAAACTTCCAATATCGCCCAAGCAAAACATTTTCCCACTTACTTTAAATACTATGGTTTCCGCGTTAAATGGGAACTCTTCTGTAACCATTGGCAAGTTCATGCACGTTGTTCGTACCCAATCAAAGTTCTCCATTTGTGAATAAATAGATGCCACAAAAGTAATCGCCAAATGTAATTTTGAAAATTATTCCGATAATCCGTCGTTTTATTCGTTAGATTTATGCTATTAAAAGTATCCGTATTCGCCCACCATCGTAAGTGTGAAAACGCCCTAATCGGCAGATTATTAGCGGTTTTGTTTGTTTGTTTTGCACTCACCAATGCAGTGGCTCAAACCCAATCGGCAGCAAAGCCCAACCAAGCCATCAGCAGCCCCCCGAAACCCAAACGCGTAAATCTAAGTTCCCTCACCATCGATTCCAGCGTGTATCCCATCACCTTTACCTACAAAGGAATCCCCTTTACCGGTACCGCAATTACCCGGTGGGTAGACGATAGAATGTACCAAGAATTTCCTATTGTAGACGGATTGTTGAGTGGATATTTTAAAGAATACGACGAAAAAGGGAACATCGTTGCCCAAGAAACTTGGTCTGGCGGACGGAAAAATGGACCGTTTCAATACATCGGCATGGGACCCCTGAAGAAAAATCAAACCCGCGGATATTTTCTTAACGATTCCTTGAATGGATTGATTGAAGGGTTCTACAAAGATGGCACCACCCCCAAATACAAAGTGAATTATGTAAATGGATCTCGGGAAGGACAATCCCTTACCTATTTCGATAATGGCCAATTGGAGCAAGAGGCTATGTTTGTTAATGACAAACCCCACGGTACCGTGATTGGCTACAATCGGGATGGAAAAGTTCGATCCATCAAACAGTACACCCACGGAGTTCCCAACGGCATTTCCTACGAGTTCCATATTACCGGTTGCTCGGGCAAGGAAATGTACTTTAAAATGGGCTTGCAAGATTCCATCACCCGTGCGTTTGATCCCATTACCTGCGATGTGATTTCCGAAGGATTTTACAAAAATGGCAAAAAACACGGGGCCTTTTACGAATACAATGCCTTCGGCGATACCTTGAAGGTGGAAACCTTTGCGGAAGGGGTTTTGGATGGCCGATTCGAAGTGATCAAAGAAGAATGGGACGAAAAAGAAAAGAAGAATTTCTTGAAGTTGGATACCCGAGGGACCTACAAAAAAGGGGTGAAAGTAGGGGAGTGGAAACACGGTTTCGCTACCCATTTGCAACAACGGGAAGGAACCTATAACGAAGAGGGCGAGATGATAGGAAAATGGATGTTCTACGATAATAAAGGTAGAAAACTCATGCAGTACCGATACGAAAATGGGGAAGTGGTGGAGGAAAAGTATTTCGACGTAGAAAAGAAAAAATAACAACAACGTGGCAGTAGAAAATTCCTTTGAGCCTTATGTGATTGGCATTACCGGACTGAGCGGTTCAGGGAAAACCTTTTACGTAGAGGCATTGAAGCAGCGATTGGGCGATGATGTAACCGTGGTTGGTTTTGATGATTATTACAAACCCTTGGAAATGCAGCACATCGATGCATTTGGAGAAGCCAATTACGATTTGCCATCGGCGCTGTACTGCGATCGGTTTCATGAAGATTTATTGCAACTGATTAAAAATCGAAGCGTAGTTATTAGAAAATACCATTTCGAAAATTACGACGCGCCGGAAGAAACCGCCATTGTGAATCCCGCTCCCATTTTGTTGGTGGAAGGATTGTTTGTGTTGGACATTCCCGAAGTGGACTCTTTGTTGAATTACCGGATTTTTGTGGATTGCGATATGGATCTTTGTTTTAATCGACGGATAGAACGCGATGTACGAGAACGCGGCATTCCCCGAAAACGGAGTTTGCACCAATGGGAACACCACGTAATACCGGCCTTCCAAAATCACATCAAACCTCACGAAAATCGCTGCGATTTGGTTATTCAAAATGTGGGGGACCCCAGTCAGAATTTAGAAACCATTGTTGCCGCCATTCAAAATTTTGCTCATCCTTCCGCGTTGATGGCATGCAAAAACCTATAATGGTAATTTGTGAAATTGCTTTAAAAAGGGTGTCCTACCAAATTGTAGGTAGATTAATTCCTAGGGTATCTTTTTTTTAGTGAATTTTACAGATGTAAATCGGGTGTATTTTTTGTTTTAAACAATTGATTTTAATGGGATTAAGGGTTGTTTCGCATCTCGATTCTTCGGTAGAGATGCTAAAAAATACTTTTGGCACAAAGGATCATTTGTGGCAGAATATTTGTAGGTTTGACTTCAAACAAAAACTAATAAACCATGAAAAAATTAATTTTATTCGCAAGCGTAGCGCTTATCGCTTCTGCTGCAAGTGCACAGGCACCAACATCTCCTGCTAGCCAGGCTCCAACTTCAAAGGCTAATCAAGCTCCAACATCAAAGGCCATTCAAGCCCCAACATCGGATGCTAGCTTGGCTCCAAAAATCAACCATGCTTCTCCTAATGCTACGTCTACTGCTAAGCAAGCTCCAACTTCTAGCTTAGGCGATGCACAATCCATTGGAGGTCGTCCTACACCAACTTCAAAAGCAGCACCTGCTCCAACTTCTCAGTCTGGTAATGCTCCTGTGATCACTGGCAAAGCAACTCCAACTTCACCGTTGAAGGCTGCTCCAGCTCCAGAAAAAGCGGGTGCACCTAAAACTCCAACGGCTACGCCTTCTGCTCCCAAAGTAAACAAGTTATAATTAAGATTCGTTTGTAGCAATATTGCTGAGAAAGGCTGTCTTCGGACGGCCTTTTTTTATGCTATTTCCCACCACCCTGAGTTAAATTGGCTATTACTACTTCATTGAGCAACGTTGCGAAAATTTACGTTCATGAAATGGGTAGTCGATACACCGCAACTAACACGAAAAAACGTGTTATACTGGGGTTTTTCTAAGTATTTCTTATAAGTCTGAGAAAGGCAAGCCGATCGTTACGAAGTAGGGATTTCCACAAACGCAGAGGTTCGGTAGGTGGTATCGTAAACCGCAAACGAAGGTTGGGAGAAATTTCCGGCTACTTCGCCGGGGTTGATCAACAGGGCATTCCCAAATTTTTGTTTGTGCTGTTGGTGAGAGTGTCCAAAACAAACCACGTCGTACCAGCCTGTTTTCACCATGGTTTTCGCATAAAAATGATAATGCGTACAGCCAAATCGCACAGAATCCAGTACCAATACGTTGCTCTCATCGCCGAAATACTCACCGTACAAGTGCATATTGGGAAATTGCTGGGCGTTTTTTTGGATATTGAATCTATCGCCATCGTTATTTCCAAACACCGCATGTACCTCCAGCTCAGATTTTCCCAAGGCATTGATCACAAATGGAGAACAAAAATCCCCGCAAAAAATAACCTGTTTGATGTTTCTTTCCTGCAAATAACCCAAAACCCATTGCAGATTTTTTAAGTTGTCGTGAATGTCGCTCAGAATCGCAATTTCCATGTTGATTTATTCCAATAGGGCTTCGAAAATACAACTTTGATGTCGTAAATTTGCGTAGAATTATGGCAATCATCATCACCGAAGAATGCATTAACTGCGGAGCTTGTGAACCCGAATGCCCCAACAATGCGATTTACGAGGCCGGCGTAGAGTGGGCCATCGCCGATGGTACGGAGGTGGAAGGAATGTTTTTGTTGGCCGATGGGCAAACGGTGGATGTGAAGCATAAATTTGCGCCGGTTTCCAACGAAGTGTATTTCATCGTGCCCGATAAATGCACCGAATGCAAAGGATTTCACGAAGAGCCTCAATGCGCTGCCGTATGTCCCGTGGATTGTTGTGTGCCGGATCCCGATCGCATGGAAAGCGATGAAGTCTTGTTGGATCGAAAAGCTCGATTACATTTGTAAACTATGAATCCATCCCATCCCAGTTTGTTCGTTTGTTTGCAAAGCTGGGTGCCTTTGCGGTTATCGGCTAGTTCCGCCTCGGAAATGGTGTCTTCCTTGTTGTTTGGAGAACGCTGCGAATTGTTGCAGCAAGAAAACGATTGGTTGAAAGTTCGATGCCTGCACGACGGATACATCGGCTGGATTCCCGCCAATTATTTGTTTTTATTGCCCGAAAATTGGCTGCAGTGGAAATGGTCCATAGTGTTGGACGGAGATTCTGCCTGGGTGAGCGATAGCAACCAAATTCAAGGACTATCCCAACCGGGGAATACGGTTATTTTGCTATCTCCCGGCTCTTGGGTACCAGCTGTTGAACAGTTAGAAATCGCAGGAATAACGTACCGGTATACACGGAGATCTGGCCAAGATTCATGGCGATTATCGTCCAAAGTATTATTAAATCCAACCTTGCCCGTAGCCCTTCGAATACAAGAAACCGCCCGCATGTTTATCAACACTCCTTACCTATGGGGTGGACGAAGCCTTTGGGGCGTTGATTGCAGCGGACTGGTGCAGTTGGTGGCCGCCATGGTTGGAATAAAAATGCCGAGAGATGCCTACCAACAAGCCCAAGTTGGGACGAAGAAAATGTGGGATTCTGCAGCGCCCGGGGATTTGGCCTATTTTTCCAACAAAGAAGGCAAAGTGACCCATGTTGGAATTCTGCTGGAAAATTCGTATATTATACATGCTCATGGAAGGGTTAGGATCGATCAATTGACCCCGGCAGGTATCGTTTCTACCGATACAGGCAAACAAACCCATACCCTGTGCGATATCCGAAGTTTTGCTAGTTAAAATTATTATTTATGAAGTTACAGGAATACATCAATGAGTTCAAAGGTCAGTACCACGCCACCCAAGGTGTGCTAATTGGATTAACCCAGTCCCAATCCGAGGCGTATGTAGACCTCACTGTACAATCGGCTATGCAGTATTTGCAAAAACTCATGATGAGTGGTAAGCTGAAAGAAGTGCAATCCCTAGTAACCAATAGTCCGGAGTCATTGTTAACCAGTAGTTTTTACCAAGAGCTCATCGATACCTGCGTGAATTCTTATTACGGGTTGGAATGGGATGCGGAACGAAAAAAAGCACTGGCTGTGAATATCTTGGGCTTTGTAATTGGCGGATTAAAACAAAAATTTGAAGAAGGTGGACATGCACCCAACGCACAGGGCGTTATGCAGTTCTTGGGATTGGACCAAGGATTGCTGGGGAAAATGGGTTCGCTTTTTGGTAAATGGTTTTAAAAACACCCCTATTTCGCTGTCTGCTGCCATGGTTGGTAGCTGTTCTAAGCGGCTGTGCGTTATTGCCTCGAACATCTTTCGCACAAATTCAATTTGCACGACCTAAAAATGCCGTGGCTGGCTATACCTTAAGCGTTGAAATTCGCAACCAGCAGGATTTGGATTTTATCGAAAACAACCTGCCGCAATTTGCGCAAGTGCAACGGGTGAAAGTAAATGCCCCGGTGGATATTGCAGCAGTATCGCATCTGATTTCCAAAATGGATAACCTGGAGGAATTGTTGCTTCAAAGTTATACCGGTGTGCTTTCCGATGACGATTTAACGCATTTGGAATGGCTCAATTCGCTGGTTCTTTACATTCCCGATGGTACAGAAAATGCCCAATTGCTCAACGCCAACTGGAATTTGATGCAAGGCGTAACCTTGGTATTCAATTCGGTACCCGACGATTATACATTTCTTGCTTCGTGGAAACAATGCAAACGATTGAATCTGGTAGGACCCTTTGACGTAAATAGTTGCAAACCTGCCATCGCCGCTTGCCAACAGTCCATGCCACAGCTGGTGGAATTTGGAATTTCCTTGGATCGAGTATATCATTTAACGGCCGATGTGAAGCAAATGCCATCCCTTAAGCGATTGAATATCATTGACAATCTAAGTTGGGCTTCCGATAAAGATCTATGGAATTATGGGGACGTGGCGATGAAATTAGGGTTTACCGACAAAGTAACCACGGGTAAAAATACTAAGGCCTTGTTTCGGAGCCTCGACTTTCACTACCTGTCGGTGAATCCGGAATTGATTGAATCGGAAAAACAATTTCTCACCAAAATGTTTCCGGATGTGGCAACCCCCAAGGAGGAAGCCGCTTGGATGGAGGCAAGCGACATCAAGAAATTTGATTTTGCAGAACGCATCAATTTAGAAGGCATATCTTCCCGAGGACCGTTTCCTAAACCTATAACCAAACCGCTGTTGCCCCAGTTTCAGGATGGATGGTACGAATTTATGGGTAGCACGGCCACGGACCAGTTATTTAGCGTGGAAGGGAAAGCCATGGTGCTGGTGCCGAAAGAGGCCATGATAACCTCGGCGGGAAAACCTTTTTCCGGATCGTATACGTTTCGTGTGAAATGGATGGATAATGCGGTTCGACAGCTGGCCTACGGAGTTACCCAAACCCGAGATAGTATTGGACAAAAATTCCCGTTGAGCAGCGTGTTGGTGGTAGACATGCAGGCCTATTCGGGTTCTCAGAATTTGCAACTCAACCCCAATGCGAAAATAGAGTTGCGGTTTGTGTGCGATCCCAATCCTTGGAGTAGAATGTATGCCTACGATACGGCCAAAGGCGGAAAATGGGAGAATTTTTTTGAATACGATTACAAATTCGATGATGGGGCAATGGTGCGAATAGATTTTACAGAGTTTTATTCGGGTATTAAAACCGGGTCCACAGCCCAGACCACGGACTTTGTTCCTACTTCCGATCGACTAAGCAAACAAGGGTTCAATTATTTGCTAGGACCGGATGAAACCCGGGCAGTTATTGAAAAGCAATTCGAATATGCCGTGAAAAAGTCCGGGGTTAAAGCGCAAAACGAAAAACAATTTGTTTTAAAACGCGGGGCCTCCACGGTAGGGATTCGCAGACATCCGTCCAAAAACAATCCAGAAAACGGGGTGTTCGAATTTAACATTTACGATAAAACCGATTGGTTGTTTCCTGATTTGAAATCGATTGCCAATTATCCCTTGGCCTTTGCTTCTGGCATGGAACGGAAATTAATCATGCAAGACTTTTTTAGGGTTCAAAAATTCTGGGATTATTTCTTTTTCAAGAGCGGCGATCGATGGTTTTTGCAATTGCGTGGAACCGATGGCCTGTGGCAAATTGAATTGTTACAACCCAAAAATCGCTACAAAACCAACCCTCGTTTGGCCAAATTGGAGCAAATGAAATTTGATAAATTATTGAGCAAAGTGGTGATGGTTCAAACCCAACGCCATCGGGTGAGTGATTTGGTGATGCAAAACGAGTGGAAAGCCAGTGTAAATCAAAGCACCTCCTCCGCCTTGGATGTAGCGGCACCACCCAAAGGAATGGTGAGAAACTCTTTCCGGGTGCGCAGTTTGGGTCGATTTGCATTTGCTCAGCCCGTAACCCTGGATTCTGGGTTGCAATTAACCATGGTCATGGCCAATGCCGGAAAAGCACCGCTGGATGTGCAACGTTGTGCCATTGTTTTTAAAGATCCGCAACGATTCGTTTGGTTTCCTGCCAGCAATCAATATAATATTTCGATGAATCCTGCCAAAGTAATGGCCATTGTGGTGGAAGATAAAGAGGGTCAGATTTATGGAATGAATGGCGATGAATTTCGGAAATTGGAGGAGTTGAAAAATAATCTCTTGTTTTATTTGCCGCTGAATCTATTGGAGGAAAAGCAGTTGAACAAAGAGAGTTTGGAGTTGTTGTTGTACGGTAAAAAATTCAAGTTGCCCACCGCCTTACCTACCGTTAATTCGGGCAATAAAAAATAATCGTTAACCCTAATCCATCGAAACAATGTCACCTTGGTTTATTGGAATTGCCCTATTGAGTTATTTTGGCCTATTGCTGGGCATCGGCTACGTTACGGGGAAAAAAGCCACCTCGGACGGCTATTTTGTAGGAAACAGGCAGAGCGTTTGGTGGCTGGTAGCCCTAGGAATGCTGTCCGACTCCATGAGCGGGGTTTCTTTTATTTCGGTGCCGGGCAGCGTGAATTCTGCGCATTGGACTTACATGCAAGTGGTGCTAGGCTATGTGCTGGGGTATGTGGTGATAGCCTACGTGTTGTTGCCCTTGTATTATAAAACGCAGTTGACCAGTATTTATACGTATTTGGGCGATAGATTTTCCCCGTTGCATCAGCAAACGGGATCCGGTTTTTTCGTTCTTTCCCGATTGATGGGGAGTGCTGCTCGACTGTATTTAACCGCGGCTATTTTACAACGGTACTTGTTCGAGGCGATGGGGATTCCGTTTGCGGTATCGGTAATTATTATAATCCTTCTCATATTGGCCTATACCTACAAAGGAGGCATAAAGACGTTGGTGTTTACCGATGCCTTGCAGAGTTTGTTTTTGATTGGTGGGGTGTTCATTTGTTTGCTTGGGTTGCTGTTTGCAACGGAATGGATGGACTTTTGGAACAAAGGGGTGAGCGATGCTCCGTGGACACGTATTGCCAATAGTTCCTTATCCACCATGTTTGAATGGAATCCGATGGTGAAAAACTACTTTTGGAAGCACTTTTTGGGCGGCGCAGCCATGTGCATTGTAATGACGGGTTTGGATCAGAACATGATGCAGAAGAATCTGAGCTGCAAATCCTTGGGGGAGGCTCAAAAGAACATGATTACCACCGGAGCGGTTATATTTTTAGTGAATATTGTGTTCTTGAGTTTAGGGGTGATGATGTACGAGTACATCGCTAAATTTCAACTCGCTGTGCCGGTCTTGGACGGAAAACCCTATCCCGATGGTTTGTTGCCCATGTTGGCATTGCAATCAAACGTAAATTTGTTTGGCATTCCTTGGTTGGTGCCCTTAGCTTTTGTGTTGGGTTTGAGTGCCGCTACCTTTTCCAGCGCCGACAGTGTTTTAACAACATTAACCACTTCCATCTATTTCGATTTTTTAGGCGCCGATCAGCGACACGATTGGACTGAAGAGAAGAAAAATACTGTGAGAAAGCGCTTGCATTTATTGTTCGCAGGGTTGTTGTTTTTTGCGATTTTGTTTTTCCGATGGTTGAATTCCTCCTCGCTGATCGACACCGTGTTAATGGTAGCCAGTTACACCTACGGTCCGTTGTTAGGATTGTTCTTGGTTGGGATGTTCACTGCTTGGCAGCCCAAAGGAAAGTGGGTGGTGGTTTGGTCCATAGTTGCACCCTTATTGGTATACTTGTTAAAATGCACCGACGCCAGCGGGGTATGGGCTGCGGGCAGAAACCTAGCTGCATTTAATCCCCTCGAAAAATTGGTCTTTTCCTTGCATCCTGGCGGAACTCCGTGGTTCGGCGATTATATTTTCGGTTTCGAAATTCTCATCATCAACGGCTTACTCGCCGCTCTGGGATACGCTATTATCAGTAAAAACAAGTAATTATTTAGTATTTCAAAGCATAATCAACGAGTAAAAACTCTTGTTTACAATGTTTGGTACTGATTTAGTACTGTAATTTATTCTTTCAAGAAATTAGGGACTTAAAAATTAAACTGATTTAATTAAAAGTGGTTGTATTGGCGAAACTTTTGAGAGGTTGTTTGCTATAATTAAATACCACAGCTACAATCGGTGTTCATGATGCATGCAAAATTTGGAAAATTTCATGCAAATTCCCGAAACTTATTTTAAAATTGAAGTTCTAGGAATTTGTGGATCGCCGCTGGCGTTTTTAAATGTATAGGTGCACAGAAGAATCTCTAAAAAGTAGAATATCCGCAAGGAATTGCAATGATAGAGTTGTATAAAAGTGAACCGTGGTGAAGTAACTGCGGCCAAGTAACATTTACTGTAAGGAACGCAGTTAAGTCAAGGAATCTGCAATAGAGAAAATGTAGAGAAGTAAATTGCTCTGTTATCACATATATCCCAATGTCTTGAGCATGCTCTTGTAGCTCTGCTCTTTGGAGAATAAGCGGAAATGGGGATCTCCGTTTTCGTCGCGGTCTATGATTACGTGCTTGGGTGCCGGGGTTAGGCAGTGTTGAATGCCGCCGTATCCGCCGATGCTCTCTTGGTACGCGCCCGTGTTAAAGAATCCGATGTATAAAGGATCTTCTTTGTCGAATTTAGGCAAATAAATCGCGTTTACGTGCTGCTCCGAATTGTAATAATCGTCGCTATCGCAAGTGATTCCACCCAACAGTACGCGTTCGTATTCTTCGTGCCAACGGTTGATGGGTAACATTACAAATTTCTTGTTGATGGCCCAAGAATCGGGTAGGGTAGTCATGAAACTTGAATCAATCATGTTCCATTTTTCGCGATCGTTTTGTGATTTTTGATCCAATACAGAAAAGATGGTTCCCCCAGATTCGCCTACGGTAAACGATCCAAACTCCGTAAAAATATCCGGTTCGGGAATGTTATTCTCCGTACATACTTGCTTTATCTGCGACACGATTTCGGTGGCCATGTATTCGTAGTCGTAATCAAAACTCAATGAATTCTTGATCGGGAAGCCCCCGCCAATGTTCAGCGTGTCCAAGTCCGGACACTCCCTTTTCAGTTCGCAATATACACGGAGACACTTATGCAACTCGTTCCAGTAGTAAGCCGTATCGTAGATTCCGGTGTTGATGAAGAAGTGTAGCATCTTCAACTTCACGTTTTTATTGCGCTTTACTTTGGTGCGATAGAAATTAACCAGGTCCTTGTAACCTACCCCCAATCGGGAAGTGTAAAACTCAAATTTAGGTTCTTCCTCCGCAGCAATTCGAATACCTACCGTAACCGGTTTGTCCGTGTACTGCGTGAGCAAATCGATTTCGTTGTGGTTGTCCATCACCGAAATGACATTGGTCCAACCGTTATTGATTAAATTAGCAATGTTCTCGATGTAGTTTTCTTTTTTAAATCCGTTGCAAACAACGTACTTGTCTTTGGCAATATTACCTTGCTCGTGTAGCGTTTCAAGAATGTTTATATCGAAGGCAGAAGAAGTCTCAATATGAACATTGTTTTTAAGTACTTCATCAATTACATGACTGAAGTGATTGCTCTTGGTGCAATAGCAGTAGTAATATTTGCCCTGGTAGTCTGCTTTGGCGATGGCCACGTTAAACCACGTTCTAGCTTTTTGGATGTTTTCTGATATTTTGGGTAAATACGTGAATTTTAAAGGAGTCCCGTATTGCTCAATCAAATCCATCAATGGAATTCCGTGAAATTCCAAATCATTGTCGTCGTCCAATTGAAATTCCTCGGTGGGAAAATAAAAGGTCTGATTGATTAAATCGACGTACTTGTTTTTCATCCTTGTGAAGTTGTTTTGCTAAAGGGCTGCAAAAGTAACTTACTTACGTGGATAAAAAAAGAATAAAGTAATTAAGTTGGATTTTTTAAAACCTAGAAAAATTTTAAGGCTAAAAATGCAATTATTGCCAGCGTTGCTAGAAAACCAACGCTTCTCATCCTGCTCCAATTGTTGATGGTTAAAGATGTTCTTCCTGTTTTGATTTCGCGCTGCGTTTTGCTTACGTCTTCCAACCATTCGCCGTTTCTATCGTTGGGATAGGTAGACAGAATTCGTTTCGCAGTGCGTAATGTAGCCATTTTACTTACGTACGGGATTCGAGCATGCATGATAACCGCATCTCCGCGTAATTTCAAATCGTAAGGAAGTTTATACAAAGCCTTTTTGTATAATTTGTTGGCAGACCAGATGGAAAATGTACCCATCAAATAGCATAGATATCCAATGGCGAACAATACAGCAGGAACCAATAAAAGTAAGGTGGTGACGGTTTTTCGGGTGGAACTGGCGATACCCGCCAAAGAAATATTTCCCAAGCCCAATACAATGATGATGGCCATTACGCCAAATAACCAATACAAGGCAATCTTGGACGATATATGTCCACGATCAAACCAATTCCAAGCAATTACATCTTTGCTATTGGCTATCGCAGCCGCTGCATTAAAATCTTCTTCATTTTTAATTTGGGGTAAATACAATGTACCGTGTTTGCGGTGTTGGTATTTTTCCGGGAAAAATACGGTATCGGTGGGCGCCGGGCTGAATCCGGAAAATAGCGATTGGTTCGATGTGTTTAATCCGTTGGAGGTGCGCTTCGTAGAGGTGCTGTAATGCTGTAATGCATGGGGACGAGTGTCCATAGTTTCTACCGGATTTTCAACACCCAATGGGTTGGATTTGAGTACAGGCTTGTGGCTGTTGTTTTTTTTGGGTGTTGCGGATGCTACTTGTTGACTGCCTCGGGCATTAATTTTACTTTCAATATTCCAGCCCCAAGAATGGTATTTTTTTTCTACGCTGCAACCCGAAAAAACCAAGACAGAAATTACAAAAGCAAAAAAACAAAAGAAGTAATTTCCGTAATGATTCTGTAAACGACCCTGCATTGCGAATTGAGGTGATTGGTTGGATTGTAACTATAGATAAAAATGAATCAAAAAGAGTTTTTTTCTATTAAAAAGTTGAAAATCAACACGTTTTCGGGCTGATTTTCTGAGTGCAAATTACAAAAATCTTAAAGGAAAAATCGCACTGTGTACAACTTGTTATTCTTTGATGGACCAGATTTTAAACACGTGGTGGATGATGTTCTTTTCTACGTCCGAATATTCGCGTTTTCTTCTGGGCATCACCAAGGCAGCGGTTTTATCAACGGCAGCCAATTGATGGGTTACCATGCCTTGCGCACCGCCCCAGCTAAAATCTGCCACGAAATTTCGAGGAAAACCAGCCCCGAAAATGTTGCAAGCAACTCCTACCACGGTACCGGTATTAAACATGGTATTGATGCCACATTTGCTGTGGTCTCCCATGATTAATCCGCAAAATTGCATTCCACTTTTATCAAAACGGCCCGTACGGTAATTCCATACTTTTACGTCCTCGTAGGTGTTTTTTAAATTCGATGCGTTGGTGTCGGCCCCTAGATTGCACCATTCACCCAATACTGCGTTGCCCAAAAACCCATCGTGTCCTTTGTTGCTATATCCCCAGAAAACTACATTGGAAATTTCGCCACCCGCTACGGAAAAAGGCCCCAGCGTGGTATTGCTGTACACCTTAGATGCCATCTTTAGTACAGCTCCTTCGCACAATGCAAACGGACCGCGAACCAAACTGCCTTCCATGATTTCCGCGTTTTTACCAATGTAAATTGGTCCACCGGTGGTATTCAACGTAGCGCAATGTATCACCGCACCTTCTTCAATAAACACGGGATGAGGCCCAAATTGTTGGTTGCTATCTCCCAAGGGTTGCGAGGTTTTACCCTCGGTTAATCGATGAAAGTCTGCCTTGATTTCATCTCCGTTGAAGGCAAAAATATGGTAGGGTCGATCGATGCTGCGTATCTCCTCGGACCATTCCAAATGCTCCCCGGTCCATGTGGATTTTTCAATGGCCTGGTGGTAATGTCGATTGGCATTCCATGAGGTGTTTCCGGCGGCTATCAATTGTCCGTCCTTCCACAGAGATTGCGCTGCTTGCAGCTTATTTACCACAGCTATGAGTGCTGGGGTTGGAAGTAAATGGCCATTGATATACCTATGCACTTCGCCCGATGGGCTTGGGAATTTTTCGGATAAATACGTCCTGTTTTCTACCTTAGCATCGGGTTGCAGTACATCGTTTGTCTCGAATCCAAACCCTTCGGCTTGTAAGTCCTTTGCCCATTTTTCCGCAATCGTTAAAATTCCGCAACGCAAATCGGCGGCGGGTCTAGTAAGGGTCAGTGGATAGAGATTGGCAATGGAATTGGATTCGAAGAAAGAAATAACCATGGTGCAAATGTATGCATTAGTTTTTGCGTGTATGGCTGATACAATAAAAAAAGGAGGCCGTAAACGACCTCCCTATTATGAAAAAATTTACTCTTTTGCGTATTATTTTTTGGCGTAACGCTTCATGAACTTATCGATACGTCCTGCAGTATCCACCAAGTTCTGCTTACCTGTATAAAACGGGTGCGACTGAGACGAAATCTCCAATTTGTACAAGGGATATTCGTTGCCATCTTCCCATTTGATTGTTTCTTTGGTGTCAACACAACTGTGGGTAAGGAACGTATAATCGCAGCTCATGTCTTTGAACACAACTTTGCGGTAAGTCTTAGGATGAATATCGGGTTTCATACAAAAATGCGTTTTTAAGGGGTGCAAAGATACGAATTAAAATCATTATGTCAAACGAAATTCAGAAAATTTGGCGAATCCCCCTGAATTTCAAAGTTTCTTTCACCAGCTATACTGCAACCTCCGGTTTGAATCTAATTCCCCAGATCATCGGTACGTTTTTCATCCGGAGTATTGTTTTTGGATTTTTTGGTACATTGTAAAATACTCTCATCGAATCCTTCGGGTGGCGACAAGGCCTCCGAAACAATTCCCGTGGATTTGTCTTTCAGCGCTTCCTTCATGAAGTAGCCATAAATGGGCAAGGCCATCACGGAACCCTGACCCAGCAATCCCCCTCGAATTCTTACGCTAGGATCATCGGCACCAACCCAAGTGGCGCAAACCAAGTTTTTGGTTAATCCCATGAACCAACCGTCGGCAGAGCCTTGGGTAGTACCTGTTTTACCTGCTACATGTCCTTCCAGCGCGAAATCCGCACCGCGCAATCGGGATCCCGTTCCTCCATTTACCACGTTTTCCAGCATTCGGAACATCATATACGCTTTGGGTGCGCTCAGTACTTGATCGGTTTCTGGGGTGTTGAATTCTTGCAATACGTTTCCATTTTTATCCTCAATTCGAAGTAGGAATGTAGGTTCAATCCACAGCCCGTTGTTGGCGAATGCGCTGTAGGCAGAGGCCATTTCAAACGGACTTAATTCCATGGTTCCCAAGCAAATGGATGGGACTTTCGGAATCCTATTTTCTTCAATTCCCACGCGTTCCGCAAATTTTACTACGATTTCAGGGGCATCTTCGCCTAAACTCTTCATGATTTGGGCCGTAATTAAGTTGTCCGATAAAGCCAAACCTTTGCTCATCGTCCACCGACCGCCCGATTTGCCGTCTGCGTTGCGGGGCGACCATTCTTCACCACCGGAATAGAATACGGTTCTTTCCCGATCGAATTCCGTGCATGGAGTGAATTGATTGATGTCAATGGCCGTTGCGTACACGATGGGTTTGAAGGTTGAGCCCACCTGCCTGCGTGAATTTCGGTTAACGTGATCGTATTTGAAGTACTTGTGGTTTATGCCACCAACCCATGCTTTTACGTGACCAGACTCAGGTTCCACCGCAATAAATCCGGCTTGCAGAATTTTTTTGATGTAGGCCATGCTGTCGTACACAGACATGATGGTATCCAAATCTCCACGCCAAGAGAACACTGTCATGCGGATGGGTTTCTTCAATTCGGCGAAGATTTTGGCACTGTCATCGCCAAACTGGTCTTTCAATCCTTTGTACCGTTCCGTGCGCTTCAACGCATTTTCGATAAATCCGGGAATTACAGAATAATTGGTGATGTATCGCCACGGTTTTTCCTTGCCCCAAGAGGTGTAAAATTGTTTTTGCAATTTGGGCATGTGCGTCCGCACCGCCGTTTCGGCATATTGCTGCAATTTGGGGTTCAGGGTGGTGTATATTTTTAATCCACTACGATACAAATCCACGCCATGCTCTCGGCACCAAGGTTTGAGGTATTCCCCGAGATAATATTTGAAATAGGGAGCCATCCCGTCCATTTCGGCCGAACGGTAATTGAGAACGATTTTGGTTGATTTCAATAATTCGGTACTGTCGTCCGTAATGAAACCGTATTTGTTCATCTGTTCCAGCACCGTATTCCGGCGTTGCAGCGATTTATCGGGATTGAATTTGGGATTGTAACGATGGTTCGCTTTCAGCATTCCAATCAATACAGCCGCTTCTTCAATTTTTAATTCCAACGGTTTTTTATTGAAAAATTCTTTGGATGCTGCTTCGATACCAAACGAAATACCAGAAAATGGAACGGTGTTGAGGTACATGGTGATGATCTCATCTTTGGTGTACCGTCTTTCTAGTTCAACCGCAATCACCCATTCTTTGATTTTTTGAAGGACCATCAAAAATTTGTTTTTGGGTTTGTTAAACCGATAAAACAAATTCTCGCTCAACTGCTGGGTGATGGTACTTGCACCTCCGTCCTGACCCAAAGCTAAAACTGCTCGAATAGTGCCACGAACGTCTATGCCGGAATGCTTACGGAAACGCACATCCTCCGTAGCTTCCAAGGCTTGAAATACGCAGGGCGCGATATCCTTGTGCGATGTGTTGATTCGGTTTTCTAAATAAAACGAACCCATCAGCGACCCATCGTCCCCAATGATTTCGGAACTTAACGCATTTTTTGGGTTTTCTAAATCCTCCACATCGGGCATGTCGCCCAATGCCCCCAACGTAGCCAACAAGAAAATTAAAAAAACGGCAGCTGTACCGCCCAGCATTATTTTCCAGAACAATGGAATTAGAGAAAATTCGGAAGATTTGCCCTTGGTCATAGATTTGATATGCGAATATAAGTTTTAAATCAGGCCACGGTGCAACTGCGGTTCAGCAGATTTCCACAGGATTAGGGTTTGCCTTGTAAAAACTCCCAATATGCTTTTAAATCCAGGGTTTTGGTCAATTGTGCGTAGTTGTCTACGGTAATAGAACCCGATTTAAATTCCATGATTCCTTTGGCTAGGAATACGTCTTTCGAGCGATTTAAAAAATCATTGAAATTATCCGCCTCGCTTGGCTTGGAGAAATTTCGAACGCTGATTACCATCATGGAGCCAATGGGAATGGCCGTGGATATTTCTAAATTCTCAAACGAAAAGTTCTTTTTGGCAAAATCGCTCAAACTGGAACGGGTAAGATTTACATTGGTCCCGCGGGGAATGGTGAAAATTACAAATTTCTCCGACTTGCCATCCCAGTTCTTGTAGAGGGTAGAGGAAGTACCACTGGGGGCTCCTGCAGTGATAACTTCCGTTGAACCTGTCCCTGAACCACCGGTGTTGGTAGCGTTACTTTCAACTTCGGTTGATTTTTTAGCATTTTCGCTTTCCAAACGAGCAAACGCATCGCAAATATCTCGGGCACGGTTTCCTACTGGATGCGTGGGATAATCTGCAGCCACTTGTTGCATCAATTCAATGCCCTTTTTAGAATTCCCAGAGCGAATAAACGCACTGGCATAAATATAATCGAATTGCGCTTGGTACTCGTTGCCCGCGAATTGCTTATCTACAAATTGTTTAGCGGCGAATACGTCGTTGTATTTTTCTTGAACAAAATAATCCGACATCACCGTAAGCATGCTATCGATGGATTTGGAACCTACTCCGCTGGAAACAATCTCAGCGCTGGCATTGCTTTCCAACATGCGCACATAGATGCTTTTTGGAAATCTGTCGATCAGTTGGGATTTGAATTTATCCGCCATCGCATAATCCCCTGTGGATCGGTTCAATTTTACGATTTCGTAATGCGCTTGAGGAGCGTACTCGGAATTAGGGAATCGCTGAATCAATTGGTTGTATAAATCGATGGCCGTAGCCGGTTCAGACAATCGGGTTTGATAAATTTGGGCCGCATTGAACAAGGATTTTTCAATTTTAGCCAGTGCTTCTTTTTGAGCATTGGCCGAAAACGGCAATGGGGTATAAAAACGTTTTTCCTCGGCAGGGATGTTCTTAGGAATGGCAGAACTATCTATGCCCGCATTTTTATTGGTGGCGTTGGGATTTTTATCGGTACTGCCACCGGTCTTATCCGTGGATTTCCCATTCGGATCTGTTTTTTGGTTGTTGGGATCGCTGCTGCCCCCGGAGAAGTTGTCGGATTCTTCAGATTTGCGATTGGATAAACGCCAAAAATCGGAATTGCTTCGCTGTCCCCACAACCGCTCGAAATCTTGAATCCCTTTGGTTCGTTGGGCTGCAGTGTAAAAGGGGAAGGAGGCACTTCCACCCGCTGCTGGCATACCGCCTCCCGAATTCATCGGAGAGAAATCTGGGTTCGAAGGAAATCCACCGGGGGTATTTCCCGAACCGTTTTTTGCCATTTGCTTGGCTTTTTCAGCTTCCGCCGCCCGTTGGGCTTCTATTTTTTCCCGTGCAATGGCTTCGGCAATTTTTTTACTCCGCCATTCGGGGTCCTTTGCCATGCGCAACAAACTGTCCTGCACGGTAAATACCAATACTTCTTTCAATAACTCGCCCAATAC
>JACCDP011195407.1_pt1 | contig 19172 bp, 11 predicted proteins | sample 7445841 | NCBI WGS metagenome assembly JACCDP01 (sample SAMN15323441, study PRJNA562643) | freshwater metagenome | isolation source: river surface water | place: USA:Blue River Watershed | collected 2017-08-17
GGCGTGTGCGAATTTCATTGGTCGGAGCATGCAAAGAAACGGCAAGATTAATTTGCAAGGGTTCATGACCATATTGTTTAATTTTTTCTGGAAAACCAGAAGTTGAAACGGTAATATGACGAGCGCCGATCGCTAAAGCTTTATTGTGATTTGCGATGCGAATAAGGTTCATCACATGATCGTAGTTATCAAAGGGTTCACCGGTTCCCATGGCAACAATATGACTGACTCTTTCTTTTCGTCCTTCTGCATCCAACAAATCATTCATCACCACAATTTGGGCAATCATTTCACCCGCTGTTAGATTTCGTTGACGCTTCAATAAACCAGAAGCACAAAATGAACAACCAATGTTACATCCAACTTGGGTTGTTACACAAATGACGTTCCCATAGTTATAACGCATTAAAACAGCTTCAATTAAAAAACCATCTTCTAATTTTAATAACAATTTAACCGTTCTGTCTAAGGAGTCACGACGAACGTGAATGGAGGGCAATTGAAAATGAAAATGTTTTTCAAGAGCTTGTCTTAATTCAAGACTTAAGTTGGTCATGGATTGGAAGTTACGGACTTTCTTCTGATAGATCCAATCATAAATCACGCTTCCATAAAAAGCTTTTTGACCCCATGATTCAAGGGTATTTTCTAGTTGTACTAATGTTTGTCCAAATATACTTTCCATATTATTTTTGCTTTCTCATTGCAGCGACATACAATGCTGTATTTAGTTTATCAAAAGGGAAATATTGAAATTCTTGAATCAACTTGAAGGCAGGATGTGATGTTAAGAAATCCGCAATCAAATATTTTCCTTCTTTATGATTAAGTGTGTTGACGCCATAGAAAAGTAAACCGCCTTCTTCAACAAATTGACTGGCTTCATGAATTGCAGATTGCTGATTGCGAATGAGTGTATCAAGTTCTTCTTGTTGAAATTGAATGAAGAAATCAGGAAGTGAACGAATTAAATCAAACTTTGAACATTGTGGGACAACCATAACCACATCTTGTGGTTTTGATAAATGCGTAATCAGACCTTTGGGTTCTGCTTCATATAATGAGATATTTTGAAGTTGAAAAGCTTGTAATGATTTTTGCATCGCTAATTTTCTTTCAACGGAGTTGGTGACAATGTTAATTTTAATTTGTTGTTCTGTATAAATGGGTAATTCTAAATACAAAGCTTGTGGCCTTGTCTCGACTAATAACATTTCACCCTTAACATTGTCGAAACTAAATTGCTTCACAATATCTGTGACCGCAAGTCGTTGTTGAAAAATTAAATTATTTACATAAGCGGGGTGATTTTTTAACGGTTCTTTTGCTTGATAAATCACGGTATCTTCAACGGGTGTTGGGATGAGTTCGGGATAGGTTGAAAGTAATTTCTCAGTTGAAATTCTTAAGGTGTTGACTCGGCATGCTTGAAGGACTGCTTTATTGTTCGTGGATAAAATTTTAACCGTTATTGGAAACCCAAAATGTTTAATCCACATTTGAACTAACCAATCAGGGGTATTAAATTTAATTGCTAAATAAGGTACGGAGTTTTCTTTTAAATTTGGATCAATTAGATTTCTTCCCGGAACAGCTAAATTGATGATGGCTTCAATTTGACTTTCATTCACTTTTCTTTCCTTAAGAAAATCCTTCAAGAACGCAAGTGTCATGTCGTGGGGCATTCGTTTAACAAATACATTATTTCCAATTGCCGCTTGAACCACATATCGATCTTCCGATGCCAATTCAGGAATCAAGCGTTGCGTAACATGATCAAGCAAACGGTGATGATGTAGTTCACAACTGGTTAAAGAACGAATCAAACCTTGAGAAACGGATTTTGGTGCGGTTGCTAATCCCGATTTTAAAGCATCTGAAAATTGAATTTTTTCATGGATAATTTTATTCAGGATTTGACTTACTAGGATATATTCAATCATGGGGATTTAGGTCAATCATTATGCAATTTTTTTCTTTTTGCTTTTTGGAGGCATCACGTCACGGTTGAGTTTTTCTAACTCCGATTCCTTACCAGCAAAAATATTACCGTGGTATATTTCAACATTTTCATCGTTTTCTTCTTCATTCTCTTGCTTAATCGCAACTTCATTGGTCTCATTTACAAATAACGGATAATCTTTTTGGATAGCAGTGAAAACTGTATTGGGCTTTTGGAGAACAAATTCAAAATGAATATGAATCGTATGGTCTTTAACAGCCTTGAGGAAGATGGCTCGCAACCCTTCTTGGGCGTGGACTAAAGATTCCGGCATTGATATTTTGATAAAAGTATGCCAGGCGTTTTGATCTACTCCTGAATGAAACAAAAGTGTTTCGTGGACTGAGAAGAATAAACTATTTTCCTCAATTTTCGTAAGTTGTATGATCGGTTTTTGTAGTTCGCGGCTCAGGGTCGCGACCACATATTTATCTAATCCAAAAATTTCGATATGCATGCTTCATCCTCGTCTTTCATATTTTAAACTAAAAAACCCAAAAATGATATGAAAAGCCTACATGTCATAAGGATCGAGATTGAATAAAATTTTCACAGTTTTTTTTGTTAAGAGTAATGGATAAATGGTTTTTAAAATGGGATGGAGTAATGAGTACTTTTTATACTTCAACAAAATGCGTCTACGAAAAACGCCAGCATAGAATTCAGGATAAGGAATATTTGGGCCAATCACCTCTGCAATATTCTCGAGTTGGCTTTTTAATGATTGCTCTAATTCTAATGCAACTTCATCAACTAAATGTTGATCTCTACTCGTTAATTCAAACCTAGCTAAGTAAGTGAAAGGTGGATATTGTCTTAACTTTCTTTCTTTCATTTCCCGTTCATAAAATGATGGATAATCTTGTTTTGCTCCCAGTTGAATCGCATGGTGATTGGGCATGGTAGTTTGAATGATAGCTTCTCCAGGTTGAGAACCTCTGCCAGTTCTACCAACAACTTGTGCAATTAATTGAAAAGTTCTTTCAGTAGCGCGATAGTGCGGAACATGCAAGCCTAAATCTGCGAGCATCACACCTACCAAAGTTACATTGGGAAAATCGTGTCCCTTGGCAACCATCTGTGTTCCTACTAAAATATCCAGCTTATTTTCTTGAAACTGTTTAAGAATATTTGTAACATTCGCTCGAATACCTGTCATATCAGTATCCAATCTAGCGATGGTAGCCTGTGGAAATAATCGCTGCAAAGAACTAACAACTTTTTCAGTGCCAAAACCTTCCTTCATCAATTGATGACTTTGGCAAGAAGGGCACTGGGTTGGCAAGGTTTCAAGATAATCGCAATAGTGGCATTTCAAACTATTAATTTGAGCATGGTAGGCTAGTGGAATTTGACAAGATGGACAGGTAAAACGAAAATCACATTGGCGGCAAACCACACTTTGGGCAAATCCTCGACGATTAACAAGTAGTATCACTTGCTCTTTTGAGGCCAAGCGACTTTTGATTCCCTCTAGTAAACGTGAAGAAAAAATACTATCTAGATTCGATAGATTCTGAGTCTGATTCATATCCAAAATTGTTGTTTTAGGTAACGATTGGTCAAAGATTCTTTTTGACAACAATAAATGTTGATAAATACCTTTTTGAGCACGGGCACGTGACTCTAAAGATGGTGTTGCTGTCCCCATCACCAATTGACATTGATGAAATTGCCTTCTCCATAAAGCGATTTCACGGGCGTGATAATAAGGAGGGGTGTCTTGTTTATACGTTTCAGAATGTTCTTCATCCAGCACAATCAAACCAATTTTTTCTAACGGGGCAAAAATTGCCGAACGAGCGCCGACCACAACCAAAACCTCACCCCGTAGAATTCTTCGGTATTCATCAAATTTTTCAGCTGGGGTTAACCCTGAATGCAGAATGGCAACTTTTTCACCAAATCTTTGATGATAGTAACTCATCATCACCGGTGTTAAAGCAATCTCTGGGACAATCATTAAAACAGTTTTATTTTGTTTGATAACTTCTTCTGATAACGAAAGGTAGACTTCCGTTTTTCCACTTCCCGTTACACCCTCTAACAGAAATATTTTATTTTGACTGTTTTTAATTTCATTCAATACGTTTTGTTGATCAACTGAAAGTGTAGGTTTTGTATCAACTTTTAATGGTTTAAAATCAAAGCGCCGTTTTTCAATCTTTTCAGCTCTAGCCAAACCCTGTTCTAGAAAAAATTTAATCGCTGCTTTACTTTTTATTTCGTGGGTTTTTACTTTAGTTAAACCTTTGACGGATTCCCACCAATTTCTTTGATAAGCATTTAACATGTTAATGTCAGGTTGTTTGATGAAAACTAACCATTCTTCAAAAGCGACTTTGGGACCACGCAAGCTTTGTTTACTAGGAAATAATGAAGGAGGAAGCATGGCTTGAAGTAGACCAATTTTTGAGGAGAATTGTTGGGTTGCTAATTCATCGACTAAGGCTAATAATTCATTTGAAAGAATCGGCTTTTCATCCAATAATTCTGTTACTTCTAAAATAGGATAGGGGCTAGAGGATTGGTAAGATTCAAAATCTTCAATACTCTTAGATTCTGTTACATATCCAATTAAGGATTGTTGACGAAAAGGCACACGAACCCTAATCCCTTTTTGAGGGATGTTTTTTCCATGATAAACGTAAGTAAAAGGTCGGTTTAGTTGTTGTAATTGATGTTCAATAAAGACCTCAAGTAAATAGGCCTTCATGATTGCATTGCTGACATTCTTTCTTTAATGATATCGATGATTTGTTGACTGGTTTTTTCAACATCATCATTGACGACCAAATATTGATAATCATGATGAAGATTCATTTCCCGTTTTGCTTTAGCAAGCCGTTCTTGAATAATCAATTCTGATTCTGTTTTACGTTTACGAATTCTAGCTTCTAATGCCTCAAAAGATGGTGGCATTAAAAAGATAGTTACTAAACCAGGCCCAGTTGCTTTTGCAATCACTTGTTTAGCACCATTAATTTCAATTTCAAGTAAGACATTTTTCCCTGCTTGCCTTAACTTTTGAATTTCTGCTTTGGGTGTGCCGTAGCGATTACCAACAAACTCCGCCCATTCTAACAACTGATTATTATTGATTGCCTCTTGAAAGGTTTCTTGATTAACAAAAAAATAATCTTTTCCATCTACTTCTCCAGGCCTTATTGACCTTGTCGTCATCGAAACTGAATAGATTAAATTAAGTGAAGGATCTTGCATAATTCTTTTTCGAATTGTGCCTTTTCCTACCCCAGAAGGACCGCTTAAAATAATTAACAAACCTGACTTCATACGTTGGAGAAATTATCTTATGAATCGGGCTAAAAGTCAATCAAACCTTCGCTTATGATATACTTTTTTTATGGTAAATATGATTGATTCTATGGAGATAATTTGGTCGCAATTGACCAATCAAATTATTCAACATGTTTATAGACTTAAACCCCACTTTTGGGTATTCGCTTTCCGAGCAAAATCCAATGGGCTATTGATTTTGAATTTTCAAAATGAACATCCTGTTTTTTCAATCCAAAGTAGAAATGAACATCCATTATTATTCAATTTTTCAGAACCTGGTCTTACAGACAAATTAAAAGGATTTCAAATCAATAGAATAAGCTTGTCAGATCATCGGGCGATCTTGATGTCAATGACCCAGGACAATCAATCATTCATGTTGAAGGTTCAACTCGCCCCTTTTGCCCCAAGATTTCAAATCATCAAAGTGGATGAGATTGTCTATGATTCCATTTTGGGTTGGCAACCTAAAAGTGAGATCAAGGCAAAACCTTCTCATCTTGTCATCGACGATTCATTAGAACTTGATTGGGTCATCCGATATTCTTTCTCGATTGACTATTTGGATATTATCCATAAAACCTTGCTCCGTAAAAAAAAGCGTCAATCAGCATTAGAAGAGGATTTTAAATTGCATATTAAATCATTGGAATACCAAGCTATCGCAGAAGCAATCCAGTTGCAACCGAATCAACCTTGGAATAGCTATCCAAATCCTTTCAAGTTATTGCCACCACATCCAAACTTTAAAGGTGATTTCGAGGGGATTAATGAATTGTTTCAACTGGTTAAAAAAGCTAAAAAAGGTACTAAATTAACACAATTACAAATCAAACTTAATCTTGGATTCATCGATAATCTAACGTCCTATTCAAAGTTAATGCCTCCTTTATCCGTTGAAGATTTGGAGACTTTAAAAACTTTCCTTGAAAAAGAACATTTATTAAGTGGCGTTGAAAGTAAACCGACTGTGGTTCTTCATCATTCTCCTTATTATGTTGAATTCCAGGGTGTCCGTTTTTCTTATGGTAAAAATGCAAAACAAAACCATCACTTAACATTCTCAATCGCAAAAAAAAGCGATATCTTTATGCATATTGAGGGTAAACCTGGAAGTCACCTCATTATTCATCATTCACAATTTGATCATGAATTAATTATCAAGGGAGCCCAACTTGTCTTGGCTTTAGCAAATCAAATCTCGGGAACCATCACCTATGCAAAAGTTGGTTCTTTAAAGCAAACAAAAACCATAGGACTTGTCATGGTCAAAGATGCAAAAAAAATAAAGGCAAATGCAAATCCTGAATTTAGCAATCAAATCCTTGTTCAATCAAAGCGTTATTGATTAAGTTTATGTTTAAGAAAATCTTCGCCTTTGAGAATTTCTTTGGTTGATAATCCAGAGAATTTTTGTTGTCTCAATGCGTCATAAAGAACCAAGGCAACGCAATTAGAAAGATTAAGACTTCGTGCTAATACGCTCATTGGAATCCGATATAGATGTTGTTGGTTAGATTTTAAAATCTCATCGGTTAAACCACTTGATTCTGAACCAAATAAAAAATAGTGATTCAATGTCGCATCACTTACAGGCATTTCTGTATAAATCTTTGTTCCATAACGGGTGATGCAAAATAAAGTAGGATGGTGATTCGCCTGCATAAATTGTTCAAAAGAATCATAGTAAACATAATCAAGATGTTCACGATAATCTAATCCAGTGCGCTTAATCGTCTCGTCATTTAACTTAAATGGCAAAGGTCCAATAATATGAAGCTTGGCTTCAATTGCCATAGCCGTGCGCATAATGTTGCCTGTATTCTGAGGAATTTCAGGATGAAAAAGAACCACATGGTTCATCAGGCGTTATACTTCAAAATGTTCTTCGTAAGATTTGATGCTATGTTTAATAATTTCGATTGCCATTTGTTTACCTTCGACTTGAGAAACAAATGTATCTTTGCCTTCTAGCATTTTATAAACTTGGAAAAAATGGCGCATTTCGTTAAAGACATGGTCAGGAATATCTTTTAAGTCTTTATAGGAACTAAAGACTGGATCGGATACTGAAATGGCAATAATTTTTTCATCGACAGTGCCATTATCAATCATCTTAAAAACACCTATTGGATAGCATTCTACAAGTGATAAAGGTTGAATGGATTCTGAACATAAGACAAGCACATCAAGCGGATCTAGATCACCGGCATATGTTTTAGGAATAAAACCATAATTTTGTGGATAGTGAGTAGAGGTAAATAAGACGCGGTCAAGAATTAAGGCCCCAGTTTCTTTATCTAATTCATATTTGTTTTTGGATCCTTTAGAAATTTCAATACAAGCGAGAAATTTTTCCGGATTAATCCGTTTTTTTGATACGTCATGCCATAAATTCATAGGTTGACCTCTTTTTTATATTATAAACAGAACCAGGCTTTTTGTTTTCACTAATGCTATAATTTTTTCATTATGAGGCCTAATTTCATCATTTTAATTACTTCAGTTCTAATGATTTCTTCATGCGTTTCAAACCCTCAAGCAGTTGAGATATCCTCAAATCTTAACTTACCGAATACGCTTGGAAATAATGATTCCATTGATCTGTGGACAATTCGATTGGATGTTGAATCATTAAGTGTTCTTGAAGCAACCAATGAAAATTATTTGTTGTATCTTGGTAATCCAACTTGTAGCAGTTGTATAAGATTTCAGCCCCAATTAAAGTCATGGATTTTTGAAACGAAAGCGATGGTTCACTATCTTGATACGCTTGAACAGCTTCATCAACTAAGCTCTATCCAAGAGCAATTTCCTACATATTTCCCTGAAGGATTTTCCACACCAACGTTATATCTTCTAAAGGGTGAAGAAAGATTGCATCGCATCAGCGCTTCAGAAGCATTTTTTTCATATCCAAGATTTAAAGCTTTAATGACAAGCTACGCTGCTATCTCTTTATAATCAGTTTTATGAAAGCCTTCAATAAGTTTTGATATTGATTTCATCAAAATGATTTATAATTTAATGTTTCCCTAGTATTGGGAAAAGGAGTAAATGAAGATGGCTTTTAAATTAAAATACCTTGGTCAAGAAACGATATTTCAAGATAAAGTTGCACTTAAAGAATTATTACCAAAACAACATCAATATTTTTGTGCGAAAGTGAATCATCGTATTCGTGATTTAAATTATGAAGTTTATTTTGATGCAAACATTGAGTTCTTAACGATTTTGGATCAAGACGCCGTGCGAACCTATGAAACGACACTTCGTTATTTACTGGCGATGGCCGTTTATCAACTTAATCCAGATTATCGCTTTCGATTTTCTTACCATATTTCTCGATCAATCTTTATGGAGTTCAGTCACCCAAAGAAAATTGATCCCTCCTTTGTAGAAAAAATTAATCAAAAGCTAACGCAATTGGTTCAGGATAACGTTAGTTTTGATCGAGTAATTGTTCCAAAAGAAGATGCGATTAAACTGTATGAAAAATTAGGGTACACAGATAAAATCGATATTTTAAAATATAGACCAGAAAAAACTGTTCACTTCTATCAAAGTGGCACTTATACAAATTATATGTTTGGTATGATGGCTATTTCTTCACGCTTAATTAAAGATTGGAAATTAATATATTACCCACCAGGTATCATCATCCAATATCCTCGCTCAGAAATGAAAGGTAAAATTCCAGTCTTTGAAGATGCTCCGATGTTTGGACAAACCTTAAAGGAAAGTCATGCTTGGTCAAAAATTACCCAAGCTGATACGGTGGCAAATATCAACCATTATGTCAGTGAAGACAGGGTTGTTGATTTTATCAATTTGTGTGAAGCCAAGCATGCACGGATGTTAGTGGAATTAGGTGAAGCAATTGAAAAAAGACGCGATGAATTAAGATTGGTTTGTATTGCTGGACCTTCAAGTTCTGGTAAGACTACCTTTGCTAATCGTTTAAGGATTGAATTAATGTCGAGAGGATTTCTTCCAATTCGGATTTCGATTGATGACTATTATTTACCCAAAAATGAAGCACCAAAAGATAGCGATGGCAAACCTGATTTAGAAAATATTCACGCTTTAAATTTACCTCTATTCAATCAACATTTAGCCCAACTTATCAATGGGGAAGTTGTGACATTACCTCAAAGTAAATTTGATGCTTCTTTAGGAAAGGCAAAGACTTTAAAAATTCAAGAAGACACGCTTATTATTATTGAAGGAATACACGCATTGAATGATGCTTTAACATCTCTAGTACCCAAAACCCAAAAGTATAAAATCTACATCTCACCGCAATCACAAATTAACTATGATCACCACAACCCAATGTCCTTAACCGATCTTAGACTATTAAGGAGAATGGTGAGAGATAAAAAATACAGAGGTTCAAGTGCTGAACAAACCATCGATATGTGGCCATCAGTTCGTCGTGGAGAATTTACTTGGATTTATAAAACCCAAGAAGAAGCGGATTATGTATTTAATTCATTTTTACCGTATGAACTTTGTGTGATGAAACGTTACGCGATTCCTTTATTAGCTGCCATTCAAAAAGAATCAACGTATTTTCCAACGGCAGAGCGATTAATGCGAATGCTTAAATATTTTGTCGATATGGAAGAAAAATGGATTCCATCTAATTCATTAATCCGAGAATTTATTGGTGGTTCTTGCTTTAGAGAAGTCGAAGATTAAGCTTCAAGTTCCTCAATCGTTTTAGGAATTTCGATTGATAGATTTTCACAACCTTTTTCTGTAATTAAGATATTATCCTCAATTCGAATACCAATGCCTAATTCCTTAATATAAAGTCCAGGTTCTACTGTAATCACACATCCCGGTTCTAAAGGAATTTCTCTACCGATTGGGTCGTGGGTATCTAATCCTAAATGATGACCAACATTATGATAATAAATGGAACCAATATCTTCTGGTGACTTAATTAAGCCTTCTTTAAATGCAGCTTCACTTAAAAACTTTATCACTGCTTGTTGTAGATCAACAATTTTTAAACCAGGTTTTGCCATTTGAATAATCATTTGATTGGCTTTGAGTACAATCCCATAGATTTGTTTTTGTAAGGGATTAAATTTACGATTGGCCGGATACGTTCTAGTAATATCTCCACGATATTGACCGTTTGTCGCTCCCAAATCACAAAGGACGAGCGCTCCATCGCTAATTTTATCTTTTGGATTAGGGTAATGAAGCACGACAGCATTTTTACCACTAGCAATAATGGTTTCAAAGGCTAACCCCATGTTTTGAAATTCTTTAATGGCATATTGAAACAAGGCTTCAATTTGATGTTCGTATAAACCCGGTTTTAAATGTTTACGAATCGATTGTAGACCGTAAGCAGTTCCTTTAATCGCTTGGCGAATCGCCTCTATTTCTTTAGCTGATTTAATCATTCTTAACTTCGTAATTTGGGGGTAAATATTTTCAATAATAAGATTTGGTGATTGTAATTTTAAATCTTCTCCATAGCTTTCTGGCGTTTTGACTTTGCCATCAAGAATAAGATTTTTTTCTTGATCTAAATAAGCATGGGTGATTTTACCAAATCCATTGGTGTCGAGTAACATTTCTTTTAACCTTGTTTCAAACATGGATAGCATAAATACATCATGAATACCGCTCAGTTTTGTTGCAGTTTCAACGTCTAATTTTTTACCAACCCACCGAGTTTTTGTTTCATCAATTTCATCAATAAACAAATAGGTTTTAACTGTTGTTGGTGTTTTAATCATTACCAAAACGCTGTTTTCTTGTTCAACACCTGTTAAGTAATAAAAGTTTTTATTCACAACAAATGGATAAGTTGCATCCGCTGATGATTTAACTAATCCACCAGCAAACAAAATAATCATGGATTGCTCCATCACTTGCGCAAATAATTTTTCTCTTCTTAAGGTAAATTCTTTAGCGTCCATAAAGTTAAAACCTCCATGATTGAATGAATTGACGAATACCATCCATCTCAATCGTTTCTATCTTACCACTATCTATCAATTTAGGTAATGCTGAATCAAGTGGTAACTGGGCTAATAAAGGTAATTGATATTTCTGCCATATGCTAGGACGATCACTGGTGTGAAATAATGCATGCTGCTTCTGACATTGATCACAAATAAAATAACTATAATTTTCGATGATTCCAAGGATTGGTTTGTTTACCATTTTCGCCATTTGAATACCTTTAGCCACAATATCTTGAACAAGATCTTGGGGTGTCGTTACCATGATAATGTTATTAACATTCAAACTTTCTAGAACTGTCATCGGGACGTCGCCAGTTCCGGGTGGCAAGTCAATGAAAAGGTAATCCAAATCACCCCAGATAACATCGACATAAAATTGGCGAATCAGATCTAAGACTAATGGTGATCGCCAGACAATCGGATCATCTGACTGATCAAGCAGTAATTGTGAGGAAATAAAGCGAATTCCTAACGCGCTTGATACAGGCAAAATGAAGCCATCCTGACCGACTACTTTTGCTTGTGTGGCAAAAAGACGGGAAATCGTAGGACCAATAATATCAGCATCCAAGATACCAACTTTTTTTCCATTTCTACTTAATTCAACTGCTAATAAGGCGGTGACTGTACTTTTGCCGACGCCACCTTTGCTAGACATGATGGCGATCGTTTGTTTGATTTGACTTTTGGCATTGAGTTGAAAAGATTTTTTCATATCAACCAAACTAAGCAAAGATGTATTCTATTTTTTCGCCTTCAATTTCAAAAACAAAATTGGTCGCATAGGAACTTGTTGATAGATTAACTGGGAACAAAGGATTTAATACCAATGAACGAGCGGTAACCAGTTGACCAAAGAAGGTAAAACCAGGGGCAAGAACCACTTGTGAAGCATAGAATAATTTAGCGATTTGAGAGTTACCATTGGTCGTCCATGAAGTATAGTCGTAGGCATTAAGATCATGGGTTGGACCAAAAGGTGCAGTGCCTGTGACTTGGTTCGTCGCTAAACTTCCCATCAGTACCATTGAGGCTTTCATTAAATTAATTCGTGTTGTGCCAGGATCATAGTTTGGATCAAATCCACTGGCAATATAATCATCTGATATTCCTGCAATAACATTAAGATATCTTAGTGAACCCTCTAAACCGTCGGCTTCATAAGGATTAAGGTTTAAGAAATCATTGCTGATGCCATTACTCGGATTACCGTCATAAAAATTGATGCGTTTGGATAAATTGTTTGCATCACCAAAGAAAGGCGCATTCACATCAAGGACATTGCCATATTCGTCATTGAAAATATCGGTAAAGAATCCGGCCGATAATTCAGAAACCAAATAAGCCCGATCCGTAATGGTATAACCAGTATTTGAATAAGTGAGTGTTATTAAAGAGCGCATTTCATCAGGATTATCACTTAACGAAGAGGCATCAGTAAGGGTAGTAAAATCTGAGAGAACACTGATGAATTGGTCAAGGCGATTGGCTTCAAAGGTTGTATCAAAATCGCCAGCAAAAATGTCTTCAATGCGATCAACTTTCTTCTCTTTTTCATCGGCAGTGGTATTGAGATAATTAAAATATTTAGTTACGCCAGAACCATCCAATAAATTAAAGAAGGTTAAAGCTCTGGTTTTAAAGGTCAGGGTAACAGGTTGTAGGCCTAATGCAAGATTGGAAGGATCATGAATCACGGTTGCTAGATTGCCAAATAGGTTACTTCTTGCTAATAAATCTAGGATCGCAAAGGTAGAATTTCCGTCATCTAAATAATCTTTCATATTGAAATTTGCACCTAAATCTAGATATGCATCGGTATCTTCATCATAAAAATTATTCAGCGCTTGTGCAATGACACCCGTTTGAACGATGGTTGGTGATGCGCCAGTATAATCCATTTGGTTTAAATCCGTTAACATATATGCCTTGGGGGTTAAATAATAATTTTCATTGTTTTCTGTATAAGTTGAAAATGAAATAAACCCGAAAGCATCTTTCACCAAGTCTGGCACCGCATCACTTGCAAGTGAAGAGTAGTTTAACGCTGACATAATTCTGCTAATGCCATTGGGTGAAATCGCACCCACGTCAATTCCATCAAGATTTCCTACGCCTGGTAAATTAGCTTTTAACTCTTTAAATATAGTGAAAAATCTTGTTAACTCTCCGCTTTCTGTCGATGTATTGAGCCAACTAGAAGTAAAGTGCGTAAGATTGTTGACGGGGAATAATGTAGAAAAATTCAGGACTAAAAATTCAGCTTTTTCTTCTTTCGTTGTAAAGGCACCAATATAAGATGGATTAGGATTGTTGGTATCGTAAATTAAATCTGAAACTCGAGTCTGGTTCATCATCATTACAACCATTTGTTCAAATACAGTTAAGTCTGTATTTAATCCGGTGCTTGGACCTTGTTGATGAAATACATTTGAATCATGTAAATCTTCTAATAAAAATTGCATGTCATCAATTTCATCATTGGTGAGTAAATTTAGATTCGTGTATTCCTTTGTACCGACATCTTTCACATTCTTAAAGATGGCGAGAATATTGGAAATTTCTGATGGTTGGTAAGGTAAGTATTGATTACCCACTTGAAGGTTATTGGGGTCATTACGATTGCCACGATAACGGGTATTTGCTAAAGAAAAGTCAACATCAAGCCCACCAATGGCCCCAGCGTTTAACATATTGGAGAATAAGTTAGGAATGGCCGGGTAAACAATTGCAGAACTATTCATCGCAAACAATAAATTTTCAACCGATGCTAGGCCTTCTTCTGTTTCGGTTAAATCTGATAAAACATCACTGGATCCAGCTCCGGAAAAACTTGAAAAGTCTGCGATATCTAATGCTTTGAATTTATCTAGGATTTCGATGATTTTGGCGATTTCACCGGTTTCACCTAACCAGTCATTACTCAGACTAGGATTGGCAAAACTATTTGTTAAATGTTCAATATCTTCCCTTAATAAAATGAGTCTAGCGGTATTGGTTTCTCCATCATAAATAAAAGTATCTAAAGTAGAGGTGTTAAGAATCATGCTAATCGTTTGTTCAAAAATCGTTAAATCATTAAGTAGATAACTATTTCCCGTTTTAAATGTATTAAAAACCTGCGACTCATACATGTTATTGAGGAGTTGATCAAATAATAAAGGATCAATTTTATCCTTGGTAAAGGCCGCTCCCCCGGATAAACCAATTGAAGAAATATCAGAGTAAATATCAAGAATTAGAGAAATTTCTTGAGCGCGATTGGCTTTAATTGGTTCTTGATTGAAATACCCAGTGTTGGAATCTGACATGGTTAAACCATTGATATTAAATGAATCAGAATCAAAGATGTTACCAAATAAATTACCAATCGATGGAGCGACCAGTGTTGAGTTATTCATCGATAACAATAAATTCTCAACCTTCGCTAAACCTGGTCCTGTACTCAGTAAATCGGAAATCGCATCGCCACCAAAGTTAGCAAAATCAATATTGGTTTCCTTAAATGATTCTAGAATGCCAATAATTTGATTGATTTCACCATTACTACCTGTCCAATCATCATCGGTCAAACCAATGCCAAAATTATTTTCCAAATCCGCAATATCGTCTTGGAGCAATAGTAAGCGATTGGCGTTGATAGGTTCATCGTAAATAAAGGTGTCGAGCGTTGAGGTATTTAAGATCATTCGAACTGTTTGTTCAAAAATGGTTAAATCATCTAATACATAACTATTGCCATTTTTAAAGGAATTAAAGACATTTGAGTCATGCATTTTATTGAGTAATGCATCAAATAAAACTGGATCAATTAAATCAGCAGAGAAGGCGGCACCACCCGTGATTCCAATACTATTAATATCCCAATAAATATCGAGAATTAAACTGATTTCTGTGGCGCGGTTTGATTTGAGAGGTTCTTGATTAAAATAATTCGTGTTGGCGTCTGACATCGTGAGGCCACCAATATTAAAGGCATCAGAACCAAAGACATTTCCAAATAGGTTGCCAATCGCAGGAGCAATAAGAGTTGATTCATTCATCGATAATAATAGATCTTCTACTTTTCCTAAACCGACTTCTGTATTCAGTAAATCACCAATCGCATCACCACCAAAGTTTGTAAAATCAATGCCCGTATTCACAAACGCGACCATGATGTCGACAAAGCGTTGAATTTCGCCATCATTTCCATCCCAATCGTCTGGTGAATTGGTCCCAAAATTATTATCAAGTTCCGTCATATCTTGATACAAGGCTGTTTCTCTTTGAGCTTCAGTTAGACCATCATAAATAAAGGTGTCCAGCGTTGCAGTCGTCAATAAAAATTGATACGCTTGCTCAAAAACAGTGAGGTCACCATTTGCCCGTGATCGTCCTATTTTAAAGGAATTAAATAAAGCCGCGTCATGGAGAATCGTTAGCAAATCTCCAACGGTAAGAATGGTTGATTCATCAAAATTAGCAATATCAAATGCACCACCACCATCAAGACCCATTTCACTGATCGTATCGAGTAAATCAGCGGTAGCTTGGATTTGTTCAGCGCGACCTGCCTGATTTAGTTCTAAGAATACGAACGTGTTGGTTTGCGATAGTGAAAGTGAACCGATATCAAAGTTGGAACCACCAAAAATTGAATCATAAACGTTATAGACTAAAACTCTTAATGATGAAGCATTATTAAGGGCGAGTAAAACATCAGAAATTGTTTCACCACTCAATCCAGTACCGGAAGTAAGATCACCAATCGATACGGATTGTAATTCAGAAATAAAAGCAACAATATTTTCTAACTCACCACCAACAAATTCATATTGAATATCACCATTTAAATCGAGTATTGGATCGCCGTTACCATCGGTAATAACGGTTTTGGTACCATACCAATTTGCTCGGGTTGAAACTTGATTACTAACCGCGTAAAAGTCTTCTGTTACGATCGTAAAATTATCTACTGGATCATCATCCCATGTGGATTGATAGGGTGATGGATCTTCAAAATAATTAGCAAGGTCAGCAATACCCGTTAATTGATCTAATAAAAAATCTGGGAAAACGTAATCACCGTTTGGTTTGATAAAAATTTGTGATGCAGCAAGACCTTGTAAAAGTTCCTCTATCATCGATACATCTGAATTTAAGAAGTCGATATTCTCTAAACCATCAGCAAAATTCGTTAATTGTTTTACTAAGTACATCAAATTCGAACCTTCTTCGGTCCAGGATGTGACGTTTCTAAAAGATGTGCCTAGAACTGGATCTAATAATCCACCCGTTGATCCAAACAAATTATCGAGGATACCACCAAATGCAGCAGCAATAATCTCTGATCGATCGGCATAAGCAAATATTTTATATAAAGTTGCAACTTCTGGATCATCAATGTCTTCACTTCCAGTCGTCAATTCTTCTAATGCTGCAAATATATCACCAGAAATATCAAGTAAGCCTGATTCTAAAGCAGTCTTTAAAAAATTAATCAGGTGGAAATTTTCCCCTCTAAAGGAAATGGTATCTAGTTCATCTAACTTATCATTACCATTTGTGTCGATGAAAGTCGTGGTCCATCCATTTTCTAGACCTGTTGGTTCTACACGGTTGAAACCAGTATCAATATCCGTTTCTTCGATACCGATACCTTCCACTAAAGAAAAGATACCTTTGATGATTTGATTAAAGTTTGTGGCTTTATTATTGGTACCCGGATTAAGATTGATGATATCCGAAAAATAAATATTATCGAGCAGGCCAATGAGATCATAAGCAATCGTAGGAAACTGATTTAATAAATCTGCACTTGCATCTAAGACATTAAATGCATAACCCATCATATCGACAACAATCGTTAATTCTCTTGATAAACTTTCAAAGTCAAAATTAAGATCCGCAGTGGTCAAAGAAATTAAACTTAAGAAATCATCAAAACCAGCGCCTGTTAAAGTGGATTCAAGAATACCAGGTACAACCGTTAGAATAATCTGTGAACGATCAAGGGATGGGATTAAGTCAGCTTTTAGTCCAAGTCTAAATTCTCCATCTTCTAATAAAGCAAGAATATCAAGGGTTTGCCCTGGTTCGGGTTGAATCAAACTAATCAGGGTTTCATTTCCTAGTACCGCTCCTAAAATACTGAAAATACCAGCAAATTCACCTTTATAATCGATGCGTATGTCACCACGGGTGCCAGCATTAAAATCTGAAATTAATTGATTTAATTCCGTGTCATCAAATCCTGCACCCGCTACACCGGTCAGCGTTGGTAATAATAAATCTTCAACAATCGTGGGTAAGCCATTCAAAATTAAATCCGAATCCATCAATGACCGGCGATTGATTGCCTTACCAGTCGAAGGATCGTTATTGATTGGTAAGCCGTCTTCATCAACTTCTCCGATGAGCACTTCAACAAATAAATCAAAATGATCTTTTAATAAGTCAATTACGGTAGGGGTTGGTTCATCAACAAATTTTCTACCTAATGGCCCTTGACCTTGATTGGCGGGTAATACAACATCGAGTAAACCATCAACACCTTCATTTAACTCATACACCAATTCATAGATTAAACTTAATTCCGAACCAAAAGCGATGGATTCGTAATCACTCCATTCGGTCGGCAAAAATGTCGATAAACCAATACCACCAGCAGGTCCACCTGCATCGACTTCATCAGAAACTAATTTATATAAAACGGCAGGAATGACCTGTGATAAAAAAGGGGATGCATCAAGGGTTTCTAACATCCCAATCACTTCGTCTTTAGCCTGTGCAGAGAACATAGCATTGATGAGACTGGACGTATCTGTTGCGCCTGAAAGAATGGGCGTGAGAACACCCGATCGTATCACACCTGTAAAAATATCACCTAAGTATTGGAGTTCTTCTTCCCAAACTAAATCATCTAGATTGACTAAATCTGCATCTAAGAATGGAGAGACTTGATCTAAATTTAAACCAATCGTGACTGCAATCGGAAGAATTTTCATAATCAACACTGATCCAGTTAATGATGTGATGAGGTTGGTGACAACATCTTCTGTAATCAATAAGGACGTGTCGATGGTGGCAAATGTACTATCCACAGCACCACTTCCAAGGAGGGTTGCTGCAATATCAACGAATGATCCTAATTCATTGGCAAGTGTTAATCGATATTCTTCAAGATCTTGACCAGTTACATAATCCATTAAAGCCGTATCAATACTTAATCCATCATCAGTTAAAGACCAGGAAAATAACGTTTGTGCAAAGGTTGAATCGTTATAAGCATTCACAAAAGTCATGATGTCGTTATAAAGCTCAGCGTCTATTTGATCACCATAATCTTCATCAAAATCTTGAAAGGAACCTGTAATGGTATTAACCAAAGAAGTAAAGGGTGAAAGAAACATCGTTAATACTAAAACCATTTTGAGGGCTCCAGCTAAACCACCCAAAAGACGCATTTTCACTTTTTTTCTAAGATTTCTAGGAATCAAAAATCGAAATGGGATGAAATATAAAATAGCGGCAATACTTTCCCCAAGTAAGAAAATCACAATTGCTAAAACGATAAACACCAAATACCGTAAAATTACTAACGTTAAACCGATGATTAAATCAGCAATTGCCGGCGTAATAAAGAACCCAAATGCAAGTAAAGATTGTTCTAAAACTTCATAGATCGTTTCATACGGAGTCGTCACCGACACAATAATGGGAGCAGCATTCAAATTTAAAGATATGGAACCAAATCCTGCACTAGCTGCAATACTGGAAATATCATAGTCCATTGCAAAATCAACAATTTGCCTGGTAAATAAAACAGAAGCAATGACTAAACCACCGACAAAAAGTAAACGAAAACCTTCTCGCCAAACCCCTCTTAAAAAACC